>ENA-UEQW01001881-UEQW01001881.1-human-gut-metagenome-genome-assembly--contig:-NODE-1881-length-16584-cov-5.535167_pt1 | contig 16584 bp, 15 predicted proteins | sample MGYA00242947_ERZ507947 | MGnify/ENA primary metagenome ERZ507947 (study PRJEB26167, sample SAMN06115421) | human gut metagenome | host: Homo sapiens | place: China:Guizhou | collected 2015-03-17... | reverse complement strand
GGATACCCACGAATCATGTCAGGCGGGGAACCGAGCAGCATTAAGAGGGATCATCCATGTGCCGCGAGGGTGCCGGCCCTGTGGCTCACGGCGGAGGACTCGTTTATTTTGTTTGTCAGCAGGGAGGTGTGCCCATGTACCAGGCGCTGTACCGCAAATACCGGCCCAAGACCTTTTCCGAGGTGGTGGGCCAGCAGCACATCACCGATACGCTCCAGCGCCAGGTGGCCGACGGTCAGGTGGGCCACGCCTACCTGTTCACCGGTACCCGCGGCACCGGCAAGACCACCTGCGCCCGTATTCTGGCCAAGGCCGTCAACTGTCAGCACCCCATTGACGGCGCGCCCTGCAACCAGTGCGCCGCCTGCCGCGGCATTGATGACGGCTCACTGCTGGATGTGACGGAGCTGGACGCCGCCTCCAACGGCAGCGTCAACGACGCCCGCAGCCTGCGGGAGGAGGCCGTCTACCCGCCGGCGGTGCTGCAAAAGCGCGTCTACATCATCGATGAGGTGCATATGCTCTCCCGCGATGCCTTCAACGCCCTGCTGAAGATCATGGAGGAGCCGCCTGCCCACCTGCTGTTTATCCTGGCCACCACCGAGATCCAGAAGGTCCCGGCCACCATACTCTCCCGCTGCCAGCGGTTCAATTTCAAGCGCATCCTGCCCCACGATATGGAGCAGCAGCTGCTGAAGGTGGCGAAGGCCGAAGCCATCGACCTGACCCCGGACGGGGCGGATCTGCTGGCCCGCATGGCCAACGGTGCGCTGCGCGACGCGCTCAGCCTGCTGGACCAGTGCCGTGCCGCCGGCGCGGTCGTGGACGGCCGCAGCGTGCTGGACACGCTGGGACTGGCCGGCAGCACCCAGACGGTGCAGCTCATGCGCCTGCTCCTGGCGCGTCAGGGGGGCGACGCTTTGGCGCTGCTGGACCAGCTGTACCGGGGCGGCAAGGATGTGGGCGCGCTGCTGGGTGAGCTCAGCGACCTGTGCCGGGATATGACCGTTCTGGCCGCCGCGCCGGAGGGCGGCGCCGCCCTGCTGGGCGGCCTGTATGACCGCAAGACCCTCTCTGAACTGACGGCGGATGTCCCCATGCGCCGCCTGCTCTATATGACTGATACCATCCAGCGCACCGCCGCGGCCCTGCCCCGGAGCATCCGCCAGCGAACGGACGCCGAGCTGTGCCTGCTGCGTCTGTGCGACGAGAGCCTTTCCAATGACACGGAGGCTCTGGCGGACCGCGTCTCTGCCCTGGAGGACGCCTTGAAGAAGGGCGTCGTCCCGGCGGAAAGACCCGCCGCCCGTCCGGCGGCTGCGCCGACTCCGCCGCCCCGGCGTGAAGTGTCTCCGATCCCGCAGGAGATATCTCCCGCACCGGTACCCACGCCGGCCCCCACGGCCCCTGCGCCGGAGAGCGCCCCGGCGGCGCCCGCCGCCGGCGGTGACAGCCAGGTCTGGGCCGCGCTTATCGAGCACTACAAGGGGCCCCTGACCATCCCCGACCGGGTATGGCTGAACCAGGCGACAGGTACGCTGGAGGGGGATGTGCTCACCGTTTCCTGTGCCAACGATCTGGTGAAGCAGCAGCTCAGCCGCAAGGCCATCGAGGACGTGCTCTGCGGCGTCACCAGCCGCCATGTGGGCCGTCCCGTCCGGGTGCAGTTCACCGTAGGCGGCGGCCCCGCCGCGCCCGTGCGGCGCGCCCCGGCCCGCCCCACGCCGCAGCCAGAACCCACCCCACCGGCGGACGACTATGAGCGCCCGCCCCTGCCGGAGGAGGCGCCGCCTGCTCCGCCGGACCTGCCGCCCTGGGAGGTGCCGGCCCCCCACAGGGACAAGCTGGACGAGTTGGTGGAAAACGCCAAACAGCTGGACAATTTTCGCATCAAATAAGCCGACAGTTCATGCTGAGCGCACCGGTGTCTCACATGGAGCACACCAATGTTACACAAAGAGCGCATCGGTATTACACATGGGTAAACCGATGCTGCACATAAGATGTCCGATAGTTTACACTGGCAAAATGAACAGATCGATATAAAGGAGAAACGAATATGGCAAAGGGATACAGCGCCCGCAGGGGCTTTACCGGCGGCGCCGGGATGATGCAGCAGCAGGCGCAGATGCAGCAAAAACTGCTGAAAATGCAGCAGGATATGGCAAAAGCGCAGGAAGAAGTTGAAAAAACGGAGTTCACCGCCTCGGTGGGCGGCGGCGCGGTAACGGCAGTGGTCACCGGCAAAAAGGAGCTGACCAAGCTGACCATCAAGCCCGACGTCATCGATCCGGAGGACGCGGAAATGTTGCAGGATCTGGTCATTTCTGCGGTAAATGAGGCACTTCGGCAGGCAGATGATGCCATGAACAGCTCCATGAGCTCACTCACCGGCGGACTGAACATCCCCGGCCTGGGCCTGTAAACCGTGATATAAAAAATCTCCCCGGAAGGGGAGATTTTTTTATCCGAAATAGGCCACCAGCAGATCCGTGACCACGCCGTAGCTCTTGCTGCCGTCCGTGTCGCCGTTGCTCTTGAGAAAGCCGTCATACACGGTGTCCGAGACCTTTGAGACAACGCCCCGGAACTGCGCCCAGTAGGCGTTATCCGCCCGCAGGTCAGCCACCACCGTGTCCGGCAGTGCGTCCCGTATGGTCTGCCACGCCTCCCGGTCGGCGCTGTACAGAGCGTTGGACAGATACCCGAACCCCGTCAACCAGCCGGAATAGCGGTATCCCGTATCCTCTGACCGGACAGCGGCCAGTATGCCGATGAAATTGCACTCCTCCTCCGCCGTGATGCCCCGCTGGTGCGCCAGCTCATGGCATACAGTGGCCGGCAGAAAGGCCGCCGGACTGTCCATGTTGACGTTCGGCTCGCCGGTGAAGGGGAAGTAGAACCCGGTGAAGCGCAGGGCACTCAGCGCCCGGGAGCAGGCGAAGCCCTTGGCACCGCCCGTTTCCGCCCGCAGGAACGGGAACTCGCCGTACAGCACGTCCAGCGCGCTGCCGCTGCCCTCCAGCACGGCAGCGCGGTCCAGCACGCACACGCCGTCCGCGTCCCGGGGGACGTCATCGGCGCAGGCGGCCAGATTGCCGGCAAAATAGGCCGTTACCTCCGCCAGCGTCTCCGCCGTGGAAGGCCGGGCATGGATGCCGCTTTTCTCCTGAAAGCCGTCGGTGTTGTACCCGATGCCCCAAGTCAGGCAGAAGCCGGCGTACACCGTCAGCACGGCGCAGAGGGCGGTGAGCGTCAGGCGCAGGGCCATGCCCCAACGGCGGCCCCGCGCGGCGATGATGCGCCGGGGCACATTGGCCAGCCACAGTATGGCGCAGAACACCGCCGTCAAGATCAGGACCTCACCTACGGAGAGCGTCAACCGCCCACACAGCCGCCCCAGCCACTGCTCCGCCGGCAGCACGGCGCCGTACCACAGGGCAGTCATGGCCGCGCGGCTGGTGCGCAGGGCGAAATACGCGGCAAAGAACACCGCCAGCGCAATACACCAGCGGCACAGGGCGCGGCGGCTCATAGGGGCAGGGCCCTGCCGGTGAAGCACATGACGCAGTGGGCGCGGACGATGACCTTGCCGGTCTCGTCGGTCATCTCGGCGGAACAGAAGGCCAGCTTGCCGCCCAGGCGGTCCACCTTGCCCACGGTGGTCAGGGTGCTGCCGGCGGCAGCGGCGGACAGATAATCGATGGTGGCGTTCACCGTGACCACCATCTCCTGCCGCAGCGTCATGATGGCCATGCCCATGGCCACATCGCACAGCGAGAACAGGATGCCGCCGTGGGCACCGCCCCAGCGGTTCAGACTCTCCGTGTGCATGGGCAGCGTCACCGTGGCGGTGCCGTCGTCCAGGTCGGTGGTCTGCATAAAGTTGTGGGCGAGAAACGGCTCCTGGTCGTTGCCGAAGACCATTAGCTTATCGTAGAGGTCTTTTGTCATGGGGGGGTGCTCCTTTCAAAGAAAAGGCAGGCGGGCTGCGTGCCCGCCTGCCTGCCATATCACGCGGGATCTTCGGGTTCGGGCGCGGGCGTGTCCTCCGGCGGGGAATCCTTGGCCCGACCCACATAGGCGTAGGCCTCGGTGGGCATATTCCGCTTCCGCAGCCGGCGGTCCATCAGGAATTTCAGCAGCTCCTGTATGCAGGCGAACACCGGCACGCCGATGAACATACCCAGCACGCCGGCGAAGCCGCCGCCCACCAGGATGGCCACGATGACCCAGAAGCTGGAGATGCCCGTGGCGTCGCCCAGAATTTTGGGCCCCAGGATGTTGCCGTCAAATTGCTGGAGGATCACGATGAAGATCACGAACACCAGACATTGCTTGGGGCTGACCAGCAGGATCAGGAATGCCGACGGCACCGCACCCAGGAAAGGGCCGAAGAAGGGAATCACGTTGGTCACGCCCACCACCACGCTGACCAGCGGGGTGTAGGGCATTTTCAGGATGGAGCAGCAGATAAAGCACAGGATGCCGATGATGAGGGAGTCCAGCAGCTTGCCGCGGACAAAGCCGGAGAAGATGGCGTTCACCCGCCGCGTGCCGCGCATGACCGCGTCGGCTTTGTCCTCCGATAGCGCGGCGTATACGGCCTTGCAGCAGCGGGCCAAGCTTTTCTCCTTCATACCCATCAGGTAGATGGACACGATAATGCCCACGATCAGGTCAAGGGCAAAGCCCACTGCCCCGCGGATGCCGCTCCAGATACCGTTGGTCAGCGGCACAATGGCCTTCTGGGCCCAGGGCAGCACCTTGTCGGTCAAAAAGGCCATGCCGTCGGTATAGCGCTCGGTGATGAGCCCCGCCAGCCAGACACCGATCCCACTGTCGCTCTCCAGCAGGTCGTTGGCCCAGCGATAGACCTTGCGGTAGTAGGACTCGGCATTGTTGATGAGGGTGGTCACGCTGTCCACCACCTGGGGCACCAGCACGCTCATCAGCAGATACAGCAGGAAGATGACCACGGCCTCGGTCAACAGGATGCTCACCAGCCGCAGCGCGCCCGACGGCTGCTTCAGCTCTTTTTTGAAGAGCTTTTTCCACAGCGCCGCAATGGCTCGTTCCAGCCAGGACATGATGGGCGTCAGCAGATAGGCGATGGCGAAGCCATACAGCACCGGTGCCAGGATGGATGCCAGCTTGGACACGAACTGCTGCAGCGTTCCCGCCTGATAGAAGGTGTCGTAGAACACCAGAACGGCACATACGGTCAAAAAGGCCGTTAGCCCCCATTTGAAATACTGCGTTCGCTTCATGGCAGGACCTCCAACTGCTGTTTTTTCTATCATACCCGTATGCGCGGCGTTTTGCAACAATTTTCGCACACAAACACCCGCGGCGGAATGTGTATTGCAATCCCGCCGCAACTGTGGTATCATACTCGGACAACCCCGCGCAAAATGCGAGAATTACGATGGTATGGAAGGGTGTTCCTATGAAAAAGCTCTTGTTTATCGTCAATCCCCGTGCGGGAAAGACAAAGTCCCGCGCCCCGCTGTTCGACGCCGTGGCGCAGTTCTCCCGCGCCGGCTATCTGGTACGGGTCTATATCACCGAGGCGGGCGGCCAAGCCCGCGATATCACCGCACGGTGGGGCGGACAGTACGACATGGTGGTCTGTGCCGGCGGCGACGGCACACTGAACGAGACGCTCTCCGGGCTTATGCAGCTGGAGCAGCGGCCCCTGCTGGGCTATCTGCCCTGCGGCAGCACCAACGACTTTGCCATGAGCCTGCATCTTCACACCATGCTGCCCGCCGCGGCGGAGGCGGCCGCCACCGGCACGCCCTGCCCCCTGGACGTGGGGCGGCATAACGACCGCTATTTCGCCTATGTGGCCTCCTTTGGGGCCTTTACCCGGTCCTCCTACTCCGCCACCCAGGCGGCCAAGAACGCCCTAGGCCATTTTGCCTACATTCTGGAGGGGCTGGGCGATCTGGACTCCCTGCGGCCCTACCGCTGCGCGGTGGAAGCCGATGGTGAGCGCTTTGAGGGGGAGTTCATTTTCGGCGCTGTGTGCAATTCCACCTCCCTGGGCGGCCTGGTGAAGTTGGATCCCTCCCGTGTACGGATGGACGACGGAAAATTCGAACTGTTGTTGCTCCGTATGCCAAAGACGGCACTGGATCTGCAGAACCTCATTACCGCCATGACCCGTATGCAGTACAACTATCCCGGCGTGATACTGCGCCATGTCCAGCGCGTTACCTTGACCACCGAGGAGAACCTCCCCTGGTCCCTGGACGGTGAATACTGCCCCAGCGCGCCCCGCGTGGAGATCGAAAACCTCCCCGCTGCCATCCAGCTGGTCCGCTGAGGCCGAAACAAGTTGAAAAGACCCGCCATCGGCGGGTCTTTTTCTATACACGCTGCAATTGTGCGGTGAAAATATACAGATCGCGATCAGAAGGACACCATCTCCGGGTCAGGCTTTGTGGTGGCGGCGATGGAGGTGACGTACAGCACGGGGCCTTCGCCCTGATAGGCGTCACAGGCCTCCTTCTTCACTGTGGCGTGTATCTTCACCCACTGCTTGTCCTTATACTGCTCCAGCCCTTCGCCGCGGCACACCAAGGCCAGGAACTGCATATCCTTGTCGCAGCACACCATGGCGAAGCGCCCCGGGCAGTGCACGCCCTTGAACTTTTTGGAGTGGCACATCAGCGCCCTGAAGGACACCTCCACGCCCTCGTAGCGTCCCGGGTTGTCCATCATGTCCACATACCAGATGCCGTAGTCCTCGTCCGGCACCTCCAGCTTGCCGCCGGTCAGGTCGAAGGGAGACATCTCCGGCGTGACGTACTCCTCGCTGGTGCCGTCCTCGTTTTCCAGGTAGATATCCGCCCGACGGTTGGCCATCCGAAGGTTGCGGCTGCGAAGTTGGGCGCGCAGCTGCTCATTGCAGCGGTTGAAGATCAGCATATCGCAGTTGGTGATCTTCTCCATCATCAACTGGCCCATGTTCTTCAAATACATCTCAAAGGTGGTAGCGTCCACCAGGCACATGATCTGGTACAGGATCCAGTTGGCGGGCAGTCCTTCGCGGTACAGCTTCTCCATGCTCCACATGCCGTTGTACTCCACGATGACCTGCTTGGGCCGGTACTGCTTTTCCAGCTTCTTCAGAAAGTCCGGTGTCAGTTGGTCCTCGTCCTCCACGGTATAGGTGAATACGTTGCCAAGCACCTTGGGGTCATAGCCGTTCTCACCCTCCTCGCAGCACAGCAGCAGTGTCCGGTCCTCGGCGGCGAAACCGTCCCGCAGGATGCCGTTGATGAACTCGGTCTTGCCGGCGTCCAGAAATCCGGCGATGAGGTAAACAGGAATATCCATGTCAGCCGCTCCTTACAGTCCGAACAGCTGAGAGAGATTATCCTCTTTCAGCTGGGAGCCGATCACACAGATACGGCCGGTGTAGTCCGCCGGACCGCGCCGCACCTGGTGCTCCTCGGGCACAAAGTCATAGTGCAGCCACTGGCCGCCGTCAGCGGCAGCCACGATACCCTTGGCCCGCAGGATCGCGCCGTATTCGCCGCTGTCCAGCGCCGTCAGGATGTGCTCCAGCTCCGCTTCGGAGTAGGCCTTCACCGTCTCCGTGCCCCAGCTGGTGAATACCTCGTCGGCGTGATGATGGTGATGGTGGCAGCCGCAGTGGGGATCATCGCATTCCTCGCCGTCGTGGTGATGGTGGTGATGATCGTGGTCATGCTCGTCCTCATCGTGGTGATGATGGCAGCAGTGCTCATGGTCGTGGTCGTCGTCATCGTCATCATCATGGTCATGGTGATGGCAGCAGTGGTCATGCTCATCCTCATCCTCGTCATGGTGGTGATGGTGGTGCTCATGCTCGTGCTCCGCCTCATCCGCCTCGTGCTCGGCGCGCATATGCGCCAGCAGCTCGTCCGCCAGAGAGACCTTTTCGATGGCGCTGAGAATGGTCATGCCATCCAGCTGGTCCCAGGGTGTGGTGAGAATGGCGGCATTGGGGTTCTTCTCCCGCAGCAGCGCCACGGCGGCCTCCAGCTTCTCCTGGCTCAGCCGTTGGGTGCGGGAGAGGATGATGGTACCGGCGGACTCGATCTGGTTGTTGTAGAACTCGCCGAAGTTCTTCATGTATATCTTGACCTTGGTGGCGTCCGCTACGGTCACAAAGCTGTTCAGCTTCATGTCCGGTACGTCCTTCACGGTGTTCTCCACCGCCACGATCACGTCGCTGAGCTTGCCCACGCCGCTGGGCTCGATGAGGATGCGGTCAGGGTGGAACTGCTCATGTACGTCCTTCAGCGCCTTGTTGAAGTCGCCCACCAGAGAGCAGCAGATGCACCCGGAGGACATTTCACTGATCTGCACGCCGGAGTCCTTCAGGAACCCACCGTCAATGCTGATCTCGCCGAACTCGTTTTCGATCAGTACCAGCTTCTCGCCGGGGAAGGCCTCGGCCAGCAGCTTCTTGATAAGAGTCGTCTTACCTGCGCCCAAAAATCCGGAAACGATGTCGATCTTTGTCATAGAAAAAACCTTCTTTTCTCTGCCGCCCACTGCGGCGTAAATTTTGTTCCGTGCCCCGCGTTCGCCGTTCAGAGGACGAAAAAAGGGGGCGGGGACGTTTTTCACCTATATAATATCCCATTTTTTGAAAAATGCAAGTCCTGCCGTTAAAAACCGCGCGGCGGGCACACGATGCCCGCCGCGCTTTTGTCATTCGCCGATCCGATTCAGGATCAGCTGACTGAGCGACGCCGCCAGTGCCCGGTCGTACCGCCGCGTTTCCACGGTACCGTCCATCTGTCCGTCCTCATCCGCCCGGCCGCTTTCGCTGTGGCCGCCGTTCAGGTCATCTTTGGCGCTGCCGGTGTCCGTGCCGTTGGTGTCCGGCTGTGTGGTGATGCTGCCGTTGGGTGTGGTGTCCGGCGCGGCGCCGTTTGTCTTGTCGTCTGCCGCGCCGCAGGCCGCCAGCGTCACCGCCAGCATCACTGCCGCCGCCAGTGCAGCGAGTCGATCTGTCATATCTTTTTCCTCCTTTTCCCATATGCGTCGGCCGATCCACGCAAAAACACGCGCACGTGCGCGGAGAACAGCCGCCGCCAAACGTAGGTTTTGCCGCGGGCGGTTTTATAGCCCCGACACTTTTTGCCTTTTGCATCATTTGTACAGGAGAAGCCGTATCTTTTGTGGCGGAAGTATTGCATTTTCCGAAAAACCATGATATGATTTTTTCTACCTCAGCGATGGGTAAATGTTTGATTACGAACCGTGTTATTTGCTTAGGACATAACGACTTGAACATAGATGGAGGACGATATATCATGCAGAAGCTGGAAAAGCAGTATCATATCCACTGCGCCGAAGGCGACGTGGGCCGCTATGTTATTCTTCCCGGCGACCCCGGCCGCTGCGCCAAGATCGCCGAGCTGTTCGACGATGCGCACTTTGTTTCTCAGAACCGTGAGTACACCATCTATACCGGTACACTGCTGGGGGAGAAGGTCTCTGTCTGCTCCACCGGTATCGGCGGGCCCTCTGCCTCCATCGCCATGGAGGAACTGCACAACATCGGCGCTGACACATTTATCCGCGTAGGGACCTGCGGCGGCATCGAGCTGGATGTCCGCAGCGGTGACGTGGTGGTTGCCACCGGCGCGATCCGCTTTGAGCATACCAGCCGGGAATATGCCCCCATCGAGTACCCCGCGGTAGCGAACTTCGAGGTCACTACCGCACTGGTCCAGGCGGCCAAGGCGCTGGGCAAGCGCACCCAGGTAGGCGTCGTTCAGTGCAAGGACGCGTTCTATGGCCAGCACAGCCCCGAGCGTATGCCGGTATCCTATGAGCTGCTCAACAAATGGGAGGCATGGAAGCGCCTGCACGTCAAGGCCAGTGAAATGGAGTCCGCCGCCCTCTTTGTGGTGGCCGATGCCCTGAACTGCCGCTGCGGCAGCTGCTTCCATGTGGTCTGGAACCAGGAGCGTGAAAAGGCCGGCTTGGACCAGGATATGAGCGAGGACACCACCTCCGCCGTTCAGGTGGGCGTGGAGGCCCTGAAGCGGCTCATTCAGGCCGATCGCGCGGCCCAATAAGCTTCCCTGAAAAAAGCGCCCCTGCCATGCGCCCACGGATGCGGACGGAAGGCTGACCTGTCCCGGTCGGCACCCCATGCTGCTATCTCATCAGCATCGTGTCAGTTATACCCCGGCTGACGCAGCCCCCTGAGAACAGAAGGAGGCACCCCCACCTCATTGCCCTCGGCCACGCCGGGGGCGCTTTTTTCAACTGGCATCTGAAAAAAATTCAGCAGGCCTGACAAAAAGTCTTGTTTTTCCTGTTAAAAAGCGTTAAGATGATGCTTGCGCGGAGGACGCGCAGCATTTTGTAAAGGAGAAAATCACATGGAGCGTATCTTTCATCTGAAAGAGAACGGCACCTCCGTCAAGACGGAGATCCTGGCCGGTCTCACCACGTTCATGACGATGGCCTACATCATCGCCCTGAACCCCAACCTGCTGACCAACTTTGCCGTGGGCACACCTCTGTGGAACGGTGTGTTCCTGGCCACCTGCATCGCCAGCGCCATCGGCACCGTGGTCATGGCCTTCCTCGCCAACAAGCCCTTTGTCATGGCGCCCGGTATGGGACTTAACAGCTTCTTCGCCGTCATCGCCGGCAATGTGGCCGCCATGCTGAACACCGACTACACCAGCGCCTTCCAGGCGGTGCTGTGCATCATTCTGGTGGAGGGTATCGTTTTCCTGCTGCTGAGCGTATTCAATATCCGCGACAAGATCGTTCACGCCATTCCTCTGGGCGTCCGTCTGGGTATCGGTCCCGCCATCGGCCTTATGCTGATGAACATCGGCCTGGGCTCCAACGTGGGCATCTATGCCGAGGGCAATGGCTATACCTCCCCCTTCTATGTCATGCGTGACTTCTTCGGCGCCATGACCCCCAGCGTGATCAAGGACCACATGGGTGCCGAGTACAGCCAGATGGTCCTGACTGTTATCACCATGTTCATCGGTCTGTTTGTCATCATCCTGCTGGCCAAGAAGGGCGTCAAGGCCGCTGTGCTGGTGGGTATGCTGGTAGCCTCCGTGATCTACTGGGCCGGCTGCTTCATCTTCCTGGGTACCAATCCCTTTGCCTCTCTGGAGGGCGCGTCCTTCCTGCCGCCTTTCCACGACATGGTGGAGACCACGCTGTTCAAATTTGACTTCACCGACTTCTTTAATATCGGCTGGTTCACAGCGATCAGCCTGATCATCACCTTCTGCATGATCGATATGTTCGACACCATCGGCACCCTGGTGGGTACGGCCTCCCGCGCCGGCATGACCGACAAGGACGGCAATATGCCCAAGATGAAGGAAGCCCTGCTGTCCGACGCTGTGGGTACCGTGGCCGGCGCCTGCTGCGGCACCTCCACCGTTACCACCTTCGTGGAGTCCGCCTCCGGTGTGGAGGCCGGCGGCCGTACCGGCCTGACCAGCCTGACCGCCGCGTTCATGTTCCTGGCCTGTATGTTCATCGCGCCCGTGGCGGCCGTCATTCCCGCTGCCGCTACCTCCTCCGCCCTGATCTACGTGGGCATCCTGATGCTTCAGGGTCTCAAGAACGTGGATTTCGACGATCTGGACCAGGTAGTGCCCGTGTTCCTGATGCTGCTGGCCATGCCCATCTCTGGCTCCATCGGCCACGGCATCGGTATTGCCATGATCTCCTACACCGTGATCAAGGTGTTCTCCGGCCGTGCCAAGGAGGTCTCCATCCTGACCTACGTTATCTCCCTGCTGTTTATCATTAAGTTCTTCGCCGTCGTCTAAACGGTCAGCGGCCCCCGGCACAGCCGGGGGCCGCTTTTCAGCCATGCGCACCGGCTCTTGGTCGGAGCGCATATTTTTATTGTTCCTGCTCGGCCTTGTACGCCATGGCCTCCTTCTGGTAGTCCAGCGCCGCCTGCCGCAGCTCGGCAATGGCGGCCTCGTCCAGCTGGCCTTTGATCTTGGCGGGGGAGCCGAAGGCCAAAGACCCGTCCGGTATCTCCACGTTCTGCGGTACCAGCGCCCCCGCGCCGATCAGGCAGTTGCTGCCGACCTTCGCGCCGTTCAGCACGATGGCGCCCATGCCGATGAGGGTGTTGTCACCCACGGTGCACCCATGGAGAATGGCCCCGTGGCCCACCGTTACGTTTTCGCCCACCGTCACCGGATGGTCGTAGTCCACGTGCACCACACAGTTGTCCTGGATATTCGTGCCCGCACCGATGGTGATCGGCGCCCGGTCGCCCCGCAGCACCGCGCCGAAGAACACGCTGCTGTTGGCGCCCAGGGTCACGCTGCCCCGGACGGTGGCGTTGTCCGCCACAAAGGCGGAGGGATGGATGACAGGTTTTTTCATGGCTGCACCTCGCAAAAGTTTTTCTGCATTGTATCACAACTTTCCGGGAAAATCGACAGTCACGGTAAAATTTGTGCTTACATTTTTCGTCAGAATATGTTATACTGATGTCAGGTAATGGTGAGCAAATGGGGAACGCATGGTCGTGTGCCATGTGCCTTTTTGTGTATATTTGTGTATATATGTGTATGTATGTTGCGGATAAGGAGCGTGTGTGATGTTTGCAGCGGGTGATCTGGTGGTATACGGCGGCGAGGGCGTCTGCCGGGTGGAGTCCATAGGGCCATCCGGTCTGGCCTATGACGACGGCGGCAGGGTCTACTATCATCTTTCTCCCCTGTACCGCGGCGGCACCGTTATGACTCCGGTGGACACCGCTGTCCTCATGCGTCCCATCATCAGCCGTGACTGTGCGCTGAAACTGATCGCCGCGCTGCCGGTCCTGCCGGAGCAGAAGCCCGCCGAGCGCGGTATGCGTGCTGCCAAGGATTTCTACCACCAGCTGGTGCTCCGCTGTGACTGCGCCGAGCTGGCCGCCATGATCCACGGTATCTGCCGCAAGCGGGCGTGGGCCCTGCGCCATGGTAAGAAGGTCAGCCAGATGGATGAGCGCTATCTCAAGCGGGCTGAGGACCAGCTCTACGGCGAGCTGGCCGCGGCACTGGATATGCCCCGGGATCAGATGATCCCCTATATCCGCCAGACCTGGGCCAAGTGGCCCGAGCAGCTGCCCAAGCAGGGGCAGGAGGAGCCGGCGGAGGCTGCTGAAGTGGAATAAGCGGACAGGGACGGCGGGAGCCGTCCCTGTTTTAACAGCAACTCGTATCAAACATTTGGGGCGAAAAGGGTGTATTCTGTTCACAGCGAGAGAAGGGAGCAAGCCTATGTACGAATGGCAGCAGCTGATCCAGACCGTCGTCAATGAGATGGACGACGCCATTATGCGCCGGGACGATCAGGCGTTGACACTGCGGGCGCTGGCGGCACGTCTGCACTATTCTGAGTACCACGCCACCCATAAATTCCGCGAGATCGCGGGTATGTCCCTGCGTACCTACCTGCACCAGCGGCGCCTGGCCTTTGCCCTGAAGGAGGTGCGCGATACCGACCGGCCTTTGTTGGACATCGCACTGGACTACGGCTTTTCCGGGCAGGAGGCCTTTACCCGCGCCTTCAAGGCGCTCTACGGCGTTACCCCCGGTGTTTACCGCCGCCGGCCCCGCCCCGTAGTGCTCCGCACCCGCATCCATCCCTTCGATCGCTATATCTTTGGATTGGGAGAGATCGGTATGGTCAAAAGTGAACAGGGCGTCAAGACATATTTCGTTACTATTCCCGCCCACAAATACCTGCACCTTCGCAACTATGAATCCAACGGCTACTGGGATTTCTGGGAAAAGCAGAAGAATGTTCCCGGCGGCGACTGCGCCACCGTCTGCGGTCTGCTGGACAGCATTCCCGGCAAGCTGGACGACAACGGCGGCGCCGAGGCCGACGGCATGGCCGGCCAGATCATGGGCTACATCAACGACCCCAAAGGCCGCCTCTGTGCCTGGAACTACCCCCGCATCGAGAGCTACGGCGTCCGCCTGCCCGCCGATTACAGCGGCCCCATACCCGCGCCGCTGGAGCTGATGGATGTGCCGGAGGGGGAGTATATGGTGTTTGAGCACGGCCCCTTCGACTATGAGCAGGAGTGCCGCACAGTGGAGAACAAGGTGGAGACCGCTATGCGGGACTTTGACTACGCCGCCAACGGCTGTGTGCTGGATACCGCTACGCCGGGACGGATGACGTATTTCTATTTTGTGCCGGGGCAGTACTTCAAGTATATCCGGCCCATCAGACGGGAGAAATAAGGAAGCAGGGCAGCCCGTTGGGCTGCCCTGCTTTTCAGATCAAGAATTCCGCAGGGACGTCGTGGGAGGAAAACAGCAGCGGCGACAGCGTTCTGGCGTAGGCCCCGGTGTTCCCCACGGCCACAAGATCTCCCACCGCCAGCGCCGGACCGGTGAAGTTCTTAGCCAGCACGTCCGCGGCGCAGCAGAGGTTTCCTGCGATGTCTACGGTCTCGGTGATGCCGGTATCCTCCGCAGGCAGGGCGGTGATGGGGAAGGCGGTCTCGCCGGTAAACAGAGGTTCCTGAGGCGCAAGGGGGCCTTCTCCGGCGGCGTTACGCAGCATGGCGGCAAGAGAGGGCTTCTGGAAGCCGTTGAGACAGTTTTCTACGATGACATAGGTGGTGCCGTGGGATGTCTTTTTGTCTACCACAGGCAGATAGTACGTTCCCGCCTGTGCTGTCAGAAACCGCCCGGACTCCACCAGCAGCCGTGCGCGGAGGGTACGGGCGTTTTCCTCTGCCACGGCCTGCGTACATTGCTTCAAGGTGCTCATGTTCAGCGGCGGTTGGCACGCCGGGTCGTAAACGATGCCTACTCCGCCGCCGAAGTTGATATACTCGATGGCACAGTCCAGAATATCGCGGACGCGGAGGGCCAGCGCGAAGCAGTTTTTGTAGTAGCGGGAGAGAGTGTCCGCGGAGAGGTTCTGGGAGCGCAGGTGAATATGGAGGCCGCAGACGGCTGCCGGCAGCGTTTGCAGCAGGATTTTCAGTGCCGGGAGATCGGACTCGTCGATGCCGAACTTGGACGTTCCGCCCGTACCGCCGTCCATACTGAAAGCGGGGTTCACGCGCAGGCCGATGGCCTTTGTCTCGCCGCGGGCAGCGGCCATAGCGGCGATTCGCCGCACCTCGCCGATAGAATCGGCGATCAGATGGCAGTTATCCCACGCGGCGGCCAGTGCACGATCGCTTTTGCCGGCTGCGGAGAAGTAGATATCCTCCTGCGCGATCCCGCATTCCGCGGCCAGGCAGACCTCACCCGCACTGGCCGCATCCGCGCCGATGCCCAGCGCCGCAAGGTGCCGTATTACCGGCGGGAAGGGGTTGGCCTTCACGGAGAACAGAATATCAAAGCCGGGGAAGGTCCTGTGGAGAGTCTCTGCCTGTGCGGTAAGGATCTCGCGGGAGTAAATGTAGCAGGGCGCGTGCTGACGCGCCAAGGCGAGGGCATTTTCGCTCATGGGGCACCATCCTTTCGTGTACTGTTGATGATAGTATAGCATAGGGTGGAGGGGAAAGGCAAAACATTCCTTGCACGCCGACGTGAAGTGTGCTACAATACGGCGTGGATATGCGGGCGTGGTGGAATTGGTAGACTCGATGGATTTAGGTTCCATTGCCAACAGGCGTGCGGGTTCGAGTCCCGCCGCCCGCACCAAAAAGGGAAAGACACATATTCATGTGCCTCTCCCTTTTTGGTATGATGAACAGGAGGCGGCTCTATGAAACGAATAGCGTCCATACAGGACATTTCCTGTCTGGGGCGGTGCTCGCTGACGGTGGCGCTGCCGGTGATCTCCGCCATGGGGGTGGAGTGCGCCATCGTGCCCACGGCGGTGCTCAGCGCCCACACGGCATTCCCGGGCTTTGTCAGCCGGGATCTCAGCGACCAGCTGCCGGCCATCGCCGATCACTGGCGGTCCCAGCAGGTGCATTTTGACGCGCTCTATACCGGTTACATCGCCTCCGCGCCCCAGGTGCAGCAGGTGATGGATTTTTTCGACGCGGTGAAGAGCCCGGATACGCTGCTGATCGTGGACCCGGCCATGGCGGACCACGGGAAGCTGTACAGCGGGTTTGACGGCGCTTTCCCGGCGGCGATGGCCCGCCTGACGGCTCGGGCGGACGTGGCGCTGCCCAATATCACGGAGGCCTGTCTGCTGACCGGTACACTTTACCGGGAGGAGGTGGACGAGGGCTTTGCCCGTGAGCTGCTGCGGGGGGTGGCCGCGCTGGGGGCGAAGAAGGTGATCCTCACCGGGGTGTCCTTTGCGCCGGATAAGCTGGGCGCTATGGGCTATGACAGCGGCGCGGAGACATATTTTACCTGTCTCGGCCCGCGGAACCCGGCCTCCTTCCACGGCACGGGGGATATTTTTGCCGCCGTTGTCACCGGCGGGCTCATGCGGGGCATGACGCTGGAGCAGGCGGCTTCGCTGGCGGTGGAATTTGTACTTGCCTGTATCGACGCCACGGCACGGGACCCGCAGGCCGGGTGGTACGGCGTGGAGTTTGAAAAGGCGCTGCCGCTGCTGTGCGAACGGGTGCGGGAGCTG
>ENA-UEQW01001870-UEQW01001870.1-human-gut-metagenome-genome-assembly--contig:-NODE-1870-length-16625-cov-6.658448_pt1 | contig 16625 bp, 17 predicted proteins | sample MGYA00242947_ERZ507947 | MGnify/ENA primary metagenome ERZ507947 (study PRJEB26167, sample SAMN06115421) | human gut metagenome | host: Homo sapiens | place: China:Guizhou | collected 2015-03-17... | reverse complement strand
TCCCATTTTATCAATTTAGAAATAGCCGTAATTACGAATCTTTTCTAAATTCTGAATGCCGATAGGATAAATTTTATTGCTCATAATCTCTGCTTTTATAAATTAACGCCAGTCACCTGTCTTGCAAAGATATATATTTTTAATAGAACTCCTCCTCACGCAAGGTTAAAAGATTCTTTTCCTCAAACCACTATTACCTCTAATTTTCCCTACAATAAAGTTTGAAAAATAAAAGGCAGTGAACACTAAAGTTACACCACACTGATTTTACAAATTTCATTATAACTTTTGATTATACCGGAGGAAAATCCTCCGGTATTAATTGGTTGCTAAGATAATCACTATTTTTTTATTTTCCAATTTATCTTGGTATATAGTGAAATAAAGAAGAAGCCTATCAGGCACATAGATACTATATCTGCTATTTGGGATACAAACGATGAAATATCTGTGATTAGACAAATAATCGCCATGACTGCTTTTAATAAACATCCTATAAATGCTATTAAAGATGCTGTTTTGAAACTTGTTATTCTCATTTTATTGGGTTATTAATTTGCTTATAGAGTTATTTCCATTTATCAATAGTTCCTTTCTGTATTTCTTTCGCAAATAAACGATAGGCTTTCCTTGCTTTTTCTGCTGCACTTTTTTTGATTTTGTAGTCATAATATCCATCAGTAGTATATATTCTAACAGCAGTCATTATATGATCCTTAAAAACAGACAAATCACCTAATAGTAATATACGAAGTCCCCATAAGTCCATTCCTAATGCTCCGACTGTTCCTTCCCCTCTTCCTGATGCATAGTCTGATACTGTAAATTCATGTGTATTATCTTCTTCATCAAGAAATACCACTTTGGAATTTACACTTACTAATCGCGCATCTCCTGTTAGCCATTTCATCAATATCATGTTTAAGCCATTTTCACGACCAAAACATATTGCAATATTTTTCCCTGTTTGAGTACCGATAAATGCTTCTGATGAAATCTTTTCATAAGACGTGTACACAACTTTGTCTTTTGTGAACTTATCAGTTTTGCTAACTTTAATACTTTGAGCTTGAATATTGATGCTAAACATCAATAATAATAGAAATAAATGACTCTTTCTCATGAAAAATGCGTTTTATTGGTTAATACTAAAAAGTCAGTTTATCCAGCAATAACCATACGCAAAGTCACAAAAAAAGACGTAGTGCTACTGCCATACGTCATCAAGGCTCACCACAAGCCCACTTACTCAATGGCAGCGCACCACGTCAGTATATGACGAAGTACACTTTACCCAACGAGTAAGTTCACTGATAGCCTTAGTTCTGTTATCCGAGGTGGTGATTCTGATGACGTTTCAGGCTATATTTTATACGTTAAATGTTGTACATACAACATTGCTCCGCAAAGATATGGATTATTTTCTAGACAGTGTCCTAATTAGGACACTATTAACTTTTTTATAGAATTCTTTGGTTATTAATTAAAATTGATTAAATTTGCGCACAAAAACACAGGAGCATATCTTCCGAACATCTCCTGTGTTGTAATTTATTATTAATTTAACGAATTATTTTTATGAATAACTACATTAAATCTATTGAATTTGACGGTAATATGGTTATCGTCAAGCGTAGAATTGGTTATACAAAAATGCCTTTAAAGAAATACCTAATGCTTGTTAGGAATGGCAATTTGAAATAACTACTACGCATAGGGGATTCTCATATCCCCTATATTTCAAACGCAAAATTAATAAATAAACCCCATATGAACAACATTACCATTGTTAAATATATATAATTACTCTTTTTCAGGATTTGGCTTGCTCATTTCTAGCAGCATCTCTTTTAGCCTTTCTTCGGGTATAGTGAGGACGAAGCCCTGTATCTCGTAGATAGGCTTTCTTTTTTTCTTCCCCTTCTTAGGTTTATCTTTCTTTATGTCTTTGTTATTTGCCATAATATTTAAGCTGCTGCATATTGCAAAAGTAATTCAATTCTCTCATATTTGCTAATTTTTCGGGTGTTAAATCTGAAAACAAATTCGTCAACGTATCTTTGTAGATACTTCTTACTGACGTGAATGTATGTTCCCTTCATTGTTCTTTTGAATACAGACCAAGCGTTTTCAATTCTATTTGTTGTAACTTCGATTACTTCTCCATCTTCGGTTACTAGGAGCATCCCATAGAAATGTTTGCCGTGATCTACAGACATCTGCGTATATTTCTTCTCTAGTCCTTTGTAGCTCCATCCATCAGTATAAACCGAACTTCCTACTTCAACATTCTTTTTTACAATCGGAACAAGTGTTTTAGCTTGGGTGTTAGGGACAACCCTTGCGAAAATTTTCCCGCCTCTTTCTATAGCACCAAATACAGGGGCTTTATCTTTGTAGCTACGTCCTTGACACTTTTCTACTTTCTTATCTTTATGGCGATTAATATTCTTTCCACCTACAAATGTTTCGTCTATCTCGACTTCACCAGATAACTTCTGATTGTTTTCTTTAGCCATTGCAGTTCTTATTCTGTGAAGCATATACCATGCTGTCTTTTGTGGAATATCCAAATCATCTGCTAATTGATATGAAGATATAGCGTTCTTGTGATTGGCAATCATAATAATTGCGTATAACCAATCTCTCATTCCTAATTTTGAGTTGGCAAAGAATGTTTTAGTTCTATAAGTGAAGTATTTCCCAGTATTCTTACACTTATATTTACCGTTGGCACATTTGTATACTTTAGATGTCGCGTCAAAAGGTGAAACCACTCCATCTTTCCACCTTATTTTCTCGTAGAATTTGATTGCGCTTTCTTCGTTTGGAAAGGAAGCTCTAAATTCCATGATGCTTTTTCTTTTCCTTCTCTTTTTCATAACGCTTATCTTTTATGTTGCTACAATATAGTGAAAATAAACGATATATGCAAATAAAAAGACAAATATTTTCGATAGTAAATATAATATGTTATCTTTGTATCGAAACAAAAAAAGGACGATGTTTATCGTCCTTATAACTAAAAGTTATGATAAATCAGTGTGGTGTAACTTTAGTGTTCACTGCCAAATAAAAAAACATCTGCCACCTGCAACAAAATCGAAATAACAAACTGACTGATAAACAATTATAGCGTTGCAGATACCGTTGCAGATACGTTGCAGATAAAAATATCTGCAACACAGCGGTAAGAAGAAATATTGCACACCAAGCATCAAAGTTTATTTTCCTATCATTGAAGCGCTCGTTTCCTGCGTCAGAACTCCGGTTCCCAGGCGGGAAACTACAGTTTCCGCGCATGGAAACGAGAGTTTCCAGCCAGAGATACTAGCGTTTCCCGCTAGAGACACTGGAGTTTCCATATAGAGAAACGACAGCGAAACCGTAGCTAAGATTTTCAGAGAAGGAGATATACAAGACTAACCCCAGTTATAATCCTCCACGTAACCGTCGAAATACTCATCCAGACTAACGCCAAGTTCCTTGGCTACGGCAATAATCCGCCGTTGTTCGACCGGACTAAGGTTCATGTCTCCCCTACGTTTCAAATAATAGTTCTTTCTACCCATATATTCAATCATACGATAGCGAAAGGTATCTGCCACACGAACCGTAAGAGCACTAATCGTACGCATAAAGCCGCGTGCATAACGCACTTTCTCATTGGAACGGTAATAATCACAAGCACTTTTCATCGCTTTCAGCCGGTTGGGATTCATTATTGACAGGAAAGCCCGCTCCGCCGGAGCATACTCTAAGGCGATATGCCGCAGACAAGTCGTGGCACGCGGACATTCTTCGGCTGCACACAAGCCGAAAGTATAAGGAACGATTGAATAATCGAATGGTTCTTTCATTGCTGTTTATCGGTTTTATTGTTATTAAATTCTACAAATGTACGGATAAAAAGGATAAACAGATAAAATATCCATGTTTATTTGCAAGAACGGGCAAATATGACTAACTTAGCAGAATATTATTAACAAAACAAAAGATGAAAATTACTCAATTAAGAGACAAGGACAAAACTACTGCGCTGACTACAATGGATATGGAAACGTGGATAGGAAAAACACGGACAGAAACAAAGACACAGCCTGTGTCCGCCTTCAGAGAAGTGTTGCGATATTCCCTGCCCGACTCACGCTGCTACGAAGCAGACAAGCTTCCGAAGATTCTTCCGGCTGCGGAATTCCGCAGGACGGAAGGTGGGAAACAAATGAAAAGTTATAACGGAATAGTAGAACTGACCGTCGGACCGTTGTCAGGCGGCCCGGAGATTACATTGGTAAAACAATTGGCATGGGAACAGCCGCAGACTCACTGCGTCTTTACCGGTTCGAGCGGACGGACAGTGAAAATATGGGCGAAATTTACCCGCCCAGACAATTCGCTTCCACAGAAAAGAGAAGAAGCGGAGATATTTCACGCGCATGCCTATCGTTTGGCCGTGAAATGCTATCAGCCGCAAATCCCGTTCAGCATTTTACCCAAAGAGCCTAGTCTGGAACAGTACTCACGGCTGTCATACGACCCGGAACTTATGTACAGACCGGATTCCGTTCCGTTTTATCTCTCTCAACCGTCAGGGATGCCCGAAGAACTGACTTATCGGGAAGCGGTACGCTCGGAAAAGTCACCGTTGACACGGGCCGTGCCGGGATATGACACGGAGCGCGCTGTATTCATGCTTTTCGAAGCGGCTTTGAGAAAGACCCATGAAGAAATCTACGAAGCGGAAGATGAAGGTGCACCCGAAAGAGGGGAAGACTTTCAGGCTATGGTGACACAACTGGCTGTCAACTGCTTCCATTCGGGCATTCCCGAAGAGGAAACGGTGAAACGTACTATTTTCCACTATTACCTGCGCCGGCAAGAGGTGCTCATCCGCCAGTTGGTCAAGAATGTATATGAAGAACAAAAAGGGTTCGGAAAGAAGAGCAGCTTAGGGAAAGAACAGTACCTGTCACTCCAGACAGAGGAGTTTATGAACAGGCGCTACGAATTCCGTTACAACACCCAAGTGGGAGAAGTGGAATACCGCGAACGGAACTCATTCCATTTTTACTTCAATCCTATCAACAAACGGGTGCTGAACAGTATCGCACTAGATGCGCAAGCCGAAGGTATTCCACTATGGGACAGGGACATAAGCCGGTATATCTACTCCAACCGCATCCCTGTATTCAATCCGTTGGAAGATTTCCTCTACCATCTCCCCGTCTGGGACGGCAAAGACCGTATCCGCGGACTGGCGCAAACCGTTCCCTGCGAAAACAAGCATTGGGTGGACTTGTTTCACCGCTGGTTTCTCAACATGGTCATGCACTGGCGTGGGACAGATAAGAAATATGCGAATAATGTTTCGCCCCTGCTGGTAGGCCCGCAAGGTTGCCGTAAATCGACATTCTGCCGCAGCCTCATCCCGCCCGCCATGCGTGCATACTATACGGACAGCATCGATTTCTCACGAAAGACGGATGCCGAATTGTATCTCAATCGTTTTGCGCTCATCAACATTGACGAGTTCGACCAGATCAGCGCCACCCAACAAGGATACCTGAAACATATCCTGCAAAAACCGATTGTAAATATGCGCAAACCTTATGGAAACGCCGTGCTTGAAATGCGCCGTTATGCTTCATTCATCGCAACGAGCAACCAAAAGGATTTGCTGACCGACCCTACGGGCAGCCGCCGCTTTATCTGTATCGAAGTAACCGGAACGATAGATACAAACAAGGCGATAGATTATGAACAGCTTTACGCGCAGGCCATGTATGAGCTCGATCATGGCGAACGTTACTGGTTCGACCAGTCCGAAGAGCAGATTATGACCAGAAGCAACCGTGAATTTGAACAAGTTTCACTCGAAGAACAGTTGTTTTACCGTTATTTCCGTCCGGCCAAAGAGAAAGAGAATGGCGAATGGCTTTCACCGGCGGAGATTTTGGAAGATATAAAGAAAAGCAGTGCCATACCGTTGTCAAACAAGCGGGTAAGTGTGTTCGGGCGAGTTCTGCGTAAACATGAAATCCCGTCGAAACGTGTACACAGAGGTACTGTCTACCATGTTGTACGAGTTTTATAAGACCAACAGATGCGTTGCAGATACTACATCTGCAACGTATCTGCAACAGGTATCTGCAACGATGTAATACACTCATTCTCAATAAGATAATTCAATTTCGTTGCAGGTGGCAGATAAAACAGCACTTTACAAACTTATGTGTAGGTAAACCTATCTTTCTGTTAAATTCTCAATGAGCCATAAACAAAAATCCCGCCTGTCTGTTACATTGGCAACTTAAACATAGTAACCTAAACATAAAAATTATGGCTAGAGAAAGTGTAAAAATTCTACAAGGAAAACTAGATGTAGAAAGTTTGATCGCACAGTTGAACGCAGCATTAGCTGAAGAATGGTTGGCATACTATCAATATTGGGTAGGTGCATTAGTAGTGGAAGGTGCCATGCGTGCCGATGTACAAGGTGAATTTGAGGAACATGCCGAAGAAGAGCGCAGACATGCGCAACTGCTCGCTGACCGTATCATCGAGCTGGAAGGAGTTCCGGTGCTCGACCCTAAGCAATGGTTCGAGTTGGCAAGATGCAAATATGATACTCCGCAGGGGTTCGACTCTGTCAGTTTGCTGAAAGATAATGTAGCCTCCGAACGCTGCGCAATCCTTCGTTATCAGGAAATTGCAGATTTTACCAATGGGAAAGATTTCACTACCTGCGACATCGCCAAACATATTCTTGCCGAAGAGGAAGAACATGAACAGGATTTGCAGGATTATCTGACTGACATTGCGAGAATGAAGAAATCATTTCTTGAAAAGTAAAATGGCAATATTATAACGGACAGCCTGAAAGCATACACCGGAACTCAAACCATTAGATTTGGTCGGAGTTCCGGTGTATTGTTTTCTGTGGCAGAACCTTTTTAGCGCTTGGTAAAGAAACGACTGGACTTAAAGTGCCTGACATGAGATTCTTATTCCGCTACCTCGGTGGAGGTATAGTCGCAGGGAACGATGATAGTATTGTAGGTGGCATCGTAAGTGGCGGTGTCCGGCAGGGAGAGCTTCACCCAACTGGGTTCAACCAGCGACACGGTTTCGTTTTCGAGCAACGCTATCAGTGAACAACAGACGATTATTGAAGCGATAAGAAGCATGTAATTATTCATGTTTCATTCGTTTTAATGATTGTTACAAAGAACTGAACGGTCTGCACCGCCGTCGCAAGTTTTCCGGTCATTTCCGGCGAAGGGCTTGCTCCGGCAGTGCGCAATAATGGGTCAGAAGGCAAGCACGGCACGGACGTAGTACTTATTCCGTTTGTCTGCCAAAGGATAAGAATGATAGCTAAATATTATACAATGGCTCTCGTGTTCATAATCAGTACCGCTCCAATAGAAGTCATCTGTATTAAATTTACTGCCTCCGGCTTTCTCGAATTGGGCATCGAGGAGGGTGTCCATGTGGTAGTCTTCATCGAGATTGAGCGTTCCGCGGGTCATGATGAACATCTCATAATCACTGGGGAAGTACCAACCGCTGCAACCGGCCGGTGTAGGATTGGTTCTTGCAAAAGCTTCTATGGCATCATAGGCTTCGGTGCGTTGTCCTCCGTAATCCCGATACCATTGGATACAGCGGCTAGTATTGTAACCAAAAGTGCGGGTAGACTCAAGCATCAATTCCTTTTCCGCTTCCTGTCCGGTAGCCGCATAACTCACGAGCCATGTGTACGTATTGCCCGTACTCGTAGAAGACCATTCTGTCTTACCAGCATTCGTGAGCGCCACCACAATGCCGTGCACGCAGCCGGGATGGTCGTGCATCAGCAGGTGGTCGCCCCGCTTATTGGCGGTATGCGTCCAATGATAGGAGTAGTGTAGACTATTAGGCTTCTCACCCACCCAGAAGACTACGCCGAGACAACTCTCCTGTTCATCACGGGACAGACTGCCATCTTCATTCCCGGGCAGGATGCTACCGTCCTGCATATAGTAGTCACCCGCCGCTAACGGCCGCTCTTCTATCGCCTCATTGCCGTCAACCTTGTGGACGGTGTATTTTCCGGGCTGAAGATTTAATTGGGAATAGTCAAAATAGAAAGTCTCCCGATTTCCCTTGTAGTAATACTCATACGGTACCGGCTTAAAGACCGTGGGGTTTTTAGTATTCACCAGCAGGCGGGCCGTACAGGGGTTCTCCTGCCAATATACATTTTTACTGATCACTGCCGTGTAGCGGTAATAGCTCTTAGAAATCTCTTGGCCGTCTATCTTTTCTGTATAGTTATATTTCGTAGCAGGCACCTGAAGGATGAGCAGAGACATACGGTGCTCCATCGCGAAGCTGAGCGTGTGGTTGCTATACACGCCACGGGCCGTCATCAGGTCGGAGGCGGTGTATTGGGCGTAGGTACTCTGGTTGGTTTTAACAGGCCAATCATAGACTACAGACTTAAAGAAGTCTTCATCGCCGGGCGATACCCTGTCGTTCAAATCTCTATCGTCCTGGTAGGGATAATAGGCATGATAACTCCTGCCGGGTGAGTATAAGAGTTGGGAAGTGCCGGCAGGCAGCGTCCACTTGCCTCCCTGTAGGGTAAGGCAGAGGTTCTCCACCTCCAGGGTTCCGTCCTTCACCACGTAGAGGCCGATGCGGTCGCCTTCGGTGAAAGCAGTGCGGTAACCGCGTTCCTGGGCGCGGGTTTGTCCGGTGGCGTACATGCCGCCGTCGCTCACGGTGATGGTGAGGGGGCGGGCATCGGGGTCGGTGCCGGCAGGGGGCAGTTCGTCCAGTGCGTCGGACGTGCATGCCGCCAGCATCAGGATGAGGGCGCAGGCCAGGGATGCTGCCGGGGGAAATATGGAATGATGTTGTTTCATACGGTTTCTTTTTTATTGATGAATTTAGTTGTTACTGTTCTACTCGACCGGATGCCACGTACCTCCTCCTTCTCCTCCTCCTTCCACACGGATATTTTCGATACCTTCCGAGGTCACGGTGAGGCGGTACTCGTACATCTTGCCACTGAAGAAGTTCGCTTCGCCTGCGGCGGGGGTGTAGTAAAAGGTCTTTCCTCCGATGACTATTTTCACGAACTTCCGTTCCAACATATTTTGGGGAAGGAGCAGGGCGCGCACGGTGCGTACGTATCCGTCGGCGGCAGGGGTCACTTCGTTGGGGGTGATGCGGTCGGTGTCGGGGGGCACTTGCCCTACGGTTCCATTTCTGAAATCGATACTCCCTCCCGTGCACGCGAGGTTTTCAAAGGTTACAGTGGCGCGCTGCAGTTCATCGTCGGTCACGCCGTTGCCCGCTTTGAGGTGTACCACCACTTTGGCTGTGACGTGGCGGAAGACGAGGGTCTTATCGGGGGACGTTACGGCGATGCGGAGGTAGGGAGCAACCATGCAGTCGCTATCCTGATATCCTTCATCTCTCTGGTCGGCCTGTACAGAGAATGGATCAATATTCCTCACCGACGGATATAACCCTCGAATCCCCTTTTCCTCATCCGGGCTTACCCAGTCGATGTCTGTAATCAGCTTTCCATCGGAATCGACGGAGGGGTATACATCCTGATCCGGCATGCCGGAGATGCTAGTGCTAATCCACAGCCTCACCCTTTCTCCCCCTTCCCACCTGTTTTCGGTGGTAGCCCGTGTCTGGGCGTTGGCGGAGGAATATCCCTCTACGGCGGCGTAGAGTTCCAGCGGCACGCCGCCTTCGGGCCATGCCGCGTCGTCATCGCCTGTGCAGGCAGCCAAAACCAAGGCTGCCCACAGGTACATTATATATATTGGTATGTTCGTCGTCTTCATTTTTTTCTTTATATTTATTGTTTACGGATTACTCCTGAAATGCAGAGCCTTCTACGGGTGCGCCTATGGTTTCCCAGTCCTTGATGTTGGTTTCCAGCGTCAGTCCCTTATAATCCACGGTTATCTTATAGATGTACCGCTTACCGCTTTGCAGCTTCAAGGCATCTCCGGCGGGGATTTTGTAGGCGAAGCTCGTCTTGTCTGCCAGCTTCACGCGGATAAAGACGGTGCCTGCGGTTAGTTCCTGGGGCACCACGATGGCTTCGGCGTACTGGGTATTGGCGTCAAAGTCTGTCGTCACCACCGTGGGGATAGTAATCGGAGTGGCGGGGTTGGGGTCGGTAGCGAGGGCTATCATCGCCTGGCGTGCGGGCTGGCTGCTCATATCGACGGCTTTCCCGGGGGTGAAGGTGGCCTTCAGGGCGGTGTTCTCCAGGGTCACGATGACACCGGTGAGGTCGGGGGCGCCGTTGCCGCGCTTCAGCACTACTTCTACTTTAGATAGCAAATGATAGAAAGTGAGGGCCACGTTAGAGGCGGTGGGGGCCACGTTCCGCTTGGTGGAATAGAGCAGGTCGGAGGCGGCGTAGGCGGTTTGCGTGGTCTGGTCGGCCTTCACTTCGTGGGACACCGATGCGGGGAAGGCTTCTCCTGCCGGGGTAGGGTTGGCATGGATGGCATAGATGTTCACGGGGTCGGACGAGACGTAGTACATGTCGCTGGCGTAAGAGAAACCGCCGGTTCCATCAGCAGTGAGCACGTTGTTCTGATAGAGGGGGGCGGCTTTGCTGTCGTCCACCCAGGCAGATACTTCCAGTCCTGCGCCAAGCTGTTGGTCGAGGCCGTAGGAACGGGTCTGGGAGGTGACGCCGCTGGTGAGGCGGATTTCGCCGTTCCAGTTGTCGGTGACTGCTTCGTTGTCGTTGTTGCAGGCGGCAAGCGCAAGGGCTGCTGCGGCAATGATTGATAAGTTTCTAAGTTTCATAATCTTACATTCTTAGCATTATTGATTCAATTGTTCGTTTCCATTCCGGCCGAGCCGTTTTCGCCGTCTTCGCCATTGCCCGGTGTCCAGTCGGTAATGGTGGCGGAGAAGTCCGCTTCCGTAGGTGTTTCCACTATTTTCCCGCCCAAGGCGAGTGGCTTATGCTTGTCGGCGTTGAAGGTGGCAAGCTCCGTGGTGAGGTCACTGTCGAGAGTGACCGGCTTTGGACTGTCTCCTGCAAAGTAGAGTTTGGCATCCAGCTTCTGCTGCACACCCGCCACGCCGAGCAGGCGCACCGTGGCCGCCCATTTTCCGGCATTGGCTCCTTCCGTTACTTTCGCAAACGCCAGTGCCACGTTCAGCGGCGTACCATGCGTGCCGTTATCCATATCCAGCGTCGAGGCAACCCCCGAAAGGTAGCCTTCGATTCGCTCTATCCTGTCCGTGGTACTGCCCGTCGGCTCGATGAAGAGCGTCAGTTGGCGTACTTGCTGCTGCATCGCAACGGTAAGGGTGTGGTCGGTGTCCGCTTCTATCATAGTTTCCGTCACGCCCGTAAACAACCAGCCCGGCATCTCCTGCACGAAGGGACCCGCTCCGTCCACGTTACCCGAAGCCCCGGCGACGGTTGCCACGCTGCCGCTCATGGTGATGTGCTGCGGCGTGTTGTAGACATGCAGATGGTAGCTGCCCGGTTCAAAAAGAGGTTCGAGCAGGTTCGTGGTGCCGATGAGGATGGCGGAGTAGTCACCGGCTTCTACCGTATAGCTTGCGGGTGCGGTCAGTCCCTCGCCGATGCCGCTCCAGTCGGTAACGAGGGTAATTGCCCCTTGCTCCGGATGCGGGGTGTTGTAGATGGGGTCTTTCACGTCGCAGGCGGCAAAGGATAGCGCTGTGGCTGCTACGATAAGACATTGTCTGATGTTTCTTTTCATATTCGTTGGTTTTAGATGATTCTACTTGTTGCTTCCCATAGTCCATACGAGGCTGATGCCTGCTTGTGTGGGCCCCCAGAAGTTCTTGCTCTCATTCCGTTTCTTATATACGCGCACGCCATCGGTCATGCCGAAGCTGTCATATTCGGAACGGGTATAGCCCAGACCGAGGTTGAAGTCGAGGGAGAAACTGCGGGAGAGGGATAATTGGTAACCCAACGTCACGCCCGCATTCCATAGCTTACCCTGATAGCCGGTATCCTTTGAAACGATACCGCCCAACATATACTTATATATATTATATTCCCCATAGCTGCCCGAGACTCCAGCGTAAAAATGTTTTTTATCCAAAAGGTACCAGCGTACTTCAGGGTTGACGAGCCACATCTTCTGTACTTTATCACGCTCACCGCCCCACCACGAGAGGCTGCCGTCCAGCTTGATGCCGACATTCTCATTCACCCGCCATTCCACGCCAAGCGTAGGAAGCAGGAAGGCGTCATACAACACATTCGTGCGGACGGCAAACCAATAAGGCTGTTCCGTCTCCCGGATGCGTTGCTCTGATACAAGGGCAGTCTGTTGCTCCGCTGCGGAGGGTTCGGATGGTTGCTCCACGGCGGTTTCCGTTTTTTGCTCCACAACTCCTTGTTTTGGTTGGGGTTCTTCCCGTTTTACTCTTTCTTTGACGGGTGTCGTCTCCGGCATAGCCTTAGCCGAAGGGATACGGAGCGTCACTACCACTATATCCTTATTATCCTCATACGCACGCGCGCAATTGGCGGTGATGAAATCCGCTTCTTTCAGCCCTTTGCGGATAATAAGTTCCGACTTCACGCGATTGGCACGGGCGAATGCCGTGTTCAGATTCTCTTTAGTGGTGGACAGCGAAGCACAGTAGCCGTCCACATAAACGGGCAGGTTACCTTTCGCAATCTCCGCCTTGTGATGGTCTATCAATCCATAGAGCCTTTCAAGTTCCGCCTCATTGCCCGCAAGGATAAACATCTCCTCGCCCGGAAGAAAACGGAAAGTGATTACTTTGTCTTCTGCTTTCTGTGCGGAAGCTGTTGCTCCGGATAATATGAATATAAGAAGCAGAGCCAGCAGTTTTTCTTGTAATTGTTTCATAAGGTTCATTTTTATTTATTTCACTCTAAATATGTAATGTTATTTATAGGGCATCAATAGGATATAAATCACCTGACAACAAAGTTAAAGGCATGCTTTGGGTTCTCTTAACAAAAAGGTAAATAAAACCTATATCAAAAAGTAAATCTTGCATTTTTCTTAGTACGTTTAGTTGTTTCAGTACGTCTGGTTGCGTTTTTTAGTACGTCTGGTTGTATTTTAGCCCATATAAGGTGTTTTTTGAGATAAATCAACGAAGGTATTATTCATTTTATTAAATTTGCAAAACAGATACACAAACCTCATGGACAACAGAACACTTATCTTGCTTTTCACTTGTTTCGTACCGCTTTTTACAGCAGTAGTGGGGACGATTATCGAAGCTATTTCCTTACAGGATAGTGTGACCGTCCGTGAAACACATGTCAAGAGGATGCTTATGTGTTACTTCCTGATGTTTATTTTTATTGGTACCGGAGTGGCTACCGGAGTGGCATTGCCGAAGATTGCCATACAGATATTACCACTCACTGTTTTTTCCCTTTACATAGCTCCCGTCCTCTATTATCGTTTCGTTTACCTGCTGACCAATACGGAAAACAAGGAAACTTCTCACTTCAGCAGACATTACCTCTTTCCGGTTCTGTCCGCTCTCGGTTTTTGCGCCTTCTTTTATATTGTCCCGCCCGCCATCCGCCTGCAATTGGTGGTGGAAAGGACTGTTGCCGGTTATCCGGTCACTACCTTTATCTTCAAAACGATTCCGTTGGTACAGTTCGCCCTTGCCATCCTATATATGTCGCTCGTATTCCGAAAGCTGGCAATATGTTACCGCCAAAACGGGCCAAAAAGTGTTTTGTGGAAGAAATGGTTTCACATTTCCGTTTTCCTATGCAGTCTCACCATCATTTGGTCGGGAGCGTTCTGCCTGACGACGTGCCGCCAGGTAGCGGTAGCCGCTTTATCCATAGCGATTGTCGCGGCCTGGATACAGGCCATTCATCTCTGTTGCCACACCTTCAATCGAAGGTCGTTGCTCTTCCTGCCGCTCACTATTGCTCCTATTCCCCTGAAAATGCCTTCCAGGGAACAACTTTTCGAGCAAAGAAACGGTAGCGGAAGGCATCGTACATATACCCGCTGGACACAAACCGGTGTTCCCGTGAAGGTAGAACCGGCACCTCTCAACCGTAAACTCTTTGAACAGCAAGTCGTCGGGAGAAAATTATATCTGAATCCGCAACTCCGGTTAGCCGACCTGATGGAGCTTTTCAACACCAACCGCAGTTATCTTTCCGGTTTTATCAATGAAACGTATGGCTGCGGCTTCAACGGATATATCAACCGGCTGCGGCTTCGCGAATTCGAACGGCTGATGAACCTGCCCAGTAACCGGAAAAAAGCGGCAACCAAACTCTATGCGAGAGCCGGATTTCCCAACTACCAGACTTATCTTAGAATTAAAAAGAAGGTTTACAATCAGGAAAGTTAAATACGCAGCGACATGATTACGAAAGAGTTTTTGCAATACACCGGCTTTTGTGCCCCCATTATTTCTTCATTGGGGTGCGCGATTATGCTTGTCCTTTTCCGCCATACCCATGCCAAATCAGAAGAGGGAACACTGCACCGCCTGCTGGTGTCATACTTCCTGTTGGTGAGCTTAGGGTGGATATGCTCGCTCGTCTATGTCTATCTCCCTTTGCTGTATGTGCGTATCAATATCCTTTATTATCTGATTGTATTTTGGAGCCAGGTGGTCTTCTACCAGTTTATCTATACACTTACCCGGTTGCCCGGAGAAAAACCGTTCTCAAGAATCCACTATATTTTTCCTTTGGTGATAGTCGGCACATTCGCCGTATGGTCGGCTTTCGTGCCTTTTGAAACGCAAGTGTATATTGTCACATCGCGGGGAGAAGTTGCGCCCGGTTACGAAGCCTACTCCCGTTTCTTTACCGCCCGCCTGCTGCTACGGGGAATATGGAACATAGCCTACACCGCCCTTGCCTGGTGGCGGTTGCTGGCTTACCGCCGTTCTATATCCGACTATTCTGCCAATGCCGACCGCACTTCGTTGGCTTGGGTGACACTTTTGCTGCTTATTTCGTTCAGCCTGGTTCCTCCTTCTCTGCTTTCGGCCATTTTCTCCAAAAAGATACTGATAGCGTCGCTGTTGCTGCTGATTCCCCAATTGTTGCTGGTAGCGCAGCACGCTGTGGTCTGTTACAATATGGCTGTCGGGAATTTCGTGGTTATTTATTATCCGGGAGAAGAAATAGAAACAGAATCAAAGGAAGATGCCGAAATGGAAATGGAAAAAGAAACTGAATCGGAGCGGGCGTATAAACGGAAAAAGTTTGAAAAATATATATATGAACATCGCCCGTATCTGAATCCCGATTTACGGATAACGGATCTGATGCAGGCTTTTCACACGAACCGAACGTATATCTCCCGGTTTATCAACCGCGAATATGGAATGAATTTCTCCCGTTATATCAATATGCTACGCCTTCGTGAAATGGAAGCGTTGCGCAACGACCCGGCCTGCTCCCGCCTTCCCGAAGAGGAACGCGCCTGCCTGGCAGGATTCAGCAATTTTCGCAGCTATCAACGTGTAAAGAGGATGGCGGAGAAGGAAAATAGATCATGTTTTCCAGAGACTGGAAAACAAACAACATATAAACAGTAAGCAAGATGAATAATATTACGAGTTATTACGGAGACTTGGGCATATTTCTTTATTATACCCCTATCGTGAGTGCTTTTATGGCTGCATTCGCCCTACTTGCCAACCGTCGGCGAACTCCTTCGCAAACGTGGTTGGCTCTTGTCTTAGTTACATTCGGAACCGGCATGGCTGCCAGTTTCCTGTTCGACCGCTATTTCAGCGCGAGCCATAGCGAAATATTCCGCCCGGTCAATTTTATCTTTTCCACGGCAAATTCCATCGTCATTCTGTTTTACTATGTTTCACTGATGCGTCCCCAATTGCTTACCCGGAAATATATGCTTTATTTTAGTGGGGGCTGGGCGCTATTTTCTATATTTGTCCTGTTGCCCGGCACGTTTTCTGCCCGTTTTCAACCGGTTCAGGGTATCCACAGGTTGGCGGATTTATCTTCGCTGCCGATGGTTTTCCACCTTCTGACTATCTGTTGCATCCTTCTTTTTTATACCTGGATGGGGGTTTTTATACTACGTATCTACCGTGATTACCGTAAGTTTATCGTCAACAGTTATTCTTTTGTGGGAGGGATTACCCTTTCGTGGGTGAGCATTACGATTTATTTGTTTATTATCATGGGTATCCTCGATATACTCTGGATGGTGAACACTTCCGCCGGATACAAAATGCTGTTCAATGTCGTTTCTTTGGGAGCGGTGTGGACACTGTTCTGGTATGGTTCCCGCCAGAGCGCGATTCCACCGGTGGATATTGAGCCGAAGAAGAAGAGCTTCAAGGAAGTGGAAGAGTTACCTGTCACCACGGATGACAAGCAAGCAAAACTCAAAATACAATTGCTGGAATATTTTAATCATAAAAAGCCTTATCTGAATCCGGAACTTTCGCTGAAAGAGGTGGCACAAGCGTTGCAGACAAATCATTATGCGCTTTCCCGTTTTATCAACAAAGAGTTTGAGGTGAATTTCTATACACTTATCAACCGTTTCCGTGTGGAGTATATACTTCACCTGATCGAATTGAACAAAGGTACT
>ENA-UEQW01001865-UEQW01001865.1-human-gut-metagenome-genome-assembly--contig:-NODE-1865-length-16651-cov-5.561663_pt1 | contig 16651 bp, 13 predicted proteins | sample MGYA00242947_ERZ507947 | MGnify/ENA primary metagenome ERZ507947 (study PRJEB26167, sample SAMN06115421) | human gut metagenome | host: Homo sapiens | place: China:Guizhou | collected 2015-03-17... | reverse complement strand
GTTTTCAAGGATATGCCTTATTAGTTCATTGTGTTAGCTTAAATACTTCCTATTATTCACATTCGGTCTATTGCTATTATTCGTTTGACCGTATATAATATATCATGGTAGGTTTTGAACAGAAAGGACGGGTGCTTGTATGGAATATGTATCTTGTGCGGAAGTGGCGGCAAAATGGGGCATTTCCGAAAGACGGGTGCAGAAACTTTGCGAGGGTGAGCGCATACCCGGCGCGGTAAAGTTCAGCCGCATTTGGTTGATACCCAAAGACGCGGAAAAGCCTGTTGACGGGAGAAGAATAGACAGTAAGATAATTGATAAATAGTTGAAAAATGAGCACTACACTTAATTGTTAGGAGGTGTGTAAAGTGGGAGCAAAAATCTTAATCGCTGACGATGAAAGCGACATTGTTTCTATGCTCGGCAGCTTTTTTGAAAGCAAGGGCTTTCGTGTCCTGCCCGCTTTCAATGGTGCAGAAGCACTAAAGCAAGTGGAAAAACAACCGGATATTATTTTGCTTGACATCAATATGCCCGGAAAAGACGGGTTAGAAGTTTGCAAGCGTATCCGCGATCACATATCCTGCCCGATCCTTTTTCTGACTGCTCGAATCGAAGATACAGATAAGGTAAAAGGCTTTACTGTTGGCGGCGATGATTACATTGTGAAGCCCTTTTCACTTATGGAACTTGAAGCGCGGGTGCGCGCTCATCTGCGCCGGGAAGCACGACACAATTTTGAAGCACAAGTCAAGTTTTCCGGTGATTTGACGATTGACTATTCAGAACGTTGCTTGTTCTTTGGCGATAAGCGTGTCGGTCTTGCAAAAAAGGAATTTGATATTGTGGAACTGCTTTCTCAAAATCCAGGACAGATCTTTGATAAAGAACGGATATATGAGCGTATTTGGGGTTATGACAGCGAGGGCGACAGCAGCGTTGTGGCAGAGCATATCCGCAGAATACGATCCAAAATCGCGGCATATACCGACCGCATATATATTGAAACGGTTTGGGGGTGTGGATACAAATGGGTCAAGTAAATTGCCGCAAGCACTATTTATCTCTCCGAAAAAGCCTTGTTCTCTATATAATTGCCTTTGTTGTACTCGCAGTCTTTCTATCCGTAACGACTTTTTCAATCTGTGGTAGTGCTGCCGAAGGTATCAGAGCATCTTATCCCCCGTCCGGCGAAAAATATTATTTGACAAATGAACAGGGGGAACAGTTGGGCGACGGCGCTTACATCGGGACAGTGCCCGTCCCGATGTCTAAAGAGGACGAGCGTACCATTGCGCTACTGGAGAAACTTCCCATTGTTGCAACTCCTATCTATTCTGCATTCTGTATTATCGCTGCTGCGCTGCTGTTTTACAGAAACAGGCTGAAAAAGCCGCTTGTGGAACTGCGGACTGCTTCTGAAAAAATAGCGAACAATGACTTGGACTTTTCAATCGACTATGATAACAACGATGAATTGGGGCAGCTTTGCGCGTCCTTTGAAATCATGCGGACAACCCTTGCGGACAATTTCTCTAAAATGTGGCGGCAAGTTGAAGAACGAAAAGCACTCAACGCCGCTTTTGCTCACGATTTGCGTACCCCTCTAACAGTACTAAAAGGCTATAATGAAATGCTGCAAGCCAGCGAAAATCCTCAAACACAAGAAACCGCCGCCATAATGGGCAAACATATCTCCCGTATGGAAAGCTATGTGAGCAGTATGAGCAATCTTAGGCGCATGGAAGATGCGCAGCCGGAGTACAAGTTGATAGACTTGCAGACAGTGGCATCTTCTTTGTATGACAGCGCAAAAATCGTATGTGCGAAAAGCGGAAAAGAATTGATTTTACAAAATGACGTGCCTGTTTCGCAGTTATCCCTTGATGGGGCCTTTGTTTCACAGGTCAGCAATAACCTGATCTCCAACGCGGTTCGGTATGCCCGGACTGCGGTGACAATCTCTTTTGCCTTGCGTGACAATGGTCTGCTGCTTTCCGTATCGGATGATGGAAAGGGGTTTGACAAAAACTGTCTGCAAAAAGCCACCAGTCCATATTACACAGAGGAAAGCAACCATTCCGAGCACTTTGGACTTGGGCTGTATATTTGCAAGCTGCTTTGTGAACACCACAACGGCTATTTGAAGATCGAAAATACTGCATCCGGGGCAAAGGTATCCGCCTACTTCAAATCTCCTGCCTTGTAGATAAAAAGTAGATATTTTCCCTCTATACTCTCCATGAAAACACATGGAGAGTATTTTTTTGCTCCCTATGGAGAAAGGGGCTTTTTATGGAATTAAAAACGATCGGACTGACAAAAAAGTTCGGTTCCAAAACCGCCGTGGACAATTTGAATATTACCTTAACAAATGGCGTCTACGGCTTACTGGGTGCAAATGGCGCAGGGAAAACAACGCTTATGCGTCTGCTCTGCAATATCCAAAATCCTACTTCCGGGAAAATTCTGCTGAACGGGAAAAACATTGTGGGGCTGGGTGAACGCTATCGCAATCTTTTGGGCTACTTGCCCCAGCACTTCGGATATTACCCGGATTTTTCAGCGTTTGACTTTCTGCTCTATGTTTCTGCCCTAAAAGGATTGGACGAGAAGGCGGCGCGGAAGAAGTCAAAGGAGCTGCTGGAAGCAGTAGACTTATCGAGAGAAAGTAAGCACAAAATCAAAACCTTTTCCGGGGGCATGAAGCAGCGTTTGGGGATTGCACAGGCCATGCTCAATGACCCCCATATTTTGATTTTAGACGAGCCGACGGCGGGGCTTGACCCGAAAGAACGCGTCCGTTTCCGCAATTTGATCAGCGCCTTTTCCAAAGACCGCATTGTGATCCTGTCTACGCATATTGTTTCCGATGTGGAGTTTATTGCGGAGGAAATCATCATGATGAAATCCGGGCAAATCATTCACTTTGGAAATCCGCAGGAGATCACTTCTGAAATCGACGGCCAAGTGTGGGAATGTACGGTTCCGACTGCCTATGCGGAAAAATACGCGGCTGCCTACAACACAAGCAACTTGCGAAACACCAGCGAAAACCAGACAATTTTACGGATCATTGGAGATCGTCCGCCGATGGAAAATGCAGTAAGGGTGCAGCCTACTTTGGAAGATTTGTACCTGTTCTATTTCAAAGGGGGCTGTGAAGAATGAAAAAACTGATTCTTTTTGAACTGCGGAAAGTGTTTTCAAAGCGTTTGGCGCTCATCGCTCTAATTGGAATTATCCTGTTCTCTGCCTTGCTATCCTTTTCCACCTTTCAAAACAAATATGCGTTTGACCAAAATATCGGTAAAGGTACTAGCAAAACAGCAGTAGAAATCGACAAGGAAATTGCAGCGAAATATGAAGGAATCCTGACAGACAAAAAAGTGCAGCAAATGATGTCTGATTTTGCACCGACATCAGATTTACATGGATTGAGTGCAATCTATGTTTATCAAAACGCCATGCAATCGGCAGCCTTTTCACGGTTTTCTGATAAAGAGGGAAATTGGAACGGATTAAGTGTTTCTGATGTATTTGGCAATGAAGAAATCAAAATTGGCTATGTGGACGGTTGGCTTTCCACCAGCCGAAACATGGTGCGGGTTTTTGTCGCGCTTGCTCTTGCGGTTATCATCATGCTTGCTCCGATTTTCTCCGGCGAGTATGAAGGTGTTGATAATATCATATTGACAAGCAAGTACGGTAAAACCAAATGCGCTACTGCAAAGGTGGTTGCAGGTATTATCACCGCCATTCTCACTACCACGCTGATTGCAGCATTTAACCTGCTTCTTGCTTTTGTTTTTTATGGAACAGAAGGGTTGGATTGCAGTATTCTATTTGCCCCCAGTGACTATGTGGAAGCGTTTATCCCTTTTAATATCACCTGCGGTACGCTGCTCAAATATCAAATTCTGCTGGCATTTACCTGTACGCTTAGCGTTACGGGAATTACACTGTTCCTATCTGCAATCAGTAAAAATCAGATTGTAGCTTTGGTTGCGGCGATGGCAATTTTTCTTTTTCCCGTTTTGCTGCCGATCACCGAAGTAAATCCATTGTTCCGATTGGTTGGACTTCTTCCGATCTATCATGTACTAGCCATTTCGCTCCTGTCGGTGGAACAAATGAGTAACGGGATGCTGTATGCGATATGGGCAATCCCGGCAGCACTGCTCTTTTTGGGAGTTGGTGCAGGTATCTCTCGCCGTGTATTTGCAAAGCATCAAGTTTTATAAATCATTCGCACAGAGCCGCTAACAGCAGATTTGCGCGAAATAAAAAACGGCGGCTTTAATACGAAATCAAAGCCGCCGTTTTCTTTTCGAAAAATAAGAATACGGGGGGTGTGTTAAAGTCGCCCTTTTTTAAGGACACGGCGGTATCTGGGAGGTATTGCCGTGTCCTTTTTGCTTTTTCGCAACGTCCATGATCTGCACCAGTTAAAAAAAGCGTAGCCCCTCCATCGGACTATTCCGGCTATGAGTATGAACACAGAAATCATGTAAATAGATTTTATAATTCTTCTGCGCCTGTCTGCGTTTTGCAGACAGGCGCTTTTTGTCGTTATCGGGGATGTTTCTACTGTCCCCGCGCTCCGCCCTTTGCCTGATCCGGCCACCCACCCGATCAGGAGGAAAGGAGCGCACAAATGAGCGACAGAAAAAATAATTTTGATTTTTCCCGGCAGAGCTGGCCAAAACAGCCTTCCGCAGAACGAGTAGTGGGCGAAAGGGGAAGAAAAGAACTGCCTCCCGGCACGAAGGGAGGTGAGAACATGAAACCTGATCGCCACGCCGAACACAAGCAGCACGCCTTTGACAGCTTTTGCAAAAAGGTCTTGAAGTGCGAGGCCTGCAATGGCTATCGAGAGATCAGCCGCAGGAAGAAGCACAGCATCCCTTTCAGCGAACTGCCGGAGGACGCAATGGAGCAGCTTGCGGCCTATGACCGTTATCCCTGGGAGTACAACACCTTCATTCTTGGCGGTGATGTGATCCTGATCGAAAACGATCTGCTGGCCGATGCGCTGAACGCCTTGCCTCAGGACAACCGGGATATCCTTCTGATGTACTGGTTCCTGGAAATGGCGGACCGTGAGATCGCGGAGCGTATGAACCTGGCCCGCAGGACGATCAACAACCGCAGGCTGAAATCCTATCGGCTGCTGAAAGAGCTGATGGGAGGTGATACGGATGCGTGACACCGCAGCTTCCCGGAATAATCTTCTTCCTTATCCGGTCATTACCGCCGCTGTCCAGGGCGACCCTGACGCGGTAAACCGTGTGATCGGCCACTACTCCGGCTACATAGCGGCGCTTTCCACAAGGACAAGCTATGATCCTCAGGGCTGTCCTCATTCTCAGGTGGACGATGATCTGCGCCGCAGGCTGGAAACGAAGCTGATTATTGCGATTCTGGATTTTGACCTGACCTGATTCAGATGACCGCCGTGCGTTCCCCTTTCCGCATGGTGTGTTCCGCACCTTGACAAAGAAAGCCCGTTGGGAGGCCAGCGCCGCAGTATAAGGCAAACGGATACATTCCTGTTTGTGCCAAGCCATACGGTCGGTGCGCCATGACCTCCATGCGGAGAGAGCGAGAAACACCAGACCGCAAAGCAAGCGTGGCAGCTTGCGGGCGATGACACACGGGCAGGGTCAAAGATACTCGCGCATTGAACGCCCACAAAGCATTGTGCGCCGCACCCATCAGCATGGGCCGGGGTTAGACTCCCGTGGAGCTGTGCCAGCAGCCGTCCGTTTTGCCTCTTTCATTGCTATCTTTATGCTTTATGAAAGGGGATTTTATCATGCAAGATAAAGCTACAAATCCCGGCAAGACCAGCAGACCAGAGAAAAATCCTCTGGATGCAAAAACGACCTATCACATTGGCAATCGGTCGTTCGTTGTTGAGCCGGTTTTCAAAGAAGAAAGCCCGGATACCCTGGGTAGCGTTCTCCTTCGCCTGATGAAGTCCGAGAGTGAAAAGCTGTAAATAGCTTTCAAACCCGGCTGACAGAGGCAGCAAATGGCGGTATAATGTGTTCGTACAAGTATATTTGCTATTCGACTGCCTTGACGGAAGGAGGACTTATGAAACAGTCGAATAACAAAAAATCCCGTGACGTGACCGCCTTTCTCTATGAAAGGCTTTCCCGTGACGATAATCTTGAAGGCGAAAGCTACAGCATCGGCAATCAAAAGAAACTGCTTGCCAAAGTCGCAAAGGAAAAGGGTTACACAAATCTGGTTCATTTTCTGGATGACGGCATTTCCGGCGTGACGATGGATCGCCCTGGTTTTGTAGAAATGATCTGCCAGTTGGAACAGGGAAAAGCCGCCGCCGTCTTTGTCAAAGACCTTTCCCGCCTGGGGCGAAACTACATTGAGGTCGGACGGCTGACGGAAGAATTTTTCCCGAACCATGATATCCGCCTGGTGGCCGTTTCGGATAACATCGACACGGCAGAGGGCGAAAATGAGCTTGCCCCGATCCGCAACCTGTTCAACGAGTGGTATGCCCGCGATATCAGCAAAAAGCGGCGCATCAGCAATAAGATCAAGGGCAATGCCGGTGAGCCGATGGGCCAGCCTCCCTATGGTTACATCAAGGACCCGAATGATCCGAAGCATTGGATCGTGGATGACGAGGCAGCCCAGGTTGTGCGCCGCGTTTACAGCATGACTTTGGAGGGGTTCGGAACAGAGCAGATTGCCGCCCAGCTTGAAAAGGACGATGTCCTGACCCCGCGGGCCTACTGGCTCACGAAGGGCATCAAACGCCCCGGCAAGGGCAAACAGCAGCCGCCTACCAAGTGGAACAGCTCCACAATAACCAAAATTCTCTCCCTGCAGGAATACTGTGGTGACATTCTCAATTTCAAAACTTATTCCAAATCCTACAAGAATAAGAAGCGAATCGACAATGACCGTGAGAATTGGGTGGTGTTCCAGGACGTCCATGAGGCGATCATCGAGCGTGCTGTGTATGAGCAGGTGCAGCAGAAGCGGGGCAAAATCCGTAAGCGCCGCACCAACAATGGAGAACACAATATGTTTTCCGGCCTGCTGGTCTGCGCTGATTGCGGCAGCAACCTTCACTTTCATTTCAATCAGGGCAATCCGGAGATCAAGTATTTCAACTGCTCCAACTACAAGGGCAACCGCGGCACCTGTACTTCTACCCATTATGTCCGTGTGGACTTCCTGGAGGAAGTGGTGCTGGGAGAGATACGGCGCTTAACGAAATTCGCCAGCCTCTATGAGGATGAGTTTGTAAAAGCGGTGATCGGACATTCTCAGCAGGCGGAACAGACAGACCGCAAGCTGAAGGAAAAAGAGCTGAAAACGCTCCTTGCCCGTGACGAAGAATTGGACGGTCTCTTTGAGCGCATCTATGAGGACAATGTTTCCGGCAAGCTCTCCGATGACCGCTTCGCAAAAATGTCCCGGCGGTATGAGGACGAGCAAAAGGAGCTGTCGGAGAAAATAAAAAAGCTCCGCTCCGAGATAGAGAAGCAGAGCAGCCGTTCCATGACAACGGATATGTTTATCGGTCTTGTTCGCAAGTACACCAGAGCGAGGAAACTGACGCCCCGGATGCTGAACGAACTGGTTGAGAAGATCGAAGTGTTTAATGCTGAGAAGATCGACGGCGTTTGGGAGCAGCGGCTTCGCATCCACTATAACTGCGTCGGAACGATCGAGATCCCAACGGTACTGCCCCTGCCGATCCCGGAAGTGTCCGTAAATACAAGAAAAGGCGTAGTCGTCAACTACGCCCCCTGTGAACTCGCTGTATAAAAAGCGAGTGTTCTTACAGCTTTTCAAATGCTGTAAGAACACTCGCCATGGTGCGCGAGGCGGGACTTGAATTGTAGAGAACACGTTTTAGCAAATCCCGTTGTGTACCTAAAACCTTTCTATATAAGGCTTTACGGATAGTACGGTGTTAAGAAACGTTATGTAACTTTGGCTGGTTTTATCCCCATAAGGCTAAAAATAAGGCTAAATTTTGCAGCTGCGCGGAATGTACCAAATACCCGCCGGTAATGATTCAATTCATCCAACAGCAGCGATATCATCTACTCATCAGCGAAAGCTGTTTAGTACCAAATATGAAAGAGGAAAGCAAGCTATGTCTGATAAGATTGTACAACTGTATAAGAAAGTAATCAAGGGGTAATTGAAGAAATTAGCTCGAGGTAGCATGGAGAACCACTGCATGCACTGTAGAAAACAGGAGTGTATATCTGTATCCGAATATTTTTTTGCCCGGCGGAAAATAAAATATTGCGTTACATTTGGCGGTTTTCTCTTGGAAGAACAGCAATCTGGTGTTCACCGACGCGCTGGGCCATCATCTGCCAAGCCAACCGTATACCGCCACTGCAAAGAAGGCGGTGGCTGTCATTGGCCCTCCGGACGCCCGTTATCGTGACTCGCGTCATAGCTGCGCGGTAGCGGCCATCAGCTCCGGCATCGACATTAAGACCGTGCAGGGCAACTTGGACCACGCCGCGCCGCGTTTACGCTGGACGTCTACGGTCATGTGACCGACCGCATGAAGCGTGAGAGCGCCGATAAGATGGAGGACTTTGCCGTGTTTCGGAAAGCTAAGCCGGACGCGAACATCCCCTGTTGCGCAGTGCAATGGAATCGGGTATAATGAAAAAAGCATGAGAGGAGACAGACCATGCGGACTTTATTTCGTGGCAGCCGGGTGACCGGAGGGAAGCCGGAGATCCGTATTCAGAAATTTCATAAAGACTTCTATTGGGGCTTCTACTGCACGGAATATGAGACGCAGGCCGTCCACTGGGCTACGCGGTTTGGCAGCGGCATCGTGAATGCCTACCGGTTTGAAGAGCAGCCGGAACTGTCGGTCAAGCGCTTCCCTGAGATGAGCGATGAATGGCTGGACTTTATCGTGGCCTGCCGCAGTGGAAAGCCGCACAGCTATGACATCGTAGAGGGGCCGATGGCCAACGACACCATCTTCAACTACGTCCAGAGCTACACGGATGGTGAGATCAGTCGGGCCGCTTTCTGGGAACTGGCACGGTTCAAGCGCCCCACCCACCAGATCAGCTTCCACACCGCCAGAGCGCTTGCCGCACTGACCTTTGAGAGGAGTTACGAGGTACATGTGTGAATGAAACAACAGCAGGCTGTTCTTTACCTGTGCGCTGATCGAGCGGCTGGGCCGCGATCTGCACGCCAGACGCGGCAGCGTCGTGCAGGCGCTGGGGCCGGAGGGCGTGCAGATGATCCTCGGCCATGCCGACGTCTTTCGCTGTGAGCCCATTGAAAAGGTCTCAGATGATATGCAGCAGCATTTCTCGCTGCCTCACGGTGATTTTGACAACGTGGCCTCGGCAAAGTACGCGGTGCCGGATGTGTGGACGATGGGTAAGGTGTATGCCCGACTGATCGAGGATATATCCGGGCAGGATGACGTGGCGCAAACGCTGGCAGCTGTGTATACCTCGTGGATCGATGAAAAGCTCTGCGATTACAACTCCTCATTCTACTATCAATCCCGCGACTACATCGCGGAATGTTACCGCACCGGCAGTGTGATCGACGCATAAAAAATGAGCCTCTGATGTCTGCATCAGAGGTTCATTTTTGCCGCTAAAGGGAAAACAGCAAAAACAGGCAAAGGAAAACCCTGTAACCGTTGCGGTTACAGGGCTTTCTTGGCATTCTGACTATCCCAATGGCTGGATTAGTACGAAAGCGCAGCGGCGTGCTTATAGCAATGCCGTCCTTTTCCCTTCCGGAACATGCTGTATTGCGTCTTCCACTATGCGGAAACGCCGTTACGCATACCGCATATGAGCGGGTAACGTGAGTTCAGCCGTTAAAACGGGTAGGGGCAGGGTCTGCCCTGCAAATAGGCATCCAGACTCTCGAAGGCCAAACGGGACTGCCAAGCATCAATATCCACGGTGGCGCCCGCCATATGGGGAGAGACAATCACATTCTCCATCTTCAGGAATGGATGATTGGAGGGACACGGCTCCTGCCACATCACGTCCACAGCGGCGCCGGACAGCTTGCCGGAGTTCAGGGCGTCTATCATAGCGCGCTGGTCCACGACCTTAGCCCTGGCCGTATTGATCACTACCGCGCCCGGCTTCATACGCGCAAACCATGAGGCATCCACCATATTGACCGTGGAAGGCAGAACAGGAAGATGAATCGAAACGATATCACCCTGCTGCAACACCTCGTCCAGGGAACTGTTTTTCGCGCCATAGGTATCAAAGACTTCCGGCGGGCAGAAGGGATCATACGCCAGCACACGCATGGAAAAGCCGGCTGCGATACGTGCCACCCGCCGCGCCACAGCACCGAATCCGATCAGGGAGATGGTCTTTTCATACAATTCAAAGCCCAGCGGCACCGTCTGATAGACATTGACCCGTTTGTTCATCCAGACCACGTCCTTCACATCCGGCACAGCAAAAATATCCTCTGCCGGCTGATCCAGCGCGGAGCCGTCCCATATCTGATAAGTGGAGCGCTGCAGCTGTTTGCACAGCATCAGCAGCAGTGCAAAGGTGTATTCTGCCACGGACTGCGCGTTGCGTCCCGGTGTATAGGCCAGTGTGATGCCCAGCCTGCGGCAGGCATCCGCATCAATATTGACGGGGTTTCCCCGTGTGCAAATCAGCAGCCGCAGACCGCTTTCGTGCCATGCCTCCAACGTATCGGCACTGACATGGTCGGCCTCCAGAATAATGACCTCACTGCCCATACAGATATCGCGGACCTCTGTCTCTTCCGGCCAAGTACCGGGCGTCAGGAGCTGACTGAAAAGCGTTACCTGAAACTGCTCCTTGATTCGGGACAGATAGGATTCTGTCATGGGTGTGCCCAGAGCAAGTTTACGTACAGACATAAAGAATCCTCCCCTTTTATTTCACATCATCTTTCTTCTTTTATACCTGTCATTACAGAATTATATCTCCATTATATAAATTATACATTATATGTCAAGAATAAAGAATAAAAAATAATTTAATTTTTCGCCACAGGCGGCTTGACAATTAAAGCAAAACGTAATACCATAAAATTATAGTTTAAGTCTTTCAAAATTACACGATTTTTTTGGGCGGAATGCACAAAATGGAGGACATCATGGAGCAATTGGAACAAAAGCTGCGGCAGGAGATCTGCAAGATCGCGCACCGTATGTACCGGCAGGGCTTTTCTCCCTGCAACAGCGGCAATATTTCCGCCAAATTGGGTGAGGACTGCTATTTAATCACACCCTCCGGCGTATGCAAGGAGGAGCTGACAGAGGATATGCTGGTAAAAATCGACGGGCGTTGCAGCGTACTGGACGGCAGGGGCCGGGCCTCCTCAGAGAGCCGTGTTCATATTTACTGCTATGAGCACCGGCCGGACGTGCAGGCCGTATGTCATGCACATCCGCCCTTTTCTGTGGCGTTTTCTGCAATGGAACGGAAGCTGGACCGCTATTTTCTGCCGGATCAGGTGTATTATCTGGGAGGTGTGCCCCGGTGCGAATACCAGCCGGCAGGAACGCTGGAGGTGGCAGAGTCCATGGCGCCGTATATTGCGCGGCACAGCGCGCTGCTGCTGAGGAATCACGGCGCTGTTACCATGGGCAGCGATTTGTCTGACGCATGGGGACGGATGGAGATGCTGGAGCAGTTGTGCAAAGTCAGCTTTATTACCGATCTGCTGGGCGGTCCCCGGGAGTTCACCGATGAGGAGCTGCGCCGGCAGGCAGACGAGATCGCCGCAGAGGGGATCGTCCATCCTGGCGCAGTAAAGCTGTGAAAAGCTATCTGGCCATCGATGCAGGTACCACCGCCGTCAAGATACTGCTGGCAGACGGGGCGCAGCATACGCTGTTCACCGGAGAGTTGCCGGTAACGGTGATACGGACGGCTCCCGGGTTCGCGGAGATGGATATGGAGAGATACTGGGCGGCGCTGTGCCGCCTTACCCGGCGGGCAGCTTCCACCTGCCCCACAGCATGGCAGGCGCTGCAGGGTGTCTGCGCTGCCGGTCAGGGCGACGGGCTGTGGCCGCTGGACAGCGCCGGAAACAGCTTCATGCCAGCCATTTTATGGCAGGATACGCGCGCCGCAGACTATTGTGACGCTGCGGCAGACCTGTCGTGGCGGTACAACAGCAACCGACTGCAGCCCGGCTGCCGCGGTGCGATCCTGGCATGGCTGCGGGAACACCGGCGGGAGGCGTATGACCGAATCGCACTGCCGCTGGGCTGCGTCAGTTTTCTGAATCAGCGGCTGACGGACACGGCTGTGACAGACGCCAGCTGCTGCGGCGACTGCTTTGACATCCTGTCCGGTGCCTATGTGCCGGCGCTCTATGACTGGCTGGGCATCGGGGACATGACCGCAAAGCTGCCGCCGGTACTGCCCTGTGACGCCCGCATCGGCTGTGTAACGGCTGCGGCGGCCCGGCAGACCGGGATCCCGGAGGGGACGGCGGTATATAACGGCTGTCTGGACGCCACAGCCGCCGTTATGGGTGTCAGCCGTCTGAGGGAGGACCGTGTATCTGTCTGCGCAGGCACTACCCTGCTGGTAATGGCCGCGCAACGAGAACCGCCTGCTTTTCCGCTGCCGGATGGTGTTTACGCCGACAGGCTTCCCTATGCGCCGCCGCTGTACCGGATGTGCTTCGCGCCCAGTTCTGGCGCATCCGCTATTGCTGCGGAGAAGGCGCGCTATGCGCCTGAGATCAGCTACGAGGCAATATATCGCCGTATGGAAGCCATTCCCACGGGATGCGGCGGGCTTACTTACCTGCCTTTTTTGTATGGAGAACGCTCTCCCTTTTACTGCCCTCAAGCACAGGCCGGATACTACGGCGCGACACCGGAGCACACGGTCTGGCACCGGCTGCGCGCGACGGCAGAAGGTGTGCTGTTTGCAGCCCGGCACTGTCTCGATACGATGGGACGCACCTTTACCGCGGCAGAGCTGACGGGCGGCGCGGCTCGTTCTCCGGTATTTTGCCAGATGGCATCAGATATTTGGGGAATACCCGTGGAGGTGGGACAGGGCGTTTACGCAGGGGTGAACGGCTGTCTCGCGATCATGCAGCAGGCAGAAGGGACCCTGCCTGAGATGTCCGGTGGCACCTGCGTACAGACATACCGGCCGGCGCCGGAGCGCCGGGCGGCGGCAGAGGACGCTTACAGAAGATACCGGCAGATCGTGGCACGCATGCTGCCGGTTTGGAAAAACGCGGAATATGAAAGGAGATAGAAGATGGATCTGGACCTGATTCGTACCGCTGGCGGAAAGCGCCCGGCGGACATGGCCGTCATCAACGGAAAGCTGGTGAATGTGTATTCCGGTGAGATCCTGCCGGGCGGCGTAGCTGTGACCAACGGCAAGATCGCCGCCGTAGGCGATGTGGCGTACACCATCGGCGAGAACACGCAGGTCATCGACGCGCAGGGGGATTATATCACGCCGGGCTTTATCGATGGACATATCCACCCGGAAAGCTCCAGCCTGGCGCTGCAGCCCCTGGCGCAGATCCTGCTGCAGCACGGAACGACCGCCATTATGACAGACCTGCATGAGTGCGGCGTGGTGGCCGGCCTGCCTGCCATCGAAGCGCTGCTGGAGGAGGTCTGCCAGACGGATCTGAAGCTGTACTTCATCGTCCCGTCTCATGTGCCCTTTTCCCCGAATCTGGAGACCAGCGGCGGTCATTTTGACGTGGAGACGATCCGCCGGGCACTGCGCCGGCAGGATGCGGTAGGACTTTCCGAATGCATCTGCACCTATGTGGACGCGGAGTATGACCAGCTTCTGCAATCCATTGATGATACGGTGGCGCTGGGCAAATCCGTACAGGGACATATGCCGGCGGTCACACATTCCCAGTTGATGGAATGTCTGGCAGCGGGACTGAATACGGATCACGAGTCCTTTGACGGCGCAGACGCCATTGCCCGTCTCCGGGCCGGGTGCCATGTGATGATCCGCGAAGGCTCGGTGGCCCGCAGCCTGAAGGATTGCCTGCAGCCCATTCTGGACGCCGGCATGGACACTGGTCGTGTCAGCATTATCACAGACGATCTTCACACGGTGGACGTGGTGCGCCGCGGCCATATGGACGATATCGTGCGCACCATGCTCTCCATGGGCGTTCCCCTCTGCAAGGCCATCCAGATGGTCAGTCTCAACGCCGCCCGCGCGTTTGATCTGGACAAGGAAGTGGGCGGTCTGGCGCCGGGCAGACGGGCGGACATCAACATCACCACAGGGCCGGAGGACTTCCGGGTGCGTCTGGTGGTGGCCGGCGGCAAAGTGGTGGCGGAGAACGGGACCTTCCTGCATCCCTACCGGCGGACACCGCACGCGCCCTGCCTGCTGCACACCATGCATCTGAAGCATCCCATCACGGCGGAGAGCTTCCGCTATGAGGCAGAGCCTCATGCCAAAGCCGTCAAGGTCCATGTGATCCAGACCAAGGACTGGATCCCCGTGACGGATGACCGGCACGCAGTGCTGCCCGTGCGGGACGGCATGGTGCAGTGTGATCCGGACAATGACGTGCTGTATGTGGCCCAAGTAGAGCGCTACGGGATCAACGGCAATGTGGGCAAGGCCTTTATGGGCGGTTTCCGGTTGAAGGAAGGCGCCATCGCCTCCTCCGTGGGCCATGATAATCACAACATCATCGTCCTGGGCACGAACCACGAAGACATGGCGACGGCGGTAAACCGTGTGGTGGAGCTGGACGGCGGTCAGGTGGCTGTCCGGAACGGTCAGGTGGTGGGCGAGGTTGCCTACCCCATTCTGGGCCTGCTCAGTGATATGGACGCCGAGGAGCTGGCGCAGCAGAAGGAGCAGCTCATCAAAACGATCCAGGACATGGGCTGCGTCATCAAACTTCCCTTCATGTTCCTGTCCTTCCTGTGCTTGGCAGCCGGCGGCGGTTACGCCATCACAGACCACGGCTTTATCGACTCTGCCCACCAGTGCGTGGCGGATCCCGTCATTGAAACCTACTACGAATGAGAATGAGAGAGGATAACTTATGGCACAGACATATCTGAAGAATGGTTACATTGTAACAATGGACGCCAACGAAAACGTGTTTGACGGCGGCGGCGTACTGGTAGAGGATGACCGCATTGTGGCCGTAGGCCGCGTGGCGGAACAACAGGTCAAGCCGGATGCGGAGGTTATCGACCTGCAGGGAAAATATGTGCTGCCGGGTCTGGTCAACACCCATGTCCACACCTCCCAGCAAATCAGCCGCGGCGTAGGTGACGACGTGCGGTTTGTCACCTGGCTCCATGACCGCATGTGGCCTTTCGAGAGCAACATGACAGAAGAGGACTCCTACATCTCCACCCTGGCCTGCTGTCTGGAGCAGATCCGCGCCGGCGTGACCTCCTTCGCTGAGCCGGGCGGACAATTCGTGGGCGGCATGGCCCGCGGCGTCAAGGAGGCCGGCCTGCGGGCAAAGCTGGCAAAGTCCGTGATGGACTGCGGTGAGGGCCTTCCCCCCGTCTGGCAGCGCACGACCCAGCAGGAGCTGGACCAGCAGGTGGAGAATCTGGAACGTTACCACAACACGGCGGACGGCCGCGTTCAGGTCTGGTTCGGCCTGCGGACCATCTTCAACAATACCGATGAACTGATCTGCAAAACCAAGGAGCTGGCGGATTACTACGGTGTAGGCATTCACATGCACGTTGCCGAGGCCCATGAGGAGATCGAATATACCCGGCAGGTATACGGTGAGCCCACCGTAACGCATCTGAACCGTTTGGGCGTGCTGGACAAGAACCTGTTGGCAGTACATACCGTCTGGCTGACCAATGAAGAGGTAGCGCTGTTTCGGGAGAAGGACGTCAAGGTGTCCCACAATCCCGCCTCCGCCATGCGTGTGCTAGGTTTCGCCAAGATCCCCCGTATGCTGAAGGAGGGCATCTGCGTCTCCATCGGAACGGACGGCGCCTCCTCCAGCAACCGCATGGACATGGTGGATGAAATGTGGCTGACCTCCCTGATCCACAAAGGCTGGCGTCTGGATCCCACGGTGGTGCCGTCTCAGGACATTCTGCGCATGGCCACCATCAACGGCGCCCGGGCGCTGATGGATGACAAGCTGTATGGCAGTCTGGAGGCAGGCAAGAAGGCGGATCTGATCATCATTGATCCGTTCACGCCTTCCATGATGCCGGTCCACGACAAGATCGCGGCACTGATCACCGCCATGCATTCCAACAATATCACCTGTACCATGTGCGACGGCAAGTGGCTCATGCGCGACAGAAAGATCCTGACACTGGACGAAGAGGCCATTCTCCGGGAGGCACAACGGGCCGGTGAGGCCATTTATCGCCGTGCCGGCATCGTTCTGTCGGACCGCTTTCCCGTTACCAAGATCCGCTGAGTGAATAAGGCCTGTGGGCTTTATCAAATAAAAATTTTATAAAGGAGTAAGAAAGATGAAAACCATGAAGCGTGTTCTTGCCATGGTACTTACCGTGGCGGCTCTGCTGGTACTTGCTGCCTGCGGACAGACCAATGAACCCGTTGCCGACGACAACAGCGGCACCGGCGAACAGACCGAGTTTAAGTGTGCGTTCCTGAGTACC
>ENA-UEQW01001861-UEQW01001861.1-human-gut-metagenome-genome-assembly--contig:-NODE-1861-length-16661-cov-5.044802_pt1 | contig 16661 bp, 35 predicted proteins | sample MGYA00242947_ERZ507947 | MGnify/ENA primary metagenome ERZ507947 (study PRJEB26167, sample SAMN06115421) | human gut metagenome | host: Homo sapiens | place: China:Guizhou | collected 2015-03-17... | reverse complement strand
CATTCTTCTTTGCGCAGAGTCTCCATAAGCCTTTAGGATACGAAATGGGAGTAGCTAACAGGGAGAGAAGATGAGAAAGGGATTGTTTGCTTCATTGCGCTGTTTGTTGCAGGAACCAGACTTTTGTGATGCAATAGATTCAGCCATGCATTGGAGGAGAGTTGGGAGAAAACGGGTCTCGATTCTGTCCCCACTCAATAGAATGAAACAACTTCCATTCAAAACACATTCTACAATGGAGAGAAATCGAGTTATGGTGTTAATAGTGAGTGGGATGCATATGGGAATGGATGTTGTGCCGTGTTGCTTGTATCATTACATCAAAGGAAGTAAAGAAGAGTAAGAAGGGAAGGGGGATGAATTGCCCGTCTCACGCATCTAATGCCCAAAACGACTGGAAGCAAGTTCATGGCAGTTTTGCACTATGGGCACAAACTCAAATCGGGCAACGCATGTGATTCCTTCTTGACCAAAATCTCCCCTCTTTTCGCCTCCCCTTTCTCTCTCTTTTTCTCCATTCTTCTCAACGTATTGAGATCACTGACATGGTCATTCGTTCTCCTTCCCTCTAACACACAGAAGAGTATTCTGGTTCTTCTGATAGCGGCACTCGTGACTGCATCGCAGCTCACCTTCCCGATTCATCGCATGGTTCAGTTCCAAAAGAAGAGCAAGTTGTACGGATCGCAGCAGAATAACGGCGAGCTTCGTCTCGCTTCCCTTTCTTCGATTCTGAACCTGGGCGAGGATTCGAGAATGAAAGCAGACCACTACACCGCCCTCGTCATGATGAATGAGCTTTCTGAATTGACCCTCGTTTCGCTCGTGGACCAGAGCGATGTGGGTGGTTTGGTCATCATCATTCCGTCTGTGGGAAAGGAGACGGACGGAGAGATCGTGAGCAAGTGCAGAGAAGTGGAACAGTACATGTTGAAGCGCTCCTTCCCCTGTCCCGTTTATTTCATCGAGGAAGATAAGGACGTGATGGCCGTGTACAACTCGCTGCAGTCCAACAGCGTTTCTCTGACCGTTCTCGTTTTCCGTCGTCCTCACCCGTAGCCCTCCAACATTTACACCATCAGCGTCAAGTTCCCCCGCAACAGCAAGCCCATGGCTCTTCCCGAGATTCGCTCCATCGAGAGCGTTCTCGAGGGATTCAAGGAGGGCGTGCCCGTGGCGTCTCTCCCCACTCTCCTCATCACGGCCACGTACGACTCGTTCACCGCTGCGCCCTCCCTCTCCACGGGCGACATCGACGGCAGCATCGCCGTGCTGGAGATCGCTCGTCTGTTCAGCCACCTCTACGAGAACCAGAAGACGGTGGGCGTGTAGCGGCCGTGGAGACGAGTAAGGCGTAGATACAACCTCATGTTCCTGCTGAGCAGCGGCGGTCACGCGGACTACGAGGGCTTCCGCCAGTGGATGATTCGCAGCACGCCCGAGCTGCTGGCCAACGTGCAGTTCGTGCTGTGTCTGGACGACCTGAGGTGAGTGTGGGTGGAGCGACTGACCCGTAGCGCCTCGGACCAGCTGACGCTGCACCTGTCCAAGCAGACCACGGACCCCGAGCTGGCGCGTCTGTTCCGCTCCTTCGAGGCGGTGGCGCAGCACATGGGCATCGCCTTCTCCACGACGCACGAGGTGGTGGACATTATGAAAGAACACCGCGTCCTTCCGCACGAGCGCTTCGCGCTGCGTCGCATGATGGCCGGCACGCTGACGAGCGATCCTGCGCGTTGGGGAGTGGTGTGTGATTGACCTATAGCCGCGAGTCGCTACCTGACGGGCTCCTTCTTCGCTTCCTCGTGTCCGCAGCGCCTGGTGCGCAACACGCGCTTCGTCGCCGAGGCGCTGGCGAAGTACATGTTCGGTCTGACGAACGCGGGCGAGGTGGGCGAAGCGATGAGGCGTGAGGATCAGATCTTCCAGGGCAGTCTGGGCGTGGAGACGGAGGTGGTGCGTCACTGGATGCGCGTGCTGGGCGAGACGCCGCGCAACGTGCTGACGCTGAAGAAGGACGATAGCGTGGTGTCGGCGCTGGAGAGCGAGATGAAGCGCGTGTGCACGCGCGTGAGCGTGGTGGATTCGGAGATGGACCTGAAGGACGAGGTGAAGGTATTTGCGGATAACGCGGTAAGCGAGAGCGAGGCGTGTGAGGTGTAGGGCGAGGTGGCGGTGTTCATCTCCAAGTCGCCTCTCTTCGACGTGTACACGTTCTTGTTCGTTTTAGGATTCATGGTTGTTGTCTACGTGGCGACCGCCGTTGCTCATGAGGTGAGCGGAGTGGCGAGGGGTGAGGAATAGGGCTGGAAGGCGGTGCGTCGCGATGTCCGCTCGTTCCTGGCGATGACGCTTGGTTTCGGAAAGAAGGAGAAGGAGAATTAGTGGGTTTTCGTGTGTTTGTTTGAAGGAATACGTTACGGACTGTACTTGTCAATCGCCTTCTTCGTTTTGACTTGACAGGACATGGAGTCCTGCAAAAATGAATTCCATATCCATTATCGAGAATCCCGTTGATACGATATCCTGAAAAAAGGCGTTTGCCGAGATCCTTCACAATCCACTCGCCGCAGACAAATGAAGAGCGGAAGAACCAGAAACTGTGGACACTCATGGCGACCTATCTCGATACGGGTTGCAGACCGGTCCTTGTCTCAATCCTAGACAAGCACTCGATCCAGCGGAGTATCGTGAACAACGCGGAGTACACACTGGCGTGTAACCGTTGCAACATGACGCTCCACAAAGCGATGCTCGCGACCTCGTTGAGTCTTCGCGACCGCCTGATCGAGGATATGAACGACACGCAGACGTACATGAGAGAGTCGCAGGCGAAGTGCGTGAACTACCTTTCGATCGAGTACCTGTTGGGCAGACTGCTCCACCACATCCTCATCAACGTGGATCTGGAGGACAAGTACAAGGAGGCTCTCTACGAGATGGGATACAAGCTGGAGGACATGTACGACGATGACAAGGACGCTGCGCTCGGGAACGGCGGTTTGGGGCGTTTGGCAGCGTGCTACATGGATTCGCTGGCGACGATGAACATCCACGGTGAAGGAGGGGTGTGGGGGTGATGATTAGCGTGGGGATATGGGATTCGCTACAACTACGGCATTTTCGAGCAGCGCATCGAGGACGGGTGGCAGGTGGAGTATCCCGACTTCTGGCTGTCGTACGGGAATCCGTGGGAGATCGAGCGCGTGGACGTGCGCTACGTGATCCACTTTGGCGGCAGATGCGTTGAGCGCACGGTGGATGGCGTGAAGCATGTTCTCTGTGAATCGTGCTGCTAACGAGTAGTATGACCAGGAGGAGGGCGAGTCGATCCTCGCCGTTGCTTACGACACGCCGATCCCAGGCTACAAGACGCACAACTGCAACGTGTTGCGACTGTGGAAGGCGATTCCGACGGACGTAGCGCCAGAGAGGGGCGTGAACACTAGGAAATCAACCTGGAGAAGTTCAACATGGGCGACTACACGACGGCGCTGGAGAGCAGTCGTCGCGCGGAGACGATCACGAGCGTGCTGTACCCCGACGACCGGCAGTTGAAGGGGAAGGAGCTGCGCCTGCGCCAGGAGTACTTCTTCGTGTCCGCGACGATCCAGGACATTCTGGCGCGCTTCTTGGAGTTCCGCCTGCCGTGGAGCGAGCTGCCGGAGAAGATGGCGATTCAGGTAGTGGAGTGGAAGTGAAGTGAACTGAAGCTGAACGACACGCACCCCGCGCTGTCCATTCCCGAGATGATGCGTCTCCTCATCAACGACCACCACCTCACGTACGACGAGGCGTGGTCGATCGTCACGCGGTGCTTCTCCTACACGAACCACACGGTGATGAGCGAGGCGCTGGAGACGTGGTCGGTGGAGATGATGCAGAGCGTTCTGCCGTGGTAGGGGGAGCGGCGTGCGGTGAGTCCGTAGCATCACGCAGATCATATTCGATATCAACTGGAGTTTCATGCAGGTGGTGCAGCGGCAGTTTCAGCACGACCCTCAGTTGTTGGACATCATGGCGACGACATCGATCTTCACGAACGATTCGGAGAAGCACGTCGATGACGCGGCTGCGCGTGAGGTGTAGGTGCGAATGGCGCATTTGTGCGTAATCGGGTCCCACATCGTGAACGGCGTGTCGCAGCTGCACACGACGATCCTGAAGGAGGTGGTGTTCAGGCGCTTCGAGCAGGTGGATCCGCGGAAGATTATCAACATCACGAACGGCATCACGCCGCGGCGCTGGCTTCTTCAGTGCAATCCCTGTAGCCGGTGGGAGGGTGTGTGAGGAGCAGACTTGTCTTCCGTGATCACGACGCGGCTGGGAACCACCAACTGGGCGACGAACCTGCAGCTGTTGGCGCTGCTGCGCGACCAGGCGGACGACCCGTCGTTGCAGCAGGAGTGGGAGAAGGCGCGCGTGCTGTGCAAGCGGCGTCTGGCGGCGTTCATCGCAGAGTCGCAAGGCATCCAGGTGTCGGAGCACTTCCTGTTCGACGTGATGATCAAGCGGATCCACGAGTACAAGCGCCAGCTGCTGGACGTGCTGTACTGCATCTACCGTTACCAGTGGATCAAGGGGCTTTCTCCGGAAGAGCGGAAGAGCGTCGTTCCGCGCGTGGTGATCTTTGGCGGGAAGGCGGCGCCGTCGTACCACCGAGCGAAGAACATCATCAAGCTGATCAACAATGTGAGCGAGGTGGTGAACGGCGACGCGGACGTGGCGGAGTACTTGAAGATGGTGTTCATTCCGGACTACTCGGTGAGCATCGCCGAGCTGGTGATCCCCGCGGCCGACATCACTCAGCACATCAGCACGGCGGGCACCGAGGCGAGCGGAACGAGGTGTGCGGTGTGCGAGAGGTGTGACGACTAGCAACATGAAGAGCGCGCTGAACGGGGGACTGTTGGTGGGCACATACGACGGCGCGACGATCGAGATCTTGGAGGCGATCGGTCGCGAGAACGCGTTCCTCTTTGGTTACTCGGACAAGGAGATCGCGACCATGCGCGAGAACCTGAAGAAGGGAGTGGGGCATGAGGCGCAGAATGAGGGATAGAACGAGCAGCGTCGGAAGCCCGTGTCGCCCGAGTTAGCGATGGTGTTGGGTCAGTTTATCATGAACGGTTTCGGCTCTTCGACGCTGATGAGGGAGATTCTGGAGTCGATTTGTTTCGGCAACGACTGGTACGGAGTGACGTACGACTTCGACGACTACGTGCGCGCGCAGAAGGAGGTGGACGCGTGCTGGAAGAACCGGAAGGAGTGGCTGCGCAAGTCCATTCTGTCCACCGCGGGAATGGGGTGCTTTTCGTCGGATATCGCGTAGGGGAGGGAAGTGAAGTGAAGAGTAGGATTCTGAATTACTGTTCGCAGGTGTGGAACGTGGAGCCGACCGTAAAGCCCGACTACTACAAGAAGGAGACGTCTCGCACGCGGAGTCGTTCCTTCCCCCACATTTCGTACCGCAGCCAGAGCGACGAATCGGTCGGACTTGGCATTTCGTTTGTTTGTGGAACAAAGAGCGCAAATAACCACATAAAACAAGAATCATAAAGAACTAGCAATCACTTCACATATGCGTCGTTGGTGGAATGTCTCGCGGTCTTCTGAACTTCTTAATCGCCCTGTTGGTCGACGGCGTGACCACCTCTCCGTTCTCGTTGGTTCCGCTCGTGGGCGTCACAGGAGTAGACGAGATCGGTTCTGGGGTCGGAGGCGGCAGGATGACGGGTGCCTGATCTAGAGAAAGCGCTTCGAGATGGGTGGAGGGGGTTTCGGGTTGGGCAGGAGTTTCAGGCTGGACGACTTCAGGAGCAACGGTCCCGGACTGAGCAGTTTTAGACTGGGTTTCAGGCTGAGCAGTTTCAGATTGAACGGTTGCAGGCTGAACAGCTTCCGGCTGGGTTTCAGACTGAGCAGGCTCAGAAGCATCGGGGACGGGAGTCACTTCGGGCTGAGCAGTTGGAGTCGAAGTGACTTCAGGCGCAACAGATTCACTGGGAACTTCCGGAATCGCCGTTTCAGCGGCAACTTCAGCAGGAGTCACTTCACCTTGTTCTGAAACCACCGGCTGAGCGCTAGAGGCAGATTCCGCGGGAGCCGCCACTTCGGGGAGAATGTCAACCTCAGTGACGTTCTGGGAAGCAGTCACTTCAGGAGCCGTTGCGTGATCCACGTGGTAGATGGGCGCCAGCTCGATCTCCTGTCCGGGAATTGGAGGCGTTCTCACTTCCTCCTCCTCGGTAGGCTTATTCTCCTCCTCGGTCGGTTTATCTACCTCAGGGGTAGGTTTATCCACCTCCTCGGTCGGCTTATCCACCTCATCGTGCTTGCCGTGGTGTCTGCGGTGATGACGACGCACGCCGCGACTGCGCGTTCTCTCCAGCTGCTCCGCCTCCTCTCCGGGCGAGAGCGGCGTCATGGGCGTGGCGTCGGGAATGGGCAGCGGTTTCACGTACGAGGGGTTGATGAAGGAGAGAACGGTGGGCAGGAGCATCATGCCGAAGAGCAGACCGAAGATCACGACGCCCGTCATCATGGTGAAGAACATGCGGTTGGAGGGCACGGTGACGGTGCTGAGCATCAGCACGGAGAGGAACGTCGTCAGCGCCGACGTGGTCAGCGACCGACCCATCTTCGTCACAGCCTTCGCAGCACGCTGACCGCCCGTCAGCGACGCGCCGTCGGTCTCGACGAAGGCGTGCGTGACGTGTGCGGAGAAGTCGACAGCGATACCGACGCTCATAACCATGCAGGTGGAGGAGATGGCGTTGAGGTTGAGGCCGGTGAAGGGCACCCAGGCGAGGATGGCGACATCGCACAGCAGGACGCTGAGGACGGCGAGGACGGAGGGGCCGGGCGGGAGGAGGAGGAAGAGGACGACGGTGACGGCGAGCGCGGAGGTGAGGAGGTTGACGACGGTTTCGCGGAAGGTGATGCCGACCATTTCGTAGTAGGGGTACATGGAGGAGTAGGACTTGGCTTGGATGTACACGCCGTACTCGCTGGTGTAGTTGGCGATGATCTGCGATGGGTTAGTTATGCTCAACGGATGTCAAATCATACTCACACCACACTCACACTCACATCACACTCAAAAGACATCACATGATATCACACTCATATCACACTCACATCACAATTCACACCACATCACACATCACCCACCTCTCGCACCGCCTTCAACGTCATCTCTCCCAACTCCATGCCGTTCACCGCCACTGGATCGATGTAGAACTTCACCTTGGAGGCGGGCAGCTGCATCGACGTCCTGTTCAGCGCCAGGTTCTCCGTGATGCGCGGCTTGCTCCGCACGCACATAAGCAGATACAGCAAGAACGACGCACCCGACGCCTGATCCGGGTCGATGTTGTTCTCCTCCAGGAACTGGTCGAACAGCTCCCACGGGTTCTCGTACTGAGCCAGAATGTACGGCGCCTTCTTGATCTCCTCCGTCATCTGGCTCACCAGCGTCTACTCCTCAACCACACCCCTCACACTCACGCGCCGCGTGCTGCGGAAGAAGGTGGTGTCGTAGAAGACCACGTTCAGCTCGGCGATCTTCTCCTTGAAGTGGATTCGCGCCACCTTCAGGTACTTCACGAAGTAGCTGTCTTCCGCCATCGCGTCCTCGGGCACGATGCCCTGCTTGATGGTGGTGATAAGATAGAAACTGTACGCCAGCAGCGCCGCGAACACGATGATGATGATCACGCGCGCCGTCGTCGACAGGAAGATCTTCGAGTAGTACTTGCTATCCGTTATCGGGGCCATTTCTGGAATACCGATAAAAGACGGTAATCGGGTCGTTCTCTTCCCCATCCTCCACGGCCTTCTTGTGGTGGTGTTTCCGGTCCTTCGGGTGGTCCTTCTCCTACGCCTCACTCCACCCCCCATGCCCCACGTATTTCACCATGACGAGAGTGAGGAAGGCGACGTAGCCAGTGAAGGCGGTGACGAAGACGGAGGACATGACGATGGCGGAGGAGAGACAGAAGGTCATGATGCCCTTGAAGGAGGAGTTGACGCCCGCTAGAGATGAGAGGAAGAGCGGTGGTGAAACTGATGAAGGCGAGAATGGTGGTAAGAGTACTCATCGTGTTGAACAGAGACGCCTCGCCCACTACGCATGAGACTTAGAACAGACACACACCTCCGTGAACGATGCGCTGCGTCACGGTCTTGCGCTTATCCCCGCGGTAATACATGATGGTGATGAGGACCATGTTGTCAATGCCGAGACCCAGCGCCAAGAAGATGATGACGGGCGTGATGGTGGTCCACGGGAGTCCAACCCATAATGAAAGACCCAGACCTAGGGGTGAGTTGAACGGAGCGGACCGACCCATAGCGCACGCGAGCAACACGCAGCACATCGAGACGAGCGCTAAGGGTGAGAGAGAACGGGAAAAAGAAACAGAGCAGAATACTCATCTTGAGAGAGTTCTCGTAGAAGGAGAACACCAGCATCAGCAGCACCAGCACTATGCTCACGCCCAGCTTCGTGATGGTCTGCATCGTGCCGCGCTCCACCTCGTTCGACGCGCCGTAGCTGGACATGTAGTACACCTATGGTCAAAATAGCCCCGATTTCGTACGTCCCAGTACTGCGAGGCGGATTGGAATTCTTCGATGATCTTGCCGGCCTCGTTCATCCACTTGTGAGGAACGGTTTCGTTGTAGTTCTCGAAGGAGACGCCGAAGACGATCGACAATGCGGTTGCCGTCTTGAGACCATCCTCGCTCCTGCAGTTCGTGGTGTTGACGGAGGCAGTCTAGCGTGTGAAAAGGGAAACGCAATGATACCTGACCGAACATGAGATAGAACGGAAGGTAATTCTTCTCGTGCTCGCACACCGCCTTCACCTTGTCGGGAGTCATCTTGATTTCCTCCTTGTTCCAATCGAAAAAGCTACAAATCAGAGCCGGGAAGAGAGAATGACAGGAACGGACTCAGATGAAGACAGCTCTTATCCATCATCTGCGCACAGAAGTCTAAAAGTCAGCGAAGAATAGGACACGAACCATCGTACGCCACTCCGTCCACTTTCAGATTCATCAACTTCTTCTCCACTTCCAGCAGCTCAAGCCACGCCTCCGTGTTGAACGTGCGCTTGGGGTTGCTGGGAATAGCAATAATGTTGAAGGAATCATCGCTTGGCTTAAAGTAGCTGTGATACAGGTCCTTCTCTGTGTGGCTCTCGCTGTTCTACCCATGATGCAGGAGAAACAAGCCCACTCCAGGAGTGAACAAATCGGCCACGTCGTTGTTCTTTAAGCTTTGCATTCTCAGGAATCCAAGACAGGACAAGAGGAATATGATGAAGTAGATCAAGAGGGCCCGCTTCGGATTGGCAGTTACCTTCTGCTCCGTGACAAAAACGGCCCAACAGTACCTTTGCAACGGACCTCGCCAACTTTTTGATACGGATTTGAAGTGACTCTCTGGCTCGACGAAAGCAGCCTGGGGATAATCCAACGACACCACTGTTACCGATATTCTCTTCGTGTTCACTATTCTCCATGCGAATTAGAATGAATAGTGACGAAAAGGAAGTGAAGGAAGTGTTCAAAGTGAAGATGGCAGAAATAGGAGCCATTTTTCACTTCCGTACGACCAATGAAGCACCACTTTCTGGTCAGTCTCCTTCTCTCTCATTTCGTCGACTCCTGCCAATACCAACTTGAGGTGGTAATGCATGACCACGAGTGCCCAAACGCGACTATAAAGGCTTTCATTTGCCATATTGCACGACCACGAATCCAAACTACACTCCAGTTCTCGATAAGGAGCACATCAGACTCTCATTCCCAATGAGTGAATCTACGGGTCCGAATGACATAGAATCGGGAGGCCAAGCGAATGGAGGTAGGGAGAGGCAGAGATCTGTGTCTTGTAGTGGATACACAGTTAGTGCAATGGCTAGAAGAAAACGGGTTATCACGGTACGCCTTCCCATTTGGAAGTGAACTATAGTTACACGGAGTCCTTCCAGAAGAACCACATCACCTTCGATTTGTTGCCCGAACTGACAGAACAGCTGATCGACAAACTGGGCGTGTATGCGGTGGGCGATCGAATCCGCCTGAACAAGGCACTCGATCAGTTACAGCCAAAAGTGCGTGTTTGCGGTGGAAGTGAACGCAATAGAGTGAAGGGCATCCGTCACAGGACGAAAGCAAATCGGGGAAAGAGACACATCGTCGCATCCGTTCCTTTGACAACGGGAAGGAGTCCAACTCCAATCAGTAGCAATACACTATTCTGTAAACAGCAGGAGAACGCGACGAAAGTCGTCCTACAGCGATCAGCGCTATGCGACGGTGCAGGAAAGGCGCGACGAGTCTCTTATGGACGACGACGACAACTACGTGTACAGCTACAAATCGGCCTCTATGGACAGCGCGCGTACCGACTACTCCAAGAGTTTGTCGCTGGGACTGGGCTACGACGCCTCCGTGCAGGGAATGATCGACAGCTACCAGAAGAGCATCGGGGGCAAGAAGCACGACCGAGTGTAGGGTCTGATGGTGATGATGACTCAACAGCGAGTCCTTTGACGAAACAGGCAACGACCGCGACTACAACAAAACGGCGAAGTCGCAGGGCGATCTGAACCGCATGATCGCGGCGAACATGTACGTGAACGACGTGCTGGAGGGCGTGACGAACCACGAGGAGTCGGTGAACGAGCGGAAGCTGATTCCGCGCGACTGGCAGCACGACCACAGCACCTACGAGCGCGTCGCATCGTGGCAGTGGCGTGAGGCGTAGGCACACCCCGAGGACGCGGAGGACATCCACCTGATCTGCGATCTGCTGGCGAACGGATACGTGGGGCTGGACGAGGAGAACCACAACAACTCGCTGGCGGAGATCGTGGACGCGATCGTCGCGCAGTACAACAAGCTGAAGGGGTTCGACACGAAGCTGAGCCGCAAGCGCATGCTGAACGAGAGGACCATGTGCTACGTGAACGGGTTCCTCCTGATCCAGGTGGGCGCTGCGGCGTGGCGTGAGGAGTAGACGGTGGACGCGAGCCACCTGACGAACGACGTGCTGTTCACGCGACTGAGTCGCCGGTCGATCATCACGGACCAGAACAACGAGCAGCTGAAGTAGGTCCCGCGGCGGAGCGTGAGCACAAGGAACATCATCATCATCACGGGCGACGAGGAGCACTGCATCTGGTGCAACAACCTGTACGTGCTGCTGCGGAAGGTGACGGTGGACGACACGCTCTACAAGGATCTGTACTTAGCGAAGAGCAAGGAGGAGGTCATCCAGGCGTTTGCCAACACGGCGGTGCGTGTGCAGATTCTCGTGCGCACCAGTTCATCTGCTGACGAGTAGAAGAAGCCGAAGAAGAAGGCGAGCAGCAAGCAGCCGCTGTGTCACGGGCTGGTGAAGGACGTGAAGACGCGGTGGAAGTACTACTTCTCGGACTTCTCCGACGGCTACACGGTGAATACGATTCTGAAGACGTGGCTGCGACTGTGGCGTTTCATTCACAGATTACTCATTTTCATCTCACTGCTGGGTCCCACGCTGATCTTCGGCGTGTTGATGAGTCAGTACTCCCACGGCAACATCAGCATCATGGAGTCCATTCTGAGCGAGGCCATCACCTGCGTCGTCTGGGCGCTGCTCGGGGGACAGCCCATGATTTTGATGGGTCTAACGGGTCCGATCGCGATCTTCACGGGCGTGTTGTACGACTTCGCCGTGTAGCGGAGAGGCGCCGACTGAACCGTAGACGCCTCAACCTGCCCTTCTTCGTGCTGTACGAGTGGGTGGGGATCTGGACCGCCGTGCTGCTCCTGCTCATCGTCGTCACCAACAAGGCGGAGATCGTAGGCATGTCGTCGCCGCTTCACCGTAGTTCTCGCCCGTGACGGCGTTCACGAAGCACATCTTCTCGTCGCTCACCAGCGTGCTGTTCATCTACGAGGTCATTCACTACGTGGAGAAGTACTACAAGTACGCCGTGTAGCCATCAACGCACTCCCTCACGAGTAGCAAGTCCACGACCGAGGGAGCGCAGAGTCAGTACAGTTGGGAGTACTTCCTGTTCCTCTGTCTCCTCGTGCTCCTCACCGTCTTTGTCATGGAGGTCCTTAAGGACGTCAAGTCCACGTGGGAGTTTCATCCGTTGATGAATCGTAGCACCTTCCTGATTCAGCGTGTCCGTATCAGCATCCGGTTGGGGTCCCAACTTATCACGATTGTCGTGGTGTGCGTCGTCGCGTTCTCCCTCTTCCCTTCCGTGCCCTATGCGGCCATCACAATTCCCTCCATTTCCGTCGCCCCCCAACGCCCTGCTCATTTCTAGTCCTTCGTCCCCTCCTACGCCGAGCGCCCCTGGTTCACCCACCCCATCTTCTACCACCCCTCGTTGGCTGTGAACGACTGGAACGTGTAGGCGTGCGTGTCTCTATCGAGTGTAGTGCGGGAGCCGAGACGCCCGAGTTCTGTCCGTATTCCACCACCGCGCTGAGCACGGCGGAATACTGCGTGGTGAGGCGTGTGGCGGTGCGCTGATGGGTAGTACCCGTGGTGGGCGATCTTCCTGGCGATCATTCCCGCGGTTTTCTTCACCATATCCTGGACGTGTGTGTGGCCGTTCCTTCATGACAGATGCTGGTGTATCTGGAGGACAATATCACCAGCGGGCTGATCGAAAAGAAGGAGAACAACCTGATGAAGGGCGGACCGTACGATTACCTTGACACCACCACGACCGCCATTCTGACGTTCATCATGTCGTTGTTTGGACTGCCCTGGGTGAGCGCGATGTACATCCGCTCTCTGTACCACTTGCAGGTGATCATTACGTGATGATGTGAGTCGCAGGCGCTCTCTGTTATCGAGGACGTGTACAAACCGTATGGCGCGTTTAGCGAGCACTTCATTAAGGTGAACGAAACCCGCATTCCGGGATTGGTTCTTGGCGTGGAAGAGCGAGGCAATGTGTGAGGCGTAGATCCTCTTCTACTGCATGTTCTTCTTCAACACATGGCTGTCCCGGATTCCGGAGGCGTACGCGCGGAGAGAGGCTGTGATGATTAGCGTGTTCTACGGACTCTTGCTGTACATGGGCATTGACTTGTTCATGAGCGAGGGCCTCTTCAGAGGACTCAAGTTGCTGTTCATGGATCGGTCGCTCTACCTCGATGACTACCAGAACAAGGTTTGGGCGATGCAGAGTGAATGAAGGGTAGCTCTCGCTCACGAAGATCAACAGCTTCTTCCTGATTCAGCTCGTGCTGCTGGTGTTGCTGTTCATCCTGAAGTCGTCAACGAACACGGCCATTCTCTTCCCGTTAGGACTGCTCGGATTGATTTACGTGCGCGTGTAGTGTTTGCGTGCCGTCTGTGACTCCTAGCTATCTGTTGCCCCTCTTTTTCACGAAGGCAGAATTGGCCATTTTGGATCCTATTCCGAAGCATCATGCCGAATAGTCTGTGTTTCTTTGCACATACGACGCAATGCGAGTGGATCATGATGATCATGCGATGACGGAACGCGCATTGCTCCAGTGTGCGCTGTTTCCGTCATTTTTCATTCATCCGCACATCATGAACAGCAACGACAAGATCCTCGACGTTTTACTCAAGATCAGCAAAACGCTCGACGAAATCAAGGAGCGCATGGGATCCGCTCCTTGTCCCGCCGCTGACAAAAAGAAGGTGGAGCAAGCCGCGTCCGCTGTTTCGTCCGGTGCGCTTTTGGAGCAGATCGTGACTCATAGTTGTCAAGGAGGTGACTCCCGTTGCGCCAAAGCCGAAGGAAAGCGCCGACTTCTACACTGCCTTCATGGAGAAGTTCGTGAAGCCGACGTTGGAGAAGGGCGCTCTTCTTGGCGATCAGTTTAAGGCCGTGGTTGGTGTTGCTTTCGTCCGTGTAAGCGACTAGAATGAGATTATCGACACGCTTTTCATGAAACTGCAGAAGGAGCTGATTGACAAGGCGGCGGCGTGCAAGCAGCCGACGCAGGCCGAGCTGCAGTCTCTCTTTGCTCCCGTGAAGGAGTGCAACGACAAGCTGTCCGCGTTGAACCGCGATCGTGACTTCCCAGTCAACTACGTGAAGGCGATGACGGAGATCATGAACTCGATCAACTGGGTGAACATGGTATGTTCCTGGTCGTTATTGTGAGTTCTAGCCCGAGGAGCCCGCCGAATTTGTGAAGCAAACGCTGGATTCCGCCACCTTCTGGATGAACAAGATTCGTCGCGAGGCGCACGACAGAATGGACAAGAAGCCTCAGGATTGGTGTGCGGCGCTGATTGCCATGATGAAGGAGCTGATCAACCTGATCACCGAGCATTACCCCGACGGCTTCAAGTGGAATGATAAGGGCGTTGCTGTAAGCGACTACACGAGCAGTGTGCCGGCTCCTGCTGCTACGCCTATTGCGACTCCCGCAGCGCCGAAGGCGGACCTTCAGAGCGAGGTGAGCGAGCGACGTGCGAGTGAGGCGTAGCTGCTGAAGGCGGTGGAGAACCGCGGGGTGAACCTGAAGCACGTGGAGAAGAGCGAGATGACGAGCAAGAACCCGTCGCTGCGCGGGAACGTGAAGATGGAGGAGAAGAAGGAGAAGTGGGTGTGAGTGGCGAACGTGAGGCGTAGGGTGGTGATGGCGAAGCCGCCGCGCTGCGAGAAGGTGATGGCCAAGTGGATGGTGGAGAATCAGACGGAGAACGTGGAGGTGAGTCCGAAGCTCAACGAGACGGTGTACATCTTGGGATGTGTGGGATCGACGATTCGCGTGAAGGACAAGTGCAAGTCCATCATCGTGGACGGCTGCCGCAAGTGCAACGTGATTTTCGACAAGTGCGTCTCCACTGTGGAGGTTGTCAATTGCAAGTGGGGGTGGCGAGGTGGCTTCATTGTAGGCAGAGCAAGGTGCAGTGCTTGGTGTCTGTGCCGACGGTGGCGGTGGACAAGACGGACGGCTGCACCATCTTCTTCCCTCGCAGCTGCCTGGACTCGATCCGCATTCTGACGAGCAAGTGCAGCGACATGAACGTGTCCTTCCCGTCGGAGAACGACGAGCAGGACTGGGTGGAGAGAGCGATTCCGGAGCAGTACGTGCACACGATCGTGAAGGAGAGCGTCCAGACGACCGTTTCTGATTTGTATTCTTGGCGTGTTTGTTGGAGTTGCATTCGCGCTGAAGTAACGAAAAGGAGCAACATTGTGAGCGGTCCTATAGTGTAATCGGTTATCACAGAGGACTTTGAATTCTCTGATCCGGGTTCAAATCCCGGTAGGACCTTTTTTCTCTTTTCAAATCCACTTCAGAACACTCCTCACAACAAACACGCCACGTTAAACAACTCTAATCTTCGTCATATCCGTGTCGTACGCCCAGTGACCTCCCTTTCTGTAACGCAGCACCGCGTTGTAGCCCTTGTCCTGGATCGAGTGCGGGACGATCTACACGTCAGTCTCTTCTCTCTCTCCCACGCCCAGGTCCTTGAAGGTGAGGCACTCCGTGTGCGGGTCCACGATGTTGTCCGTCACGCGCAGATCCACCTCGCTTCGCGAGATGTACGGCTTCGGACCCAGCTCCAGCAGGCCCGCGTACATGCGCGCGATCGACGTGGGCGTGCGCGGCAGGTCGCGCGTCGTCACCGTCGTCGTCTTGAACCACTCCACGATCTGCTTCCACGACATCACCTCGGGACCGCCCAGCTCCATCGTCTTCCCGTCGAACGCCTCGGGCGTCATGCAGTACTTCCGGATCGCCGCCGCCACGTCGCCGTACCACACGGGCTGCTTCAGCGCCGCGCCGCCGTTGATGTTGATCAGCCACGGGTAGATGTGGAACTGGCGACCGATCCTACGCCTCACACATTCTATCGATTCCCACCATTGCAGCATGCGGTCGTTCTCGCCGAACATGTCCGCCGGACGCACGATGCACGTCTCCGGCTTCGTGTCGCGCACCACCTGCTCGCCCTTCGCCTACGCCTCAGCGCTCGCGCCCTCGCCCACCTTCGTGCGCGCCCACTCGGAGCGGTGCTTCAGGTTCTGCTGCAGCGCCGACACGTGCAGGAAGTGCTTCACGCCCATGTCGTTGCAGATGCGCGCCAGACGCTCGGGGAAGTAGATGTTCACGTCCTGGTAGCTGGGGCTGAGCAACGCGACCAAACGCCTACGTGTAGTTCTTCTTCAGGTAGATGTTCTTTGTCTCGTAGTACTTGCCCACGAGGTTCAGCACGATGTCCGAGTTGCCGATGCAGTCGCGGATCGACTGCTCGTCGCGGGGATGGAACGGCATCGGGTTCACCTTGCCCGTGTCGCCCGAAGGCTTCAGATGACGCACCTCGTCACCCTCGCCGCGGTAGGGGATCATGCAGGTCACGCCGCGAGACGCTGCGCGTGAGGTCCAGAGAAAACAACAAACCGAGCTCAAACACGACGCTTCTGCCGAGATTGCCCGTCGACGCGCCGAAAATCGTCACCTTCAACGGCGCCTGGGACATTCTGCCTCCCAGACCACGTGTTCCGGGAATGACGTCCGAAGTGATGGAGCGCTATTGCTCACTTGAAATAGCGCACAACGTACAGCGAGTAAGTGGACGCTGGGTTTATTTGCGAGTCGGGTAAGCATGTTCGTTCAACTCTTGCTATTTCGGTTATCTA
>ENA-UEQW01001852-UEQW01001852.1-human-gut-metagenome-genome-assembly--contig:-NODE-1852-length-16722-cov-113.032923_pt1 | contig 16722 bp, 7 predicted proteins | sample MGYA00242947_ERZ507947 | MGnify/ENA primary metagenome ERZ507947 (study PRJEB26167, sample SAMN06115421) | human gut metagenome | host: Homo sapiens | place: China:Guizhou | collected 2015-03-17... | reverse complement strand
CAAGTATTGCCAACTTGGGGCATCGAGCCCCAAGTTGGCAATGCCGACGCGGGGACGCGTCGCCCCCAGGTGAGGACCCGCCCCCCAATAAGACTGCTAAATTGCAGTTTATGGATAGTAATCTGCATAAAAAAATAACTTCTGCAAGTGAAGACTTGCAGAAGTTATTTTTTTATGCGTTGTATGCCTTGCTTAGTCGTTGCTTAGCAAGCTATTGTTCCAGATAGGGTTTTCACGTTTGTTAGAGAGCGTAGCATTACCATCGTATTGAGGGTCGCTATCCGTGTTAACCTGTTTGCCGTCTAATGAGGCGGCCAACATTGTGGCAGCTTCGAGCGTACCTTTTGGCTGCCGTCCTCACCGCGTCCTCACTTGGGGGCGACGCGTCCCCGCGTCGGCATTGCCAACTTGGGGGTCGATACCCCAAGTTGGCAATACTTCTATTAGTGATACTTATGTATTTGCTTGTCAAGGCATCGAGCCTTGACAAGCAAATGCCGACGCGGGGACGCGTCGCCCCCAAGTGAGGACGCGTCGCTCTATAAAATGTTCGTTGTACCTCTTACGAATTCTTCTATTCTCCGCATAATCTGCGGAGAATATGCGCGTTATACTCCGCAAATTAGGTTGAAAAGTGTACATTCTTCTTGATAGATTTGAGGAAAAGCTCAACTCCTCCAAATGGTATGAAATCAAGGCTCTGTAACGAATCGTATGAGCAAAAAAATCCCCTTTGTCCCACGCGAGTGGGGCAAAGGGGATTTTTTTGTGTGTTTATCAATGCTTACTTCTGCAAGCGCTTCTTACCATTCTGAATAACGGGGCCGCGCTCGGTGCGGTCGGTGCGGATACCCTTCAGGTTGTAAATAGGCGCCTTGTCAGCAGCGGCGTCGATGGTCACATCGTTAATGCCTGTCGTCATGACACGAACAACGTTAGAGCCAACTTCGCCATAGTCGGGATAGATAGCCTTCACTTGATATTCGTAGTAACGACCCGCATGTGTCTCAGCATCGAGGTAAGTCGTAGCATCTGTGCCGAGCGGTGTAGCGTTGATGCGTTCACCATTGCAGTAGATGTTGTAACCAGCAAAGAAGCTGGCAGGTTGAGCTGCATCGAGGGCAACACCCTTCAATGTCTCAGCCTTGGCAGCGGGTTGTGCTGCTGCATAGCGTTCAGCCGTAGCGTTGAGGTGAGCTGTAGGAGCTGCCTTCACGTTGTCAGCATAAGGCTGGAGCATGATAGAGATGTTCCAGTTGCCCTCAATGTCGTTGTCGCTCAAGGTAGTCCAAGTCGTGCCGTCGGTAGAGTAGAGGTTACCCTTACCGCCTTTGGCAGGACCAGCATCGTAGCCTAAGGGTACGGTGATGCTGTTGTGTTCAACGTAAACGACTGCACGCAACTTCTTGCTTGCGTCCACCTTGAAAGGCTTGTCAAGACGCACGGTGTTGAAGGCGTACTGACGGAGGTCGGTAGCATACTTCTCAAACACGAGGTTTTTGTCCTCATAGAGTTGAACGTAGAGCACGTCAGGCACTTGGTTGATGTAGAACTTCACTTCAGAGACGCTTAATGCGTCGTAGCCCTTGAGGTCGTCCGTGCCAAACTCAACGCCAGCGTAGTACTGACCACCACTGGGCAGACCTGCAGCATTATCGCAAACGCCGTTGTGCCAACGCAATTCTGTAGCATCGCCTAAGGCGGGAACACTCCAAGTGAGTTCGTTGCCCTTGTCGCTTTGTACGACAGAGAGTGTACCTGGTTGTTGATAGCCATTGGTGTAGTTAACGTTTGCAATGGCTGGTTCGCTCAGTTCGCTGATAGCCGAACTGTTGTAGTAAGCCACAACTTGATACTTATACGTACCTGGCAAGAGGTTGTGGTCCGTATAGTTAGGCCCAGCTACAGGTTCATCGTTCAACTTCGTGCCGTCGCGATAGATGTCGTAGCCATAGATGTCGCCCAACTTATCGGTATGAATGCTAATGGCATCGATATACTGAGCAGCGTGGCTCGTGTTGACGCGCAATATCACGTACTTGCTCTCAGCAGGCAGCGTGAGCGAGAACTGTTGCCAAGCCTCAGTCGTCGAGAAGCGGCCACGGTTGATGAAGTCAGCAGCCTCCGTGCCGTCGTTAGAGGAGAGCACTTGTATCTCGCCATTACCTTCGCTCGTCAAGCCATTGCGTGCCATAAAGCTGAAGGCAAATGGAGCAGCGTATTCCTTACCCACGGGGATAATCAATTCAGCCTTGTCCTCAGCAGCAGCGCAGAGCGCCTTGTTGCCTTGAACGGCATCGTCGGTCGTCACCTTAAAGAGACCGTCCTTGTTCGTCCAACCCATTTGTGAGAAGGCCTTGCCAACGGTTTGATCTTCAAAGCTTTCGTACGTATCGGCCACCAGCGTGGTGGGGTCGATCATCGTAACGTTCACGTCGTAGCCGTAAGAGGCTGCGCGCGCTTTCACGTCAGAGGCAACGTCGCCCTGACCTGCTTCAGTAATCGTTACGCTAACGGGCGCTGTGCGCTCAGAGACCGTACCGTCGATGTAGACCGTCTCAATCTCGTAAGCGTATGTACCCGGAGTGTTCTCAAGGTCAGCGTAAGCACGTTGAACCAAAGGAGCATCGTTCAGTTTCGTACCATTGCGGTAGATGTTGTAGCCACTGAGGCCCTTCACCGAACCGAGGTCGAAGTAGAAGTAACGCGTACCTGTACCCTCTTGCAAAGCAGCCACTAAGAGCGTGTAACCCTCTTGGGTATGGATAACCGACATACCACCGGCTGAGGCTGACTCACTGGGTTTGATAGGTGCATAGTTGCCCAAGCTGGTGTGCCAGAGTTGCGTGCCAGAGGTGAAGTCGTAAGCACAGAGTTCGTACTTGTTGTTATAACCCTGTTCGAAGGTGTAGATAACGCCATTGTAGTAAGCCGAACCCGCAGCGCCCTTCAGCATAGGACCCGTGCCGAGTTTCGCACCGCGCAATGAAGTGTAGATACTGGTTTCCCAGTCGCCCACCTCGAAGCCACCACGACCATTATCGAGGTTGGGAATGTAAGCAATGTGACGGCCAATCTCAGAGATAGAGATTTCGTCCGTTATCTCTTGCTTATCCATGTCGATGACATAGAGCGTAGAACCGTTGGCCGTAGCGTAGAAGTTCGTACCGTCGTAGGTGAGGTTGCGGAAACCCGTGGTCAAGGTAGAAGGCACGGCCAAGGTGAAGCTGGTGTCGAAAGTACCGTCCATGGTGTAACGGTTGATGATACCCGTTGACGAATACTTCGTTGTATAGATGTACTTGCCGTCAGAAGCAATACCCATTTCGCCAGTGTAAGCCGCCTTAAACTGACCCACGTATTCGGGACAACCCTCAGGCGTGATGTTAGCCTGTGGTGTGAGGTCGGTGGGAAGCGTGCAAGCTTTGGCTACAGGAATGCTCCAACGGAGGTCGACGCGGTGGTTGCGTACAACGTTGGCATTGACCGTAGTAGGAGCCATAGCAGCGTCGAGGCTGATGCGTTCTACCTTTGCAGCATTGCTAACGTTTGATTCCGTACCGCCTTCGTAGGCAGAAGCTATGGTGTAGCTGTACGTGCCAGCCTCGGTGACGTCTTCCGTATAAGAAGTAGTCGTAGAAGTACCCACCTTCTGTCCATTGCGATAAACGACGTAGCCAGTAGGTTGCGTTTCGTTGTAGTCAGCAACGGGAGCGAAGTGAGCAGCCACATTGAAGTTGGTGCTTTCGAAACCAGCATACGATGCGGGGAACCACTCGCGGCCGTCAAGCGACATGAGGTTGCTCTTGCCGTCGATAGACGTAGCGGTGTGCGTACCCATCGGCTTGAGGTTGGCATCGTGAGCTATGAGCAACGTGATGTAGTAAGTGCAACCACGTTCGATAGTGACGGGCTTGTTCAACTTAAAGTTAGAGAACTCACCATACTTAATTAAGTCGTCGCTAATACGCGTAGACTGTACGCGCTTGCCGTCCTTATAGATGTTGACAGAGAGTGCTGTAACGTGTTCCTTAATAAATGCTTGTACAGAGTCAATCTGCATACCACGATAAGGAGCGAGGTCGTCAGCGTCAAGGGCGATACCAGCGTAGAAGAATCCACCTTCGGTCACGCCTATAGCGTCGTCGCTCTTGCCCTCGTCGAAGCGAATCATCGTGCTCTTCGTGAGCAATGAAGAGGGGTCTTCCCAATTTAGCGTCACGTGTTTGTTGAGCGTAATGTTGGCCGTAAGGTTGTTAGGCGCAAAGTAAGGTTCGCCCACCTTCACTTGTACGTTTGCCGTATCGCTGAGCGTAGAGACATTGTCGCCGTAGAGTGCCTGAACAGCGTAAGCGTAAGTGCCACGCACCAACTTCGTGTCAGTAAAGGTAGTGTTAGCAGTTTCGCCCACCTTCACGTCGTTGCGATAGATAGCGTAGCCCGTAGGTTGTACACCAGCCGCAGCTTGCCATGCGAGTGCAGCGCTTGACTCGCCCTCAGCCGTAGCCGTGAGCTGTACGGGACGTGGGTAAGCAGCTGCCTCAGTAGCGGTGAGGTTGAGGCTGATGTCGTGATTGTCGGCCAGTGCAGGAATAGAGTTGAAAGTCAACGTTGTGCTATTCTGCTCATTCAACTGCACGCTGCGTGCGTCAAAGTCGAGTGTAATCGTTTGCTTCTCGCCCGCTTTGAGTGTACCAACCAGCGGAGAGGCCTTTACCCAAGGATCGATGTCGGCCAAGGTGTAGGCAAAGATGCGAGAAGGAGATTGTTGCAAAATACCGACCAAAGAGAGTTTGCCGTTGACCAAAGTCGTGGTGCAGTCAATACCGACGAGGTTGTTTTCACCCGTAGTGAGTGAACCCGTCTTGTAACCCGGAATGTCGATAGCAGAGTGTTCTTCCGCTACGACGCGTCGATTGTTCAAGTCGTATTGCTTGATTGTTACCTTATCGACCGTGTTAAGGCCCGACGTAACGAGGTCGCTCATCCAGAGGTAAGGCCCACCAGGAGTAACATTGTCGAAGGCTGTACCGAATACGTCCATGCTCACGAGGTTGTTCAACTTATAGAAATCAAGCGTTACCTCGCCCTTGCGGTTAACACGACCTAAGGTGTTGTAATCACCTACCCAGAACTCGTCAGTGCGGGGGTCGTGAGCGATGTGTGTTACGCAGAGGTCAGGCTCAGAAGGAATGTCGATCGTGCTAACGAGGCGCTTGTTGCGCAAGTCAAGCTCGAAGATGCGGTTCTTGCGGTCAGAGCCGTAGAAGTATTTACCGTCGAAAGTAAGGTCATTTACAGCATAGTACATGCCCGGTACAGAGAACTCTTCAAGGAAGTGGCCCTCGCGGTCGTACTTAAAGAACTTGCCCAAGAAGAAGTTTGACGAAGTGTAGAAGTTTTCACCGTCAAAGGTCACGCTGCTCTGCATATCGCCCGAAGCGTCGAAAGCCTGCGTCACGTCCCAACGATGTTCGGTCGTTCCGCTTTGCGGCTTTGGCGTGGGGGTGAAGTTGTACTGCAAGTCGCCGTCGCCAGTATTCTCAATAGTAAAGGTCTTCTGCGTCAAAGCCTCCAATGCGCTCTGTTGGTTAATGGTCTGTTCAGAGATGTTGAGCACAGGGCGTGTGAGGTTAGCCGTGAAGGTGGTACCACTGTTGGCGTCCAACTTCCATTCCGTAGTCAAGAAGTTATAACCTGCTGCTTCGGCCGTAACGGTATAAGTGCCTTCTTCCATGCGAGGCAGGCTGATGTTGCCGTTGGCGTCAGATGTCTCGGTGTAAGAAGCACCATTGTCGGCCGTCATCTTCACCACGCAGTTGGCTACGGGGTGGCCCGCATTGAGCGTCTTGATCGTAGTAGCGTGCGTAGTGGGGTTCCATATCTTCACGTCGTCAACGAACCAGTAGTTGACGTAGCGTGCATCGTTACCCCAAGCGCGGAAACGAATCTTAAACAAGTGGTTGTTGGCCAGATACTTGTTCAAGGGGAACTCGTAAGTGCGCCAGCTGAACGAACCTATGTCGTTCTTAATGCTGTCTACCTGCGTCCAAGTGTTGCCACCGTCGGTAGAAATCTCGGTGGCGAGCACACTGTACAGTCCGCTTACGGCATACTTTAAGTTGTAGTCAAGACGAACTTCGTAGCGTATCCACGTATTGTCGGGGTTGGGCGTATTGAGTTCGCGTGTGACAAGACTCTGTGAGTAGTCAGCCATACTTGAGTAAGGATAGCAAGCAGAGAAGTCTACCAAACCGTAAGCATAGTAGTCGCTTTTCCACTTATTCTCCTCGCCCGCCTTAGTGGTGGGGCGGCTCCAACGTGTAGAGTCAATGGTGTTGTTGTCAAAGTCGTCGAAGAAGGGGAGCAAGCGCACGTCGGGTACTTCAACGCTGAGGGCCTCAGACATATCGCCTACCGTATTGTCCGTCATGACGGGTTGCACGGTGTAACTATAAGTGCGATAGTCGGGTACGTTGTCGGTAGTGTAAACGGCCTTGATTAACTCTGTGTTTACCTTCTCGCCGTCACGATAGAGGTTGAAACCTGCTAAGCGAGCGTCGGTAGAGGTAGCGCGAGCGGCTACTCTCGGACGCACTTGGTTCGTGCCGATGAAGATGTCGTCGAGCATAAACATAAACGCGTTGTTCGAAACGCAGTTGATGCAGACGTATTTGGCTTCTTTCGGAATGCGGTATTCAAACAGCGTCCAGTCGAGAGGAGCCTCGGTATAGTCGCCCTCCTGTACGAAGGTGAAGTCAGAAGGACGTGTGCCCGTAGTAGAGTAACCTACCTTGAAGCGTTCCAGCCCCCAAGTGTCCTTATAACTCTTGGCGCGGAAACTGATTTGGAAGTCGCTCTTGAAGTTGAGTGCGGGCGAAATGATAAAGTCATTGTTGCCACCGTCAACGGTAAAGTCTACCAACATCTTATTTCCCGAGAAGGGTTGAACGGCAGGGTAAGTGCCAGTAGAAGGCGATGTCTTTGACGGATTAAACACGATGAAAGCCATCTTTTGTCCCTGATTGGGGAAAGAGGCCGCCGTCCACGTGTACGTTTTAGCATTATCAGCGTCGATGTAAGTCCAACCCGTCGTACCTGGCGAGTTGATGACAAAGTCGCTATGGCCTTCAAAGTCCTCGAATATACCGTCAGTGGCTTCAGGACTATTCCAGCGCAGCGTGACCGCCTTATTGTTAATGCTCGAAAGTTGGGGCACTACCTTGTCGAGTGCCTGCGCTTTCGCAGCATTAGCTGTAGCTGTTATCGCATACTTTTGTGCCGATGGGGGGGCAGTGGGCTGTTGAGGCTTCACCTTGCCCACCTGCTGTGCCAACACGGGAGCGGCCAACAGGGCGAGTATGCTGAATAGAAGTTGTTTCATTCTTTTCTTTTATATTGGTTGTTTTTGGGTTGACAAGTTAACGGGTAAGTTTGTCTCTTTTTTTAGTTGACGAGTTAACGAGTAAACAAGTTGACGGGTAAGTTTGTTTTTATTATATAAGGTAACTTACCTGTTAACTCGTTAACTCGTCAACTTGTTAACTTGTCAACTCGTCAACTCGTCAACCCAAGAACTTTATTGTTTAACAATCACCACTCCTTCGTAGCCGTTCAGCTTAACGGCTGCATGGGCTGCGGTAGGAACGAAGCGGAGCAACTCACGGCCGTCGGTAGCATAAAGCGTAACAGCCTTGTTGGGAGTTAAGCCAGCTAACGTAACAATGCCTTCTTTGCAGAGAGCACGAACGGGAACGAGTGAGGCCTCACCGTTGGTGGTCACGTCGGTAATGCCCGTAGCTTCTGCGTCGTAAATGGCGGGGACAGAAGATTCGTAGTAGAGCATACCATCGCCTGCGGTGACGATGAAGCGGTAACGACCTGTGTTGAACTCGCCTGGAGTCGTCTCGTTGATAGTGACTTGCGTGTCGCGGCCATTGTTGCCAGAAGCACCCATTGCCAACGTGTCGAGCACAACACCATCGTTGTAGGTCAGACTAAAGTTGGTGATGTTGACCAAGCGACCTCCAAAGTCGCAGACCATGCGCAAGCGTTTGTAGGTCTTGCCCTTCATGTAAGTGCTGAGGTCGACAGCAGTACCGTCGGCATCAACACTATTGATGCGTTGCAACTCACCAATGCGCGTCCACGTCTGGCCATTGTCGTTAGAACCTTCTACGCCAAAGGTAGAAGTGCCACGCGGGCCGCCCGATTTCAGTACGTACTGAATGTTGGTAATGCCGTCGGGGTAATCAATGGTTTGAACCGTTCCGCTACCCGTGAAGTACATCGTACCTGTGCCGAGTGAAACCTCACCTACGGCGTCGGTCACGTCGCTTTCGGGCAAGAATTTAGCCGTAACGTTCGTCTTGTCTGTTTCCTTATAGAACTCAAGGAAGTAAGTAGAAGCATTCTTTACTTCATTCCACTCTGCGTGTAAGGCATCGCCTTGACGGCCGAAGGTGGTAATGATGGGTTGCTCCAAGCGTTGCGTCATCATAATGCCCCATAGCCAGAGAGAACTCTGCATACGTTCGGAGGTGCAAACCAAGGCCACGTAAACGTCCTTGTCGGCAAAGTCGCTGAGGTCAACCTCGTCGACGGCCATGGCACCAAATTGGTCGGCCAATGAGAATTGCTTTACCAAGTGGAAGTCGCTCACCTCGCGTGAACGAGTAGAAACGTACACGTCGAGCTTTTCAACGTATGAGGGGTCCATTACACCGCGCAAGATGTAAAGGCCACCGCGTTCGGGCACGTGCAACTTCTCAGAGATAAGCCAATCGTTACCATTGTTCCAGTAGTCGCCCGTATAGACCATAGCCTGTGTGCTCGCGTCGTAGTTCCACGTGTTGGCATCGTTGTTTTGGTCGACAATGCGCCAATAACTCAAGCCGCCGTCAACGTCGGTTTCGTCGAACGTGAGCGAAAGCGGAGCTTGCAACGGCGTGTGCTCCGTCTTAACCGGTAGGGCAGCGCCATAGACGGTGGTACCGTCGGCCAAGGTCATGTAAGCACGCACGTAGTAGAGCGTAGCGGGTTCCAAGTTGTCAATTGTCAGCTCAGCCGTGTTGGTCGTAGCTACTGCCTTGTGTTCGCTATCAGAAGGATCGAGGGTAGGTTCTTCGGTAGCGTCGCTCCAGCAGAACCCCATCTCCTTGATGTCTTGTGTAGCCTTACCAACCTTTGCCTTTACGGTAATGGTGGTAGAAGCAATGTCAGCGTAACCTACGGGTTGCGTTTCGATGCTTGATTGCTCCGTAGCGCCGCCCTTCACTTGGAAGAAGACGAGACCGTTCTCTTCGCGAATGTTGGTAATCGGGGTGCGTACCTTGTCGCCCAACCAGTTGTAATAGTCGGTGAAAGAGGTTACGCCCGAAGTGCCAGGATAGGTGTCGCCCTTACGCGTGTTGTTGTCGTCAATGCCGTCGGCCGGTACGATGTACATACAGCGGTGGCGCGCATTGTTGTTAGGCCCGTTCACACTCCAATATTTGTCCACCATACTCTTGGTATAGTCTAAGTGGTAGATTAAGAGGCCGTGATAAGGAATGTAGCTATCCCAACCCGTCTTTTGACGATTTTCGAACACGTACCATTCGTAGCCCTCATCGTCGCTGAGTCCAGGGCGTGCGTCAACGTAAGCAGCCGTGTTGCTGGTCATGATAGGAAGAGTAACGTCTTCAGCTTGGCTGAGTTGGTGAAGGTCCTCCTTCTTGAGCCAGCCCATTTGCAAGCGTTCAAAGGTCATGAGGGCTGCTGGGGTGCGGCTATTGTTGTTGTAGCTACCTGAGGCATAGAGGCTGTAAGCTCCTGGGTCGATACCGATACCGCCATCGTAGTCGTCGGTGTCGTACATATCTTTCAGACCTAAGATGTGGCCAAACTCGTGGGTAAATGTACCGATACCGTCCATTTCGGTGCCAGAAGCGCCTACCAACTCAGCCGAGACAGAGTAGTTGTTGACACGAATGCCGTCGATCTCTATCGAAAGGTCTTCGTCGCTTGTCTTGAGGCGGTAAGAGTGAGGCCACATATCTTTGTCATCGCCTGATGAGGCTTGACTGTAACCACCGATTACGACGTTGATGTTGTCCATATAGCCATCACCGTCGTTGTCGAACTTAGAGAAGTCTATCTCAGGGTGGTCGGCTTTGGCCTTCTGTGCAGCCTCAATGACGAGGGCTTGCGGGTTGACGTCGTTACCCGTGCCACCGAGGTCGGCAGCGTAGTAGGTGCGTTCGTGGTCGAGCGTGTAAGGCCCTACTACGGTGAAGTTGGGCACGAACTGTCCCATAGAGTTGTCACGATAGTAGTCTTTGACCGAACCTGTGCCGCCATTCTTGCTATAGCCCTTTTCGTTGAGCCAAGCGTCGAAGTCGCTATCGGTGAAGTGGAACTCGCCGTCGGCATACTTTACCAACACGACGAGGTATTCACTCTCTTTGGCTTCGCCCGTTTGGGCGTCGACTTTGCGGCTTCGCACGCTGGCGGGAAGCGTTTGGCCGACGGTCATGGGTTGCACGTTGCCGCGCAATGATTTGAGCCATTCCGCGTCCGCCTCTTTGCGAATGGGGCGCAAGGTGCTGAGAAACTGGTTGTCGGCAGCCGAACGCTTATCAGCATTCAGTGCGCGACGAGCTGTCAGTTTGCGCGTGCCTTGTGAGGCATCGGTCTGCACATACTTGAAGTATCCGTCCTTGTCGCGCTGGATAAGGAAACCGTCGGTGGTGGTGATGTAGTGAAAGTTCTCATCACCATGCACGCGGATGACCAAGGTCGTTCCGTCGGGTTGCTTTACGGTGATGGGCTTCGGACTTGCCTTAATGGCCCATGCCGTACCCGATGAAGCTACCAACAGTCCAGCTGCAAGCAGATACCGAGTGAGGTGTTTGTTCATAAAAAATGAATTTGTTATATATTTTGGTTGACTTTCAACTAAAACTCACATAGGGGGTAAAGCAAACGTAAATTTGCCTTGCCCCCAATGTGTTTCATAGGTTGGATTGATGTTCTGAGTTTTGAGTTTAATGAGTTTAGGGAGTTTAATAAGTTTAATGAGTTTAATCAAGCCGCGTGTTAGAAAGTACGCGTTACGTAGGGGTAAACTTATTAAACTTATTAAACTCATTAAACTCATCAACTCATAAACTCATTAAACTTACTTTACAGTCACTTTCACCGTCTTGCCGCTATTGGTGCGAACTACGTAAACGCCCTTAGGCACGTTGACGTTGCCCTTGCCCTTAGCTACTACGCGTCCGGTGATGTCGAACACTTCGATGCCTTCGCCGTTAACGCCTTCAATCTGGCCATTAGCCGTGTTGACAAGACAAGTGTCTTTAGCTACTTGGTCGATGCCTGTAACGTCGGTTTTAAACGCTGCCGTAGCCGTGTAGCCGCTGCTAGCTTGTGTTACCTTAATCAGGTAAACGCCTGCTTTGGCTTGTTCGCCATCGATGGTGTAAGTCATCTTGTAGCCAGAACCGTCGTATTGATATTGAGAAGAAGTGAGATAGCTACCAGTAGGCATGCCGTTGGCATCTGTTGCGTAGAGTTCACCGTTCCAATAGTTAGATGATGAAATGATCAAGTCGCCTACGCCAGCGTTTACGCTATACCAAATGGGGGCGTTGTAGCTGGCAGCCTTCATTTCGAAATCGCCAGCTTGGAGCTCGATAGGCATAGAAGCATCTTCGCCGCGCTCAATGTCGCGCTTGATGATGTTGACGGGTGTTTCGCCATTGGTGGCATATACCTGAATGAGGTAACGGCCCGTTGGATTGTCTTTGCCATTTACAACGAATTTGAGTACGGCTTGGCTAATGTTGGTCGTGTTATCGTAGTTAGTCGAAGCACTGGCAATAGTCGAACCCGTTTGGTTGCCTTGGGCGTCGGTAGCATAAGCATCGGCACCAATGTAGGTATTGTGTACTTGTCCGTCGTTAGGATCGTAAGTCGGTGTCTCGATGATGTAAACCCCCGTCTGCTTGGCATTAATGCTGAGCCAAATAGGAGTGGTGCGTGAAACGTCAGAAGGTAAGGTGTAAGAGTCGAGTTCGGTCAAGTCGATAGCTGTGGCAGCCGTTTCGCCAGGTTGCGGGTCGGCCATCTTAAAGCTCAAGTTAATACCTTGTTGAGCGTCTTTCAATACAACGTTTACGTATACTTGATCGCCTTCGTTGACAAAGATAGAGCCTTCGAATACGTTAATCGATGCAGAACCCATCGACTTAGAGCTCACGAAGTTTTGCTTCTGACCGTTCTTGCCTACTTGAACGTAAAGCGCGTTCTGACCCAAACCAGCAGTCATGTTTGACGAAACGGTCAACTTGCCGCTCTTCGGAGCAGTGTAAACGTACCAATTGTCAATGGCCTTGGTGGGGAGAGATATAGCTGCGGCATCACCTTCGCCTACGACTTCGATAGGATTGTCAATCGATTCTCCTTTTGTAAAATCTTCCAAAGAGAGGTAGAAGGTGGAGCCTTCTTCGGTCATACCGCTAATCTTGATAATTACGGGTTGACCTGCTTCCACTTTAGCTTTGGTAATAAAGCCAGAATTTACGGCATCGTACTTGCTCTGCCCATAAGTGTCTTTCCAAAACTCAACGTTAATCGTAGGTTCGGTGTCGATGGTCAACCAACCAGCTTTAGTAGGAGTGTAGGTGAAGTAGGTGTCGGAAGTCTTTTCAATGGTGTTGTCGCCCTCATTGGCAGTAAGTGGCTTTGAAGCGATGTCACCGTTTTCAACCTCAGATACGCCATAGTTGAAGCTAAAGGCATTCTTACCTTCGTCACACTTCCATGCAATGATATAGGTAGTCTCTTCAGCGTAAGTCTCAACCATTTGGCGGAAACCATTGCGGCCGCTCGTTACAGAGTAGTTGCCTTGAGAGTCCTTTGTGTAAAGGTAGACTGTCGTTTGGGTAGCACTCTCGTTCGTCGAAATGCCGCTGGGGGCATTAACCGTGATAAAGTGTTGTCCTTTAGGAACGGTGATACTATAATAATAAGTACCATTGCTTTCGGGCACGGTCTCGGTACCACCGTTAGCATTCAGTGCGATAGGATTGTTGAACGTATCGCCAGCCTTAGCAGCTTCGAGCTTTAAAGAGAACTTGTTATCAGCGTCAGCCGCGTTGGCACGTTCGATACATATATAATAGGTAGTGCCTGCAGTAGCTTCAAAGCGAAGATCAAACTTACCTGTTACGCTGGTGACAGGCTGATCGTAGGTGATTTGGTATGCTTGGTTGTAAACCTTAATCGTACCGCCTGCCAAGTCTGCATCAGACGTGAGGCTGACGAAGCCTGCTTGTGACGGAGTGAAGGTGTACCAAGTCTTGCCTACCTCTTTAGAGAGAACGTTTGCATCGCCTTCTTCAGCCTTAATAGCTACGTCGTAGCTTGAGCCTTGTTTTACAACTACCTCGTCGAAGGTTGCAAACAATGGGCTATAGTTGGTTACGCGAATGTAGTAAGTCTTGCCTGCTTCAACGTTTACCTTGCCTACGTAAGTGTTTACGCCATTTACGTATTGGCTGTTGACATTGAATGAAGTAGGTGTGCCGTCTTTGCCCTCTTGAATGGTGGCGTCCATTACGTAGCCTTCGAAAGTCATCTGCAGTACGTCGTTGTTCGTAGCAGTATATTTAATATAGGTGGGCTTGTTGTCATAGCCACCATAGCTATTTGCTTCGCGGTTTTGAGGTACAAAGAAACGGGCTTTGCCGCCTTCAATGGCCGTAGCAATCGTTGAACCGTCAATATTGGCAGCCTTTGAGGTAGCGCTGAAGCTAACGTTCTGGTCGCTTGTCATAGCAACGAGATAGATTGTTTGGCCTGCCTTAACGGGTACAACCATGGTTTTGCCATTATTCTCGTTGGCATAAGAGATGACATTGCTTGATGTGCCGTCAGTAGTGGGCAAGAAGCTACCGTTAAAGTCCTTGTTGATGTAAAGTAACTGGTCAGCATCGGCAGTGTACTTAAAGTAAAGGGTAGCGTAGCTGGCTTCAGCTTGTATGTAGCTGTTGTTACCTTCTGTTACCTCTTGTGCGGTTTCAACCGTAGTCTGTGCGTTTGCGCAAAGAGCAGCAAGCCCCATAGCGCCAAAGAGTAATGGTCTTTTCATAAGCATATATGATTTTGTGTTCGCTCTTCTGTTTTCTTAGTTAACTCATCAATTCGTTAACTCGTCAACTATCATATCTAACAAATTGACACCGCAAATATACCACGCTTTTGTATGTTTTCACAAATTATAAGGGGGATATAAAGGGGATATCTTATTTTTGTAATTATATGCAGTGCTTGCTGTATTGCGCTGATAATCAATGAATAATAAAATATGTATGGTGAAATAGGAGGGGATAATGCTATAAAAAGCATCAAATGTAGACCGTTTTATTATGAAATATCATTTTGCAATTTCTGTAAGCCTATTGCGCCAAAGTGTAAATATTATGCAACTTTTCTTTTCATCTCGCAAATAATGCCTACATTTGTCCGTAAATGACTGATTAAAGTCTAAGAAAGCGAAAATATCCCCCAATTCATCGCAAAATCTTTCACTAATGTATTACTCTTTAAGGTTCAACATACAGCAGCTATTCCGTTTCGTAATGTTTAGCAGTTGGTTGTTGCTTTTCCCCCTCACGACGTGGGGTGAGAGCAGCGATACGGCACGCTCGTTGGTGCGGCAAGCCGCCGATGCAGCGGTGAAGAAAGACTACCGCCGTTCGTCCGACCTTCTGATCCGCGCTCGCACTGAGGCAGAGCGCGTTACTGACTACGAGCAGCTCTTTTGGGTATATACCAACTTAGGCATCAACCAAGCTGAGTTGCTCAATTATGCTGATGCGTTGCAGAACTTTACGCAAGCCTATCAGATTGCTACGCAACACCTCGATAAGCGCAAGGTGCTGAGCATTCGCAATAATATAGCAGGCCTTTACATGATGAATGGCGAAAAAGCCAAAGCTCTCTCTGAATACCAACACATCTATCACGACCTCAAACGCGGAAAAGATAACGTTTTCATCGGAGGTTGTGCCCTCAATATTGCCACTTTGTTGATAGACGACCGACAATGTAAGAAGGCGCTCCCCTTCATCGAAGAGGCCGAACGCTTATTAGGGCGCGATGTGGAGAATAAACCTTCATTAGTAGCCCTCCGTATGGACTACCTGTTGCAGATGGGGCGTGCGGAAGTCGCTTATGATTTGGTGAAAGGGGTACAGCAGAAATATCCCGATTTATCCGTTCACCCCGATCTCTTGCTCTGCCAAGCGCGTACGGCACAAGCTACGGGACGCGCCGATGAGGCCGTGGCAGCAGCGCAGCGTATCTTGCTGACCAAGGGTGGGGTGGATTTGTCGATGAAAAGGTCGGTTTTTGAACTTTTAGCCTCGGCTTATACGCTATTGAATGACTTCCCGCAGGCTTTGGCTTGTAAAGACTCCGTGGTGAGAACTGCCGACAAACTCTCCAACGTTACGGGGCAGAAACTCTTCGAAGCGCGACAGATTCAGTTCGACATCTGGCAGAAGCAGCAAGAAATTGACTCTTATCGTAGTCAGCACCGCTTGGAGTTGGCCTTGATGTTGGTAGCTGTAGTGGCATGTGCCATTTTGGTGTGGGCCTTGTGGGTGCAGAAGCGTAATAGTCGGCAGCAACGTCGTTTGGCGGCACTTGAATTGGAACGCGAGCAGGAGCGTCGTGAACTTTTGCAACATCGCTTGGCTGACGAGCAGGCTGAGCAACAAGCCAGCCAGCGCACTATTGAGCAGCGCAGTCGTGAACTCATGTCGAAGGCCCTGCAAGCGGCCAACCGCACCGATGCCCTGCGAGATCTCATTCATGCGCTTGAAGCGAATGATGTGTTTAGCAGGACGAATGATGCCGCCCTCAAGCGCACGCTCAGTGCCTTGCGACACCAGTTAGATGCCTCAGTAGAGTGGAAGGACTTTACCACTTACTTTGAGCAGTCAAACGCCCAATTCATCGAAACATTAAAGGCGCGTCACCCCGACCTCTCACCCAGCGACATACGTTTTCTCTCGCTCCTCTATATCAACCTATCTTCAAAAGAAATTGCCCTCTTACTCAATATTACCCCCGAATATTGCAAGAAGAAGCGCCAGCGCATGGCTCGCAAGTTAGGTCTGACCGACTCTCGTGAGTTATATAAGTATTTGACAGGGTTGTGAGGTGAAACGCAATGTTACCCACACAATCCGTTATAGAATCCCCAATTTGAATACCTACTTACTTATTTTATCTAATAAGTATTCTATTAAGCGTTGAATTAGTTTTCCCAATTTAGGAGCAAATATACCTGCTAATAACATAGAGGGCAATATATAAATAGCTATAAAAACGAATAAATTCATAGGTATTTGGATTTTATGTAACGATTAAAAAATAACTTGGTACAAAATGCCAAGCAGATTTGCACCTTGACGACATAGTTTCGGAAAAATTAAAAACTATATCCTTTAACCATGTATTGCTCTATATTTTTTGCAATCGATTGCAAAAATAGATAGAATTTTACTGAAAAATGAAATGCATTTCATTTTTCATATTAAAGTTGTGTATAATAAACTGCAATTTATCGGCCTAATTGGGGGAACGCATCCTAACCTGGGGGCGACGCGTCCCCGCGTCGGTATTGCCATGTTGGGGCTCGAGGCCCCAACATGGCAATGCTTTAAA
>ENA-UEQW01001851-UEQW01001851.1-human-gut-metagenome-genome-assembly--contig:-NODE-1851-length-16725-cov-3.883169_pt1 | contig 16725 bp, 23 predicted proteins | sample MGYA00242947_ERZ507947 | MGnify/ENA primary metagenome ERZ507947 (study PRJEB26167, sample SAMN06115421) | human gut metagenome | host: Homo sapiens | place: China:Guizhou | collected 2015-03-17... | reverse complement strand
ATTTCTTGAGAGGGACCTCCTTCGGGTGGTCGTCACTCTTCAAAAGGAGAACGTGAGCAACAGCGTCAAACACGGAGCGAATACCGTAACCCGTATACGCGCAAACAGGATAGTAGTCCACGTGAAAGCCATTCGCGATGTCTCTCGACTCCTTATCCCCGGGAGTCGCTTCTAAATGAGATGATGTGTCGTGCACAGGAGGAGTAAGGTTCCCCAAAAGGATACCCGGTTCTGACGTTATGGAAGCACCGGAGGAGCTGGGGTCTGACACAAAATGGTTGCCAACCAACGCAATGTACGGCACTACACATGAAAGACTCGCTCCGGGTCGTACTCTTGATTGCAAACAGGGCTCTTAACTCTAATCAATGAGATATCCATCAAAACGTTACTGTTGAAGAGAAACACCAATTCTTCTCGGAGCGACGTGTCTTCGTACTTGTTGTTCGTTACGATTAGGATTGCGTCAAGCGACTTGATGATATCGACAATCTACTCGTCATGCGCCAGCAACGACCAAACAGGAGACTCGAAATCGATATCTCCTAGTCTTTATATGAAAGCGTTTGAATCGTACCGGGAAAGTCATTCACAGAAAGGGTCACTTCCTCTCCATTGGCGGAGCTACGTGGAATGGATAGCATACAAGCAACACGTTGTATAATTCGTCCGGAAAACACCGCTTGTGGGTTTGAAGCTCTTACTGAAGTAGTCATCAACGAGTCTCAAGACTATGGACGTTTTCCCCACACCTGTGTGTTATCCATGATAGTGGCACTCTACCATCTCTTCCTAAAAGACCAACCTTGAAGTGCATAGGAAAGAATGAGACCGAGCCGACACGAAAATGATAGCGAATCGCTTTGTTGCGGTGTGCAAAACTGTGATATCGTGTCAAACGAGCTGGACGTCAGAAACACAATTGCAGACGCAGCACGAACGACTCGTCGACATAAGGAGAGGCTGGGAAAACAAACAAGACGAACTAAACAACGGGTCGAGAGAAGAAGAGAGAATGGCGCAACGCTGTTCTCTTCCACATAACGGGAGATTGAACACCGAATGACTCTCATTTCCCTAGCTTCCCGTCCTAGTCGTGAGGGTAAACCATCAGAACCAACAAGAGAGAACTCGGGAGGGCTGAACAGAAAGAAATTGTCCGAAGGATCATTTCCCCCGTACCGTCCCAGAGGAACATCCTCTTCTTCGTGATGCTTCTTCTGCGTGTCTATCTTCTTGCGTAAAAAGATAGAACCTATTGAACTCATTCAATATTCACAAAGCCAACCCATGGGAGACGTTACGTTCGGATACTCTGGCGCTGGATCCTATCCGATGATTCCACCCACCGTACACACCTACACTCGTAGGAGGTTGGTCCTCTTTTGTCGCTTTCGATGACATAGTACTTTTGTGATCCTCCTGTTCACACTGTTGCCAAGCTGTGGGTTGTGGAATGGGAGCGTGATGAAGTAGTCGATTCCGCGGTTTTCGAGGACTATCGCTGAGAATTGAAACGAATGGCCGATCCTTCTCTAAACGAGATTATGTGTGAATTACCGGTGAAGTGTTCATGTGCAGGGACCTGTTTGAGGAAAACCCGGAACGGATTCTTCAGAAGGCGACGGAGGCGATTCAGATAAAGCAGCTGAACTACCGCGATGACGAGGAGATGAACAGAGTCATTTCGGTGCTCATTGCATGCGACTGTATTTCAAAAGGGCCGTTCCGTCTTTCCGCCGAGCAGAAGAAGGTGTTCGACAGCTCGCTGGCGCAGCTCGCTCAGATGATTCCGAGAACGAGTCTGATCAACGACTACCCCAAAGCGGTCCAACTTCGAAGCATGATCGATAAGATCCGTGACGATTTCATGAACTCGTCGTCCACGCTCTACATTTCCAAGGTTATTGACAATGAGGATTAGTGTTCTATTTGTTTTCCACACATAGGGTATGCACCCGAATGAGGCAGGGGTAGAACACGAACGGAAGCAACGGAAGACTCCAACTGCCAAGAGCGGCTGTATTCCCTCCGAGGGTCTCTGATGCGGTAGACGTGCGTTTCAACCAGCCCGTGAATATCAACCTATCTGTTCTAATCGATAAAAGCATCGAAAAGCACAATAGTGGGTGGCGTCGCTCGTTTCCTCATTCCTTAGAATCCTCCCGTCAGAAGCAGAGGAGCGGAGTTGTTCCAAAGCGAGAAAAGCCGGTCGTGAGGGATACCGCAAAGACGACAAGCGCTTTGCCTGTATGGACTGCAAAACCCAACGAAGGGAAGAGCAACAAAACGAGTCAAAGCCCCTCGCCGGATGGCGTGGAGCGATCACCCAAGAAGAAGCCCTCCGTGATGAAGCGGGTGATAAACGAGTATTCCTTCTCTCCTCTTCCGACTGTAGACACATCGACACTCTGAGGAAGGAAGAGAACGCCCCCATCACCCTTCAAGAGATCCCATCGATTCGGATCGACTCGATCTTTGTCGAAGCAGAAGACGTATGCGCGGACGAGAGGGTGAAGGGTAGACAGAAACGCGTGAGGCGATCACCAACTACATAAAGAGTGCTGTCGCCGTGTCGCAGCAGAGCTACAAGAAGGACCCGGAGAAGGCGAGGCAGCACCGCTTCATCATCACGGGTCTCCACGAGGTCATGCACTATCTGAAGCACGACAAGGCGCTGTTGCTCCGTTCTACTGGCCTCATGCGTAGCTTCGTGTGCATTGCCGAGGATATTGTGGACATGAACGGGAACGGAGTCACCAACTCCATGCTGCAGACCATCGTGGAGTACGGGAAGACGAACCACATCCCCGTCGTCCAGTGTTTCAAGCGGAGGAAGCTCGCGCGTCTCTTTGGACGGGGCAACTCCATGTCCTGCATCTGCTTTCTGAGGGGCAGTATGGCTGTCACGCCCGAGTGGAAGACGCTGCTGCCGATTCTGGACGCGCAATGCCTTGTTTGGATGCAACAAACAGAGATACAGAATGTTTACTCCATCTTCTTGAAAATCGAATAGCTGTGGAACAACCATACGAATCGGATAAGAATGTACAGAAGACCAATGATCATGAAGAACACACGCGAAGTGATGTTGATGAGCTCGAACATTCCCATCAAGAAGAACAGGAAGGAGAGAAGAGCCAGCAGCAAGCTCTCGGTAGCATAGCTGTTCGGAATGCGCTAGTCGTCACTGCCGCTCCACACCACTCACGTCGTTCTCGCGAGCAAGCATGTAAGCCCAGAAGTAGGGAATCACCATGATGAAATCATCAATCGTGAACAGCCAGCTGAACGCGCCTCGGCACAGCATGTACGCAATCTCCATACTACGCATGACGCAACAGACCCACCGCCGACTCCGCATAGTGCTTCTTGTCCTCGGACAATCCCTTCCAGTTGTTCGCCATCCACTTGGTGGTGTTGGCAATACCCGTCTCGATCAGGGAAGTGATGACGTTGATGAGAGTGGCAACCTCCATGCAGCCGACCATCAGAGAACCCACATCCTTGTCCTTGTTAATGGTGCGCAAGCCATCGAAAACCCAGATCATGAGGATCATAGCGACGCAGTCTACCCATAACCCAGCACGCCAAACGAGTACCGAGGATGTTGAAGAAAGTGTTCCATCCGTGATATCCGCCTCTCTTCTCCCAGAGCTGCTGAATGCAGCCGACATTGAACTGCTATCCATCACACCGGAAACACAACACGGACGCGAATGTCGTTGAAGGAGCAGCTAGAAGCGCTGTTACCATACATATTCATAATAAGGTTGCCTCCAGTACTGATGATACGGAGAACCGCACTACACCGTCATAAACGTTCTCATTGCGCGTACGAGAGAAGAGCGGCCATTTGAGGTCCCTTCAAACTCTTTGTGCTGCTGACGACGAAATCATTGAGCTTATCCACGAAATCGGACATAGTTCCTTCTTGAATCCACAAAAAATGTGTTCACTATGTGGAAACACAACACCTACTACGCGTGTTCAGTGGTTCCCTGCTTATCAAGGCACTCTTCGTTATTCCTACTATGGTACTGTTAGTGTAGCGCGCCGCAAAACACTGTTTCCACAAGTTGGGAGAACAACACCTGCTATGTCTCTATCGAAAACAGTTGTGTTCTCGAAACGATGCAAGTTCCACCCCTCCCCTCTTCTTCCATCCCTCTCTCAACGGGGCGACGTGAGATAAAGCCGGGGGAGGCGCTGAGTCACAACAAACAGTCCTCAAGCAAAAGGGTACATAAACTTCATATTCTTGAAATCAAATAACGCGTTTCCTAAAGGGATGATGTGCTGCTCCGCCACCGTGTTCACAATCTCGGCGAGGAAGATGTACACCGAAATGGCCGTTATCACCGCCCACACGACTCCCGCTACGCGTCAGACGAGTATGCTGCCAGATACCGGGGATCAGTGAAAAGTTCGCGTAGGAAGAGGCGGTTTGAATGATGAACACGGCAAGGGTGCACAGCAGCAGCACCGAGTAGATTGCGGACATATTGAGGGAGATCAGAAAGGTGCCGATGGTGAACACAATTGTCCTTTCCCGTGACACTCGCGACTATGCACTACGCTATGTTCGATACGGCAAGGAACTGCTGGTAATTCGACCGCGACTCTCCAAACAGGTTGTCAAGGAGGAGAGTGACGCCGTTGCTGATGACGATCGTGCCGTAACTACGCGTCAGGAATCGCAACCGGAGGCAACCCAATGAAGGTGATGGCGCCAAAGTAGGAACCCCTCCGAATATCGATCAATCCGCTTGTAAATTGAAGTCCTCCCGGGAGCAGGATGATGTACTGGAAGCCGTTGCTCGCCTTGTCTACGCTGAATCACGCACAGAAAGACCCACACGACGGTATTAGCGACTCCAGGCAAAAGATGAACGCGCCGAATCCAAACCCAAACACGCCTATGGCAGCCGGATCGATCCAGCTCGACCGGATGTAGACCAGAGGGGGCAGAGCCTCCGGCTGGTCGAGGTTGACTCTCGGCTGCGCGGCGTGCTTCACGTACTTCCATTTCTCAATGATGGGCGGTTGAACCTACGTTTGACCTCCGGGTGGATTCCTACGTAGCAGGAGTACTCCACATTCATGAAGGGGTCGGAAGAGCCCCTCCTTCGCTGATGCGCCTATCACTCAAGCGAAGACGACTCCATCACTTCCAGAAGGGCGTCATTCACCGACAGGGACCGGTGCATTTTTGTCGGCCTGTCCTCTAGAATGGTTGGCAGCGACGTTGCTTTGGGTGTGCGTAGGACGACTAATCCCAGAAGATAATGAATAACTATATCCCACAAACACAGTTCACAGTATATCACTACAGCTGCACTTCCTGCCACTTTAGAGTCTTCCCAGACTCGCCCTCCACGCTCTCCACATTCCACTTCGACACGCGACGGAAACGGTCGATATAGTATCCCGACGTTCCCGCTTCCGTTCCGGGCATGGGAATCAGTACAGTGCTCTTCAACGTCTAGCGATCGCCACACCCACCCACTCCTACTTGACGAATAAGGCTGTCCAGCTCAGAAGATGGAATCGCGGGATACAGCACATCGAAGCTCTTCTTCGTCGCATCCCTAAAGCGAATGAAGTAGCACAGACCCTCCTTGTTCTTGTACCATCCCTGCTTCTCCGTTATCTTGTACAGCAGCGACAGATCCTTCAGGCTCACTGCCGCGCCCTCTTTCTTCTCCGAAGGCTGTGTGCTCTCCTTCCCTTCCGAAGCCAGTTCACCTTCCTTTCCCTCCGATTCTCGTTCACCTTCCTTTCCCTCCAATTCTCGTTCACCCTCTTCAGTCTCAGCAGACACAGTCGAAACCGGCTGCGGATTCACAATCTGGAACAGAGTGCGGAGATGTTCGTTCTGTAGAACAGGCGCGAGAGACTCCACGTCCTCCTGGTAAAACGCACGGTTCCACACCCCGTCCTGGTACACGCAGTCGTGCAGCAGGTGGTTCACGCACGCACTACGAGTCATCCGCGCAAGCAGAGCGTACACGCGGAGCAAGTCCACGCCGCACAGCATCGACAGGATTCGCTCACTCTCCAAGATGAAGGGGGCCAGAACGCGCAAGCCTAGTTCAGACGCGAGGAAAACGAATACGATCAATCTCCCTCGCCTTCGCCTCCGCCTTCAGCTCGTAATCGTGGATCATCTCCTCCGCTCCGGCCATCGCATCGTCGTTTGCACACACCTCCGCCTGCATCGTTAGATGAAAGCGAAGAGCCCACCTGCACGTTCTGCATCTCCTTCACCACGCTCTGGTATCTGTCGTTTAGGTCGCTCTTTTCCTGCTCCCTGCTCTCCAGCAGGTGCTTTGTGTCCTTCAGCTGGCTCGCTAGGCGAGACACTGTGCTTGTCACACTCCGGTTGTAAGCAATATCTTCTTCCGCGGTCCTCTTCACACGGGACAGATCAATCTTGTAGTTGATTTCCTTCCCACGCAGCCAGGAGTGCGTATTATCCCAAATCAGCAGGTAGTTCCCAGACTCGTTGAGGATCTTCGATCCCGTGTGCTTTGTATTCGGACCATAGGACAGCATGGGCGTGATCGGAACCGTGACGCTTTCTTCTCCATCCTTCTCGACCTTCACGATTTGAAATAGCACATCATAATCCTTGCTTTGAAACTCGTAGGAGAGAAGCGTCTTCTTCTTCTCAATGAGTAATGGAAGCTGGAAGGTCGTTCCTGCCTGAATCTCGGTGGAACACGGACCCACGTGGAACTCCATCCCGCTGTCTCTACGCGTGAATCGTCCATGACACCGAAGACTCCAGAAAGGGCGACTCCAAAAACAACTGCTGCATTTGCCGATCGAATGCTAGGAAAAGCCTAGTGGATTACGAGACGACTCGTTGGGAGTACGATCACCGCTGTGAGTCGAATTGTCTGACGAGCAGATCCCCATCAGCGGTTCGCTGCTTGAATCCTCCCGAGTCCTGTAAGCTGCTGCGATCGAGAGTGGAGTCATTCATTCTTGATGCTGATGCAGTTCTGTCGGAGAATGTCCTCCTTTCCTCGGGATCGCATCAGTATTGCGCCTATGCTCGGAATCACGAACGAGTTCGCTGTTCTGGGTGTCGTTCCTGTATAGCTACCAGCGGTATCTCATTCGACTCATGACGAGGAGGGCAACCCTTTACACGGAAATGTTCGTCGATGAAACACTGCTGCATCACCATGCCTGCAACCGGATTGTGCAGTTGCGTATGAGAGGGAGCGCGTCACTGTGTAGCTTTGACGAGAGCGAGCACCCCATCGTGGCACAGCTCGGTGGGAGCAACAAGTACAAGCTCCTCGAGGCGGCGAAAATCCTGGAGAAGGCGGGCTACGATGAAATCAATCTCAACTGCGGGTGTCCGAGTCCTCGTGTTTCTGTGGCGCTGCTTCTGTCGCCTGATTCTGTAGAAGGGGTGCTTCGGGGCGCGACTCATGCTTTCGCCCTGGCGCGTTTATGACATTGTGCAACACCTCCAGCGCAATCTGTCCATTCCGGTGACTGTGAAGTGCCGGATTGGCGTAGATGGTATCCATCCCACTTCCTGCTTAGGAGCATAGACCACGACAGCTACGAAGAGCTCGTTCGTTTCATTCACATTGTCTCGGGAGATGCTGCGCGTGCGGGAGAAACTCCCTTGGCCACAGCCTCGGATGACGATATCGAGGGAGACGGGAGGGGCGTTTCAACCGTGACTTCCCTCCAACCCGCCCGGTCGGACTTGGGCTGTCGTCACTTCATCATCCACGCCCGCAAGTGTCTTTTAGAAGGGCTCTCCGTGAAGGAGAATCGCAGCATCCCTCCCCTCCACTACGACTGGGTGTATCGTCTGCTCGACGAGTTCCCGTCGCTGGACTTCTCCCTCAACGGAGGCGTGGTGAATCTGGGCGCCGCGCAGGAGCTGCTGAATCGCCGGAGTGACGGGGGAAGACAGATCCGCGGAGTCATGATCGGTCGTTTGGTGTCGAAGGCGCCGTGGCTGCTCCACTACGTTGATCAGTTCTTCTACGACGAGCCCAACCCGCCCTACGACCGGTACGAGGCGGTGATGAAGTACGTGGAGTACTGCGAGAGGATGCAGGAAGGAGAGTGTATGCGCGGAATCGTTGATGAAGAGTAGATGCCCCCAACTTCAGTCCCAGCGAGTATCTGAAGCCCTTGTTCAACATGTTCGTCAACAAGCCTGGAGGCGGAGCCTACCGAAGAGAGATCTTTCTCGGAGTGAACAACCACATGACGCTTCGCGAAGCCGTGCTGCACGGACTGAGCTACATATCCGACGATCTTCTTCACGAAGAGCTGGAGGGCGATGCTTCGCGCATCTATGACTACGAAGCACCCAAGGACTAGTTGTGCCTTTACTGGAGTGGTTCTGCTTTCTTCTATGGAGTTCAATACTTAATCCTGTTTCCAAGAGAAGTGTTTAACTAATACTGCGTTCAACAGAAACACTCAACTGATCCCATTTCCAACAAACACTCCATTGTTTCCGACGCCGCTTTTCGTCCGGAGCCTTCTCGTTCTCGCGGTTGTAGAAACGCTGCAGCAGCGCGATCGAACGCGGCTTCTCCACCCCTCGAACCACATCGTAGCAGTGGTACCCGGAATCAAACTCCCTACGTTGAACGCACTGCCAGCAGACATACGACTGATCGTGAATGGAGAGCACGGACCCACAGCCGCCAAAACGGTCATTGGACGCTCCGAAGACGACTCTCTTTATCCCGATTTGTGCAAGCGCGGACGCGCACATTATGCACGGTTCTATTGTCACATATCTAGGAGTCATCACCCTCCTCAAGGAAAACAAATCGCTATCCCGCAGCACAGACGTGTCGTTCCCGTTGCTATACAGCAGTGCCGATATTGCCACCATTTCGGCATGTTGGGTTGCCTACGACCTCACGTTTGGCGGATTCCCCGTACGTTTCCTGTCTGGTTCGTGCGGTTATGCCCCCTTGCGATGACCTTTCCGTCTTTCACGAACACACAGCCGATGGGCACTTCTTTATCCGAAAACGCCATCTCAGCCTATGTGTGACCGCGGTGTCGAGACTCCACCTCATCAAACGCCATACGCATGAACTCCAGATCTCGCTCGGTCATATTCGAATGGACGCAGGCGGGGTTGTGTAGCAGAGAAAGCCGTGTGATTACCGAAAAGAAGTGAGGATGGAGGCGATAGACGAGGGCACAATAGTCGGCGATTGATTAGGCAAAAACACCGAGGTAGGGTCAATGGCGCTCATATGGGCCCTATTGCATTTGAGGTGGTTTGTCGCTAATCGATCAGATTGTTTTCGCCCATAATAGCTTATTATGTCTGAAGGTAGCAGGCTCTCTTTTGGAAGTGACTGTGTAGTTCCTGAAGTCCCTGTTGAAGCTCCCGCTGCTGAAGCCCCCGCTGCTGCTCCCGCCCAGGAGGAGCGCCGCCCTCGTGGCCGTGGTCGTGAGGGAAGACGCCCCCGCCGCAACGTGGAGGAGTCCAAGGAATGGGTGCCCGTGACCAAGCTTGGTCGTCTGGTGAAGTTCGGCAAGATCACCTCCATCGAGCAGATCTACCTCTTCTCCCTCCCCATCAAGGAGCCCGAGATCGTGGACATGCTTCTCCCTGAGCTGAAGGAGGAAGTCATGCAGGTGTTCCCCGTCCAGAAGCAGACCACTGCCGGTCAGAGAACCCGCTTCAAGGCTTTCGTGGCTGTCGGTGACAGCAACGGACACATTGGTCTCGGTTCCAAGTGCGCCAAGGAAGTCGCCGGAGCCATCAAGGGTGCCATCCTCATCGCCAAGATGTCGATCATCCCCGTGCGTCGTGGCTACTGGGGTGACAACGCCGGTAAGGTGCACACCGTGCCCGTCAAGGTGACTGGCAAGTGCGGTTCCGTCCGCGTGCGTCTGATCCCCGCTCCTCGTGGTACGGGCATCGTCGCTTCTCCCGCGATGAAGAAGTTCATCACCCTCGCCGGTATTGATGATGTGTACACGAGCTCTCGTGGTCACACCCGCACTCTGGGCAACTCCATCAAGGCCTGCTTCAACGCGCTGAAGCACACCTACAGCTACTACACTCCCGACTTCTGGCACAACGAGTGCAACGAGCAGATTCCTTACCAGGAGTTCACCGACTTCCTGAGCAAGGGTCCCAAGGCGAAGGAGTACTAAGCTCTGTATCTTGATTAAGGAGGGTGTGGGCGACACCACGGTGCGTATGTGCTGACCTTAATTCCTCTCTGTTTGTTTGAGATGTTGAGTGCGTTCAAAGGTGTTCATCACTGTATGCTCGGCACGTTCAAGGTGGTATGCTCAGATTACTATAGGTGTTCACTGTTTGCTCAGGCTATTCGAGAGAACTCTGGATGCTCCACATGTTCAACAAAGAAACCAATGTAACAGGATAACCCACACTTAGTTCTTCTTCTTGTCCTTGGGGAGGAACTCGTCCTTCGCGACAGGTCCCTTCTTCACCTTCTTCGGAGTCTGGAAGAAGTACTGGTAGATGAACACAGCCAACACGATCATCATCGCCACGATGGAAATCCTAGCCATTCAGCTCACTCCGCATCCCTACATTCTGATGTCCCACACGCTGCTGTTGTCGACCACCTCGATGGTCTCGTTCAGGAACGTGGAGGCGTAGTAGTCCGAATCCGTCTCGTAGAACACCGTCAGAGCCAGCTGGTACTCGGCAGGGTCCATGAAGTTGTAGATGCCGAACACGTACAGGAAGTTCATCTCGTAGCCAGGGTACAGGGTGCTGTTGAAGTTGCGCTCCGTGAACTACGCGTCAGCACACGCAACCACGGCGCACGTTCTGGTGGTAGACGGAGAAGTCGTTCACGTCGTTCAGCGATCCCATGCAGTTGGTCACGTTGTACACAGTCACGCCGTTGTTCTTCAGGTTGACAATCACGCGAATGGGCTCAGCGACGGGGAAGTCCTCTACGCCATGACCGCTCTCTTCACGCCACCGTACCCTGGAGGAACTTGTAGGTCACTTCGATATCGGACGAGGGCTCGGGGATGTCAGTCAGGGGGTGCACGGGGAACTTCAGCGACTTCATGATGATGGGAGACTCCTCCTCACCTTCGTAAGACACGTCGTCATCAGCCTCCTCGGGCTCATCCACGTTGGCTTCGAGGATATCGTCGATGTCGTCCGACTCGGCAGCGGGCTCGACTTCAGCGTCGGCGTCCTGGGCGTACACGGGTGGATGTTAAGAAAGCGCAAAGACCCGGGCGAATACGCCCCTGCACTAAGGATATGCACAGCGGACAGGCAGAACACAAAGAGGAGGAAAAAGAGGATGAAACGGGAGAATTTCATATTTGTTCGAGCAAGAATAATCTGGGAGTGAATCGGAAATGGACATGTCAACGACAAGTGATCGGCCTCCCCATGATCATCAACCATCTGGCGTCGAAAAGTCACTGGACACACTGCCTTAGAAAAGATGAATGAACTCGTCGAGTCGCTGAACATCGAGCGCGAAGACTGCCCCTTCGCGTGCTCCATCGAGTACAGCATCGCAGATAGGGATGTCGCGATGAGCTTCTTGCAGTCCTTTGTGGACGGCGTATTTCGTTGGGCACAGCAATTACGACTAGTTGGACGAGAAATCGACACGACCTGTCTCTCTATACACAACCGTCCTCGTACACTTGCTCTTTGCATTCAACAGATAGGACAACACAAAGTGCGCAATGTCTTCCTTTCTTCCCGAAGTCCCATTGCACTTCCTATCTCCTTTCTCCGTTTGAAATGGATGAATAGGGTAACCCATAGGACCCGAATTGGATGGTGGCTCCAGAGGGAGCAGGTCAAGGTAGTCTTTGATTTGGGGCATGACGAATAGAATACAGAGTTCTCTGTGTTGATTCGATTTCATCCCTGATGAAAACGGAGAACGGAAACGAGTTGGAGTCCTATGCGCAACACTCCCTCATCAGGAGGATTGTGCGAGATCGAGGTGAGGGCATTTGCTTTCATTCACTGGCAGCCAATTCGGGGTACTCGGGTCTCATTCTGTGTTGTCTAACGGAAATGACGTCACAGCCGATTCTATCGCTTTTGCACGTGACCTATCGTCTTCGATCCTCAGACGTAGAACGTGTGTACAGTATGTGTTAGTCTTTCCCACGTGTGTGCCATTACGACTCTGACGAAGCCCGTCGCTTCTTTCGTTTGGGTTCACGTGTAGTCGGGGAAGGTGTCTCGGACAACATACGGTCTCGAGTTCAGCAACGGTGCGTGGGTCCTCCGCGACACAGTGACGGCGAAGGAACAAGTCACGGACACATCCACTGCCCAAAGCTATGCCGCTTCCATCAGTATTATGAACAGTATGGTGAATGCGGCTCCCGAGCTGGTGCTGGAGGAGGACGAGAGAGACGAGGACGGAGATGACGACGACGACGACGTGGACGCTGATTTAGACCTGTGTTGTGTTTGGAAGAAAACACGAATCACTCCTTGGCTTTGGCCATTCCACCGTTCTCTACAGTCAACGAGAAATCGAATGCGTACTCGAGCAGAAGCGGAGAACTGAAGAGTAGAGAGAGACAATCACGATTAAGGACACACACTACACTGAAGAGGGCGGAGATGGGCTACCTGGAAAAAGGAAGAAATCACCGCCAACGAACCACGGTCCGTACACCCACTCCACATACTCAGCACTACGGTGAAGACCCCGACGAGCAATGTACCCATTGAAATGAACAAGCACAGAAGAAGGGGCAGGGAATACTGCTTCAGCAACTGTGAGCGCGTTAACGAAAAGCCCTCACTCTGCAGCAACGAAGCAATCCCTGCAGCCGTTCCTAAAGTGAGCCAGCAGCTGTAGAGAAACGGGCTTTGAGTCGCCTAGAATTCACTCGTGTCCCAGTCCCATACCGTTCCGAAGTACTTGAACACAGCAACGGTATAGCTGATGCCCGATATACACACCTCGGTCAGGAAGATGACTCTGTCCGCAAAGCTACGCAAATGACCCCGTCCTTCCATTGCCACGTTTCGTTCGCTGTGTACGTGTAGGATTCGTGCGGCTCCATCGGTTCATCATGGTAGGAGAGGGAGTCCTCCGGAATAGGCTGGGTGTTCCATTGGCTTCCCGTGGGCAAGGGCTATGCACTTATCTTCGCTTTGCAGTCCGAACGCTCAGATCTCGCAACCCGGTTTCCTCGCTCATGTTGATTAGTGAGCAGTTTCATTTCAATCAGTCAATAGTTGCCTCCCTCTTTTCGATCTGACAACAATCCCCTCCCTCATTTCAATCAATCAACAGTCCCCCCACTCATTTCAATCAATCAACAAACACACCATTTAATGTTCTCAATACCCTTCAGTTTAATCACGAGACGCCAGTCGTCGTCGGTCATCTCGCGCTGGAAGTTCTCCTTCAGGGAGTCGATGCTTCGGCGAGTGAGCTACGAATCACATCCCATCACCAGCAACCTACGCGAGAGTACATCAGGTCGTTCACGTCAAACTGTCTTCCCAGCAGCACGGGCTTGCTGCTCTCCCTCGGCTCGATGCTGATAGCCACGCCCTTTCCGGGACGCGCGAACGGCACCTCCTTGTGGTCCAGCTCGATGCTCTTCACCGTGCCGATGTCCAGGTAGCTCGTCGTCTCGATCGTCTCCACCACCTGGCCCAGCTGCTTGCTCTTCTTGCTGTCCTTGAAGTCCAGGTTGATGTCCTCGTTGTCGTCCGGCATGAAGTCCTCCAGCGACAGCTTCTTCTCCTTCTTCACCTCCGTCGTCTTCTTCAGCACCACGCACAGCGGCGTGCCCGGCTTCAGGATGCCGTCCACCACGTCCACGCCCACCACGATGGGGTTACACCGGTTGAAGATGTACTGCGGAATGATCTTCAGGATGCACGGGAACACCGCCTCCTCCTTCGACGCCGCCTTCTTCTCGTCCGCCAGCGCCTTCACGTATGCCGTGAACTGGTCAAACAGGTTGTACAGGATGTCCGCGCTGAAGATGCGCACGCCGATCTCCTTCGCGTACTGCGCCGCCTCGGGCACGATCTTCACGTCGAACGCGAGGATCGTCGCGAACTCCTTCTTCTTCTCCAGCATGATCGACGCCTGGATCACGTCGCGCTTGTGGATGGGACCGATGTTGAACGCGCCCACGGGGATTGGCGGGTCCAGCGTCGACAGGAACTCCAGCAACGCCTCGAGGGAGCCCAGCGTCGAGGTCTGCACGAACACGCCCTCGCCGTCGATCTTCAGCAGCTTCTTCACGGACTCCAGCTCGCTCTGCACCAGCTCCTTCGCCTCCTCCAGCCTCTCCTCGTCGTTGCACACCACCAGCGAGGTGCCCGCCACCGCGTCCTCCAGGTTCTGCGCCACCACCTTCATGCCCATCGCCGCGCGGATCTCGTCGTGGTCGATGTACATCGTCTTCGTGCGCAGCTCGCGCATCGGCTGCGGCGTCTTCAGCGCTCGGATCTGCGTCACCACGGGACCGTTCATGCCGCACAGCACGATCGTGTCGCCCACGCGCAGCTTGCCGTCCACCAGAATCACGTCCAGCGTCGTGCCCAGGCCCTCGATCACCTTCTTCTCCAGCACCGTCGCCTTCACGTCGTCCGTGATGGTCAGGCGCTTCTGCATGTACTGCTGCGACAGCCGCACCAGCAGCGCCAGCAGGTCCGGAATGCCCTCGCCCGACACGGCGGAGGTGGGCACCAGCGAAATCACGTTCTTCGGGTCGTCGTTCTCGTAGTACAGCGCCGCGTTCAGACCCTGCTCCTTGAAGGCGGTGATCGTCTGGTCCAGGCGCGTGTAGAACTCGTCCTGCGTGTGCTGCGGCTGCAGCTTCAGCGTGTCGCGGAACGCCGCGTTGGGACGCGACTTCCAGTCGTACAGACGGTCCACCTTGTTCAGCGCGACCACGAAGGGGCAGCGGCGCTGGCGCAGCATGTTCAGCGACTCGATGGTCTGCGGCTCCAGCAGGTGCATGATGTCCACGACGAGGATCGCCAGGTCGCACAGGTTGCTGCCGCGAGAGCGCAGGTTGTGGAAGCACTCGTGGCCGGGCGTGTCGATCACCAGCAGGCCCGGGATCTTGTACTGGAGATCCAGCTGCTTGCGCAGCTTCTCCGTGGACTCGCGGATGTTCTCGATGGGGAAGTACGTGGCGCCGATCTGCTGCGTGATGCCGCCCGCCTCGTCTACACGTCATCTCTCCCGCACGTGCCTACCCTTCTGCACGGAGGTGTGACGGATCTTGTCGAGAAGAGAGGTCTTACCCGTATCGACGTGACCCATGATCACGCAGATGGGCGAGCGCAGCGTCGCGATCATCTCTCTCTCCTTCTTCTCCGCCTCCTCCGCCTTGCGCTTCTCCTCCTCTCTCGTCTTCCGCTCCATCTCGCGCTGCTGCTTCTTCGAGATCGTCGGCTTCACCTCCACCTTCTCCACCTGCTTGATCACCACCGTCGGCTCCGCCGCCGGCACCGCCACCACGTCCTCCACGTCCTCGTTCTCCCAGTCGTCCAGGATGTCGTCCTCCTTCTCCTCCACCACCTCCACGGGCTCCTCCTTCACCGGTTCCTCCTTCACGGGCTCGGGCTCCTTGGCAGGCTTTGGCTCCTCCTTCATGGCGGCTTGCTGCTGAGAGAACATGGCGCGCATCATCTCCACCTTCTTGCGGTTCTCCGCGTCCTTCTTCTTCTGCTTCTCGGTGCGGTACGTGCCCTCTCTCTTCATCTGCTCAATCTTGGCTTTCTTCTCGTCCTTCTTCTTCTGCTTCAGCGCAGCAATGCGCTCCTCCTCTTCGCGGATCTTTCGCTCCTCTTCCTCCTGACGCTTTCTCTCCTCCTCCTCGGCACGCAGTCTCTCTTCCTCCAGCTTTCGTTTCCGCTCCAGTTCCGCTTTGATTTTCATCGCCTGAGCCGATATCTTGGGAGCCGCCTCCTTCTTCCCCTTCTTCTTCTTGGCTCCCTCCGCAGGTGCTTCATCTCCAGCGGGCGCAGCCTCTCCTTCCGCAGGGGGTTCCGTCGCCGCGGCAGCCTTCTTCTTCTTGTTCTTCTTCTTGCCACTCCCAGCAGGAGTCGGACCGCCCAACGAATTCAGGAACGCGTCGGCAGCATCGTCCACGTTCGAGAACTCTTCAATCTTTATGGGCTTTGGTTCTTCGGGAGCCGGCGCCTTCTCTTCAACAGGAGCGGGGTCGGCGATGCCCTCCGCCTCAAGAAAGGCGTCCAGGTCGAAATCGTCCTCCTGCTTGTTGTTCTGCCCCTTCTTTTGGTTATTCTTCTTTTTGGGAGCCATTTTCCTTTATAGCCTATGGAGTAACGAACGATGGTGTAATCCATACATTAACCTCCTCAAGGAACTACCTAATAGCGGCACCTATCAACCTGTCCGAGAACCGCGATTATTTCGGCATGGGAGCGAGGCGTGGGAATGAATCCAACACTGCGTGTTTCGTTCTCTCTGCCGTTCGGTGAGTGAAGGAGAAGGAGTGGTGGGTGTAGAACCGAATAGTGCTGAGAGGAGTGGTATGGTGCTCTTCTGCTTTATGAAGCATATTATTAGAATCGTACAAGTGTGAGAAGGAGATGGAATGGCTTCGTTGTCTTGATCAGGGGCATTCACGAATGAGGGCAAAACGGTTTTGTTCGGTTTCTTTACACTCGTTTCACTTCTCTGCTGAAGCAGAATTGTCCATGGGCGAGAGACCCTCTTACTCTTC
>ENA-UEQW01001847-UEQW01001847.1-human-gut-metagenome-genome-assembly--contig:-NODE-1847-length-16746-cov-3.982782_pt1 | contig 16746 bp, 32 predicted proteins | sample MGYA00242947_ERZ507947 | MGnify/ENA primary metagenome ERZ507947 (study PRJEB26167, sample SAMN06115421) | human gut metagenome | host: Homo sapiens | place: China:Guizhou | collected 2015-03-17... | reverse complement strand
GTGGCAGCCAGCGATCCGTATAAAACGACAACGTAGTTGTCTGCGGCAGAATCGTACAGCGCCTTGAACATGCGAGCAGCATTGGCGGGACCCATCGTGTGGGAACTCGAGGGACCGTGGCCGATTCTACCCGTGAGAGACAACGCGAGAAAAGGACCGAAAAAGCTCTCTCAGGGATGGCATACCGCTGGTTTGGGTGACAGAGGAGTAGTACACATGAGAAAGACCCTGAACGTAATTGGACTGCATCGAGACTACCTTCTTTGATATGACTCGGATGTAGGAAAGGTCGGAGGCCTTACGGTGACGCCAATTCCACGCGACTTACACTCTTATTACCGCTCTCTGAAGAGCCGTTGTTGGCACTACCGTCTTGATCGATATTCATCGGAAATTGGCCACACTTGCGGATACTAGGAATTGTGTGAAACGTGGAACAAATGGCGTGGATTGGAACACTTGGGGGTGTGGGATGTGGAGTTCTCTCTTTCTGGGCAAGGGCTCAAAGATGGTGGTGCTTTGCAGCATGTTGCACACTTGTCTCGATGTAGAGGAGCATCACTGCCCCCGATGTCTTTCTCAAAGCTGTTTTAGAACACCACATGACATACAGGCAGAGTACAACACTATTCAAACACTAGCTCTCCATTCTTCACCTCCTTGATCGCTTTCCTGCGTTTCACGTCTTTTGGGACGATTTGAAGCGGGAATAGCACCACTATTCATAAATAGTAATGCCTTTTCATACGACTCACTTCCATGTCCTTCTCAACCACACCCACTTTCTGATAGCCACAAACCACCTCTCTCCTGTCGTTGATCCAGCAGTATACGAGGAAGAGTGTGGAGTCCTCATCTCGCAGAATCGTCATTCTACCCTTCACTACTCCTTCTGATCCCCACTCACGCACGTCCTTCTGCGGAATCTCCAACGACGCGACTCTCTTCAGCGACGTCACATCCACAACGAACACTTCCGTTTCATTGCCAATCATCAGTCTCTCCTGACTCAACATCATGAACGCTAGCACTCTCTTCCTCAAGTACAACACAGTAGGAACCCCATCTTTCGTGATGGTTCTAGTGATCATCGTCGTCCTCCTCTCCAACAGGTGGTTTGAATGCGCCTGGACGGTCACAGGCCCTACCGTCTGAGTAATCGGATGGGGCAAGCAGCAGGGACTCAACGTGGTCGTCGCATCGTCGCCCGTCTACGCGTCAAACATCGCCGAAAGAGGCACCACGAGCGACCTTCGGATGGGGCAAGCGCTCAGCCACTCGATCGAGGGGATTTGCAGCGAGTACACGGCATCGTTCGAGAAGGCGTGGACCACGGAGGTGTCCGTGAGCGCCAGTCCTCGGAAGAACACGTCGAAGTGGGCGTAGAACAGCAGGGCGGAGAGAGAGGCGTCCAAAATGAACAGCTCCTTGGCAACCGCTCGCGTGAACACGAGCACGCTCGCTTGGGTGTCGTACAGAACGAACGAGCCGCAGCAGTCTACAGGTGATGGAGTGCGACAAGCATACCCCCAACGCTCAGTTCGGGCCGACCGAGGGGAATGGACAGCGAGCGCTCGCTGTAGGAGGCATCCTCGTTCCACTCCACCACAACGACGTTACCTTCCCACGTGGCTAGAGGTGAGGGAGACTCTGCAGCAGCACTCAGCACAATCGTGGGGTAGCGGACGATGGTGATTCCCGTCACGCGAAGGGAGTTGATAGGAAACACTCCGATGGAATCCCAACGCCGCTCATGGAGAGACCAGATCATGACGGTCCCCTCGACGAGAGGAGAACATAGAATGGAGCGGTACACATCAACCACACTGCAGCGAGAGGACAAGGATATGGGATCGATGGCGGTGACTCGATCCTCCTCGACAATGTAGGAGAGGATGACCAGATCGCCGTAGAGAACAACGAGCACTTCTACGGGTGAATTGTCTGCTAAGAAAGAACGATGCTCAGCGAGTGGAGAGATGTTGACGCGATTCACGGTTTCAGATAGCGTAATCGTCGTTCTGCACGTGAGTTGTGCTCATGAATCCCACTTATGACCCTGTGAATCAACTACTAGCGCGTTCTTGAAAAGTGTGGCCGTAATTCGACCGTCACGCGATTTACAGTAATCGACTGCATCGATGGACCGTATTGGGACGACTAGGGTTGATTGACCCTGGAAACGCGACTTTCACTTCCCAGACAGTTTAGTTCCACTTCCGAGACGGTATTGCTCGCATCCAAGACGAACACACTCTCATCGCCAAAACACCTCGTTTGGTTGTATAGAGATGGGGAGATGCGAATTGGAAGTGGCTTATGCGATATAAACATTCCAATTGATCCGAAAAGTGATTGAGGTGATCTGTGGCAATGAGCGTTCTATTTGCTGTTTGGATCCTGTTCAGTGTATTGTTGAAGGACTATGACATTCTTCCAGAATCGAGACAATGGAATCTCCTTTCGTTCTCATTCGCTGCAGAATGGGTTGTATCGTGACCCATTTCACAGGGAGACAATCTGGGTGGAAAGCAGAATAGTGACAGAAAACGAAGCGATACTGTAATCCCACCCAAATGTGGAATACCTCTATCCGATTCCCATTCAGATTAGATTGGAATGAGCAGCAGCGATAGTACGAAGGTGACTACACTATCGTGGAATGACGATCAGAAGATCAACGAGCTGATCAAGGCCAAGAAGTATGACAAGGCTATCGACGCTTGCGATATCGTATTCTCTCTATTCCCCACTCACGCGAAGGAAAGAATGAAGGGAAATCGGACACCCACTCTTCTGTATTTGCAGGGAGTGGCATACTTTTCGATCAATAACGTCCTCTCGCTATTGACATGTGATGCATAGATGGAAAAGGCAAAGGATTGCTTTCTCTCCGTATTACAACTCTCTCCAAACCATTTGAACTCGTTGCGTTACCTCGTCGAGCTATACGGCAGGGAGAATGCAATGAAGGATGCGCTGACGTACCAGCAGAAGATCGTTGACTTGCGCAAGGCGGACAACGCTCCCGACCTGTTCAAGGAATACAGAAAGCTGATGAAGTTGTTTGACTCTGTATTTCTGCTTTCATTTATCGATGCGTAGATGGGGGCTGAGGAGGAGGTGATCAAGACGCTTCGAACGATTCTTTCTCTCCCCGGATTGTCTCCTGAGAACCGGAAGGGAGCAATCTCAAAGCTCAGCGAGAATCTCGTATTCGTCACAGACGCGCATTCATGTGTAGCGATCGATCTCCTGCGAGTCGCTTGAGGACATCCGCCTCATCATGGACGTTGTATCCCACTTGAAGGAGAATGGGAGTCGATCGCTCTCCTCTCTCGATTCCATCCACCTCATTCAAAAGGCGTATCTCTACATCATGGACACCTGCCTCGCCAACCCAACCAACGTCCCTCCCTCCCTCCTCTGTGACCCATAGCAGCAGTGCTTTTCTCTCCTCGACACCTTCGACCACCTTCTCGAAGACACGCCCGTTGCGTTCGTGCTCGCCGACTGCCGTCTCTCCAGGGCGCACACGGACGTGTTCTTCCTCCCTCTGCAGCAGCGCGAGGCGCTCGCCGAGGCGTCCGCGGCAGCGGGCATGGACCACAAGAGCATGCACTTCATCCACCTCTACAGCCAGCGCTGCGTGAAGGCGCTCGCCGAGGCGAAGTCGATCGTGCGTGGTGTGGCGTGGCGTGAGGGGTAGACGGTCGTCGAGTTCTACCAGGGGCTGATTCTCAGCAAGAGCTGCGAGGAGAGCTCGGTGTACCTCGAGTTGTGTAGGCGCGGCGTGTCGTGGTGAGGGGTAGTCCGATATCATCTGAGCCAGTTCGAGTACGCCGCTGCGAGCACGGTGCTGTCTCAGGGCATCGCGCAGTGCAAGAACGAGTTCACGAAACAGCGAGTGCTTTTCGATCAGTGCTCCTTCGTCCTCGCGCTGTCGCAGCACTCCGAGGTCATGGCGGAGAAGGCGTTGGGACGATGAAGCGAGCTGATGCGTAGCTTCAAGGACATCGAGGCGCGAGGTGTGGAGGACAGCTCCACACGGATCTGTATGAAGGCGACGATGTTCGTCGTTATGGACAAGTCCGAGGAGGCGTTTGCGCTCTTCCAGAAGGAGCAGGAGGGCATGGAGATGAATCAGAGTGCTGCCGAAATCTGGCTTCTATCCGGAGTGCTATCGAATCAGCCTGACGACACATTGCAAGCCGTGGAAGTGGTACTGAACCGCTTCTGCGACACCGCTCAGAGCATTGTGGGTTGTCTCTTCCTGGCGAAGAAGGAAATGATCACCCACGAGGTGACGCCCGCGCTGACGCATCTCAAGCAAGCCATTTCGCTGCACGCCTCCACAGTGGCTTCGGACATGCTTCACAGCGCCTATCTGAAGACTTTCTACATCGAGTCGCTTCTCTTCCTGGCGTCGCTCTACCGCGATCCTCTCCAGGACACGGAGCGCGCTCTGAAGTGACGCTGAAGCCGAGTGCTCAGTCGTAGAACCTACAAACTCGTCCTCTCCATCCAGCCATTCAACCAGCACGCGCTCTATGCGGCTATGGAGATCTTCTACGCGACGCAGAACTACCAGTCCATCATCGACCTCTGCAGCTCCGCCTCGTCCTCCTACGTCTCCGACGAGCTCACCATCGTCGCGTGTCTGAACCAGGCCAGGTGCTTCTTCTTTCTCGTGCGCCCCTCTCCTCTCTCTGACGGGTAGAAGCAGTTCGAGGCGTCGACGGCGATGTACCAGAAGCTCATCAGCATCTGCACGGCGCTGCGCGCTCGCTACCCCGGCGAGGACGAGTTGTGCGCGCAGTGCGGAAAGCACGTGGCGACGCTGGCGTCGTGGGAGGCGATCTGCAAGTACTACAAGGCGGAGAGCGAATGTTACTACTCCTTGCTGAAGTGGTGGCGGTGGAGTGGCGTGAGGCATAGACTGACGTCGGCGCTGCGCGTGATCGACTGCGCCCTCTCGCTGCTGCAGGAGAAGAGCCAACTCGGTCCCTGCCTCGTGCTCAGCACGGACGACGCGCTCAAGCACTTCTGGATCGACTGCGCGGTGCTGAAGGCGGAGGTGCTTCTACCCACCTCGCCTCACAACTAGATTCTCCACACCTCCCTGCAGTACGAGAAGGAGTTGTCCTTCATGGACACGTGCTACCCCGATATCGACGGCGCGGACTGCGCTCTTCTCTACCACGGAGAGATCCTCTTCTACCAGTACAGTCGCGTGTACTACGCGCTGGCGCTCCAAGAGTGGCTTCGTCTCGCCTCCTTACCCGCAGGTACAACCAGGGCTCTCTCGGCTACGCTTCGGAGGTCGCCACCATCGCGCTGGATCGGATCGCCACAGCACAGCGAGTGTGCGTTGAGTGTGGCTGTGAGGTGTAGCTTCTCCCCTACAGCAAGACGATTCTGGAGCTCAAGGCGGTGGAGCTGCGACTGCTCCACTCCATCGCCGTGGATCGCAATGGTACGCCAGCGAGGAGGCGTGATGATCAGACGACAGCGTGGAGGCCATTCGCCGGCAGCTGCGCCGCCTCAACCAACAGCGTCTGCTGCTCGACCCCGACCAGAGCGGCATATGGTTCTCGTGAGCGAGGCGCGTTACAGCTAGGACCGATTTGATGTGCGACGAGGCCGCGACCGCTCCGCACTCGGGGCGTCTTTCGCTGGGCGTGAAGGAGGTGGATACGCCCTCCGCCACGATCTCTTTCCGCACCTCCATTCTTCTCGCGACCCTCCACCGCCTCATCCGCCGCCTGCTCGCCGCTCAGGAGTCGCGCGCGAGTAGCGTGAACGACCTGTGTCGGTTGTGGATCGCTCTGTCTCTTCTCGACCCCCGCGTGGCGGTGAAGGAGCGAGCGCTATTGGAGTGCATCGCGCTGCAGAAGCAGCATCGTTCCATCATCCAGACCGACGTGGCCGTGCCCTTCTGCTACTACGCGCTCCTTCTGATGAGGGAGGGACGCAAGGAACAGGCGCTGGCGGTGGTGCAGCTCGGACGCAGTCTCTCCACGGACAACGTGATCCTGAAGTTCCTGGAGAGTGGGGCCGAGTGGACTGTGTGAGAACTAGGCTACTGGCATTACCGCTTCGGCGACGATCCAGCTATCTCCCAGCAGGTTGCTGTTGTGAGGGCGTGTGATCCATAGCTGGCAGAGACGTGTTGTATGGCGTCTTCGCTGCCGGAGAGCGCCTCGCTGTTCATCCTGCTCTCGTACGCCTCCTCCTCCTCCTTCACCGTAGTCACGACGAGTCCGACAAGTCCTCCACGCTTCTCCTCCAGTGCGCCAACTCGCTTCTGGAGTCGCACGACCCGCGTCTCTGCCTGCTGAGCGCTCGCGTGTTCCTGAAGCAGCGACTGTATGCCAAGGCGATCACCACGTGCTGCGCGATCGAGGACCTGTTGAAGACGAGGGACGACGCGGTGGCTCTGAACACAGCGCGCGTCATGAAGCGAGTGGCGACGGAGCTGAAGCAGAACGAGTACTGTATTGAGGGGCTGAAGGATGACGCGCTGGGTGGAGAGAAGAACTTCTTCCGCGAGAGTGGGGATGTGATGCGACTTCTCCGCGGCGAGGTGACTGCGCAGGAGCTGTCGGTGTTGGGCGAGTCGGAGGAGAGAGCGAGTGTAATGCGTGTTGTGACGAGCGACGCATCGCTCGAACAGAAGGCGACGAGAGTGTGTGTGCGATGACTGTGTGATCGATAGCTCCTGCACCTGAACCCCACGTCGCTCTTCTACCACTTCGTGTACTTCTGCTCCCTGTACGACTCTTTCGCTCACCGCCACACGCCATCGCTCTCCCTGCGTCAGACGATCCAGTACGGCAACACTCTTCTCCGCCTCGTCACTGACTCCATGAACGTACACTCCGTGTTGCTGACTCACTCTGTAGCGATTCTCGCCCTGGTTCTGCAACGACCCGCACCACTACGATTCGATTCCCTCTCTACTGACCTCCATTTATCGCATGAACGTTGTTGTCACTCTCAGTGCATCACCCACAGACCCACCTGGCGCTTATGGAGGGTGAGACGGCGTCCGTGCAACACTACGGCGCGTGCGCTGTCCACGTCGACCCGACGGACGTGCGCAATTGGGAGACGGCGACCATTCTGGAGTTCGCGCGCTACGTGCGTGTGGAGGCGAGTGGTGACGCGTAGATGGACCAGCCGCTGTCGGAGGACGAGGAGAAGCAGCGCGTGAGCACGCTGTGCCGTCTGTTTGACTGCGTGTTGAGTCACGAGGACCCCAATTCGTTCAATGGGGTCCTGTTCTCCCTTTAGTCTGTTTCTGGGCTTGCTTTCACGCGTAGCTACCAGTTGCTTGTCGGATCGCCCACATCCAATGTGGAGGAGATTGTAAAGAAGAATGAGGGTGTGTGAGACTTCATAGAAGTGATGCGTAGAGTTGCGTCAGAATCCGGAGATTGCCGTCATCCTGAAGCAGGCCTACATCTTTGGACAAGAAATGGAAGGAAAGGAGGACGGTTCCGTGAAGAATGTGAAGAACGTCTTGAACGACTACAAGCAGCTGAACAAGACGAAGGACATTGACGAGGACGAGGCGTTCCGCTACAACGCCGAATCGGCTCTCGTGTTCTATCGCGTCAAGAGCTACGACGTTGCCTCGTTCATCTCCTCTGATGTGTAGTACGCCCTGAAGTATCTGGCAGTGACGAAGAAGGCGATGAAGAAGGGAACGTGGCAAGAGGTCATCTTCACCTACATCGAGTTGCTCTGCTACGAAGACGCCAAGAAGGAAGAGGAGAAGACGAAGCTGGTTGAGGAGATCAAGGCGAACGAGTATCTGATGAGCGTGTTGAAGCCAGTGTTGCCGCACTTTGGCGTGGACGTGGAGACGGCGTCTCAGTAGGAGTGTGTTTCTTGCAAAACGGGATTGCAAAGCGACAACTGCTTGAGAGAAAATAAGTGCCCTAAAAGAGAATCGAAAAGGCTTGGCACGGAACGTTCAGGAAATGATAGGGACACATTCAATCCGAACCCGAATACTGTTTCTGTCGTCAAGAAATCACAAACAAGAGCTTAAACATGACCATTGAGACCGATATTATTCAGCCCGTGAAGGACTTCATCAGAGACAGCAAGTTCCTCGTGAACAAGTGCACGAAGCCTGATAAGAAGGGTGGGGCGTGCTTTTTGAGGGTAACGGATAGAATTCACTCAGACCGCTACTGCCACCGCGATTGGTTTTGTCGCGATGGGTCTGGTCGGCTATTTCGTGAAGTTGATTCACATCCCCATCAACAACATTCTCATTGGTGCCTAATTCGATTGTAAGATTAAGGGAGCGCATGGTTGGATTTGTGTGGTTATACTGCGTTGTTTCCTTGAAAACAAACAATGGTGACCGTAGGATTCTATCGTTCGTGCATTTTGCACGTCCTCCTGAATTCGCACCGAGAGCACTGGAAATCGCTGCTGCACGGGGAGAAATCCCCCCTTTCCACTCCGCTCACAAACCGCGCGATGGAGTCGTTGACGATCGACAGGTCCACGTCCGCGACATCGGGGCGATACTGGATCCCCGTTTCGATGTTCTCGAAGCGCATCTACCGGTGAACTCCCAACACAGTGCACACGAAACTGGGTTTGTAGCCATAGAGCTTTTCAAAGGCGAAAATGTAGCTAGGCGTCACGTCAGCCCTCCACATCTCACCTGGCGCACTGCAAACCATAGTACGTCTTCACACTGGACTTGAAGCTTTCTTCCGTGAGTTCCTTTCGCGAAGGATTCGACTTGTAGTCCACAATGCCCTCCTTCCCCTTCTTCCTACTCCTCAACTTCACCTCTCGCTTCTACCCCTCAATGCGATCGAATACGCCGCGAAGACGGTACAGCTTGGGGTCATCGGCATCATTCCCTTCCACTTTTCCGTCGATTGAAAACTCGGATTCCACGGCAAGCGGTCGCACCTCCTTCCTCTTCGCCCCAAAGAACCGCTTCACCTCGCGCCGCGTGTAGTCCATCACGCCATGGAAGTAGCTCAGCTTCATAACCTTCTCCAGCGACGCCGGCTTGTACAGCTCGCTCTTCCAGTGGTGGCGCAGAACCGCCTTCAGCACGTCGTCCGTCTTCACCTCCTCGCCGTCCGCCTCATACTTGGCGTACAGCGCGCGGATGGCTGTCTCGTTGTTGTGGCTGTTCAGCAGTGCCGTCAGGTTCGCGTCCGTGGGCGTGGCGGCGACGCGCGTCGCGAACTCCTTCTTGTTCTCCTCGTTGTAGATCAGCTAGGGATCATGGGATAGGACAACACGCACCGTCGAGAGGTCCTCGACGCAGCCGTGCATCGCCGTGCCGAAGGAGAGGTGGATGGATGGCTCGGGCGTGAGGGCGAGGACCTATGTGTGAGGAGGCGAGCGAGAGGCGACGTAGCGGAGGTAGAAGCAGTAGGGACACTGGAAGTAGCAGTTCATTCGACTCACGCTCACCAGGTAGCGTCCGTCCTCCTTCAGCACCTCCAGATCGTATGGGGGTGTGGCTTGTGATGTCGGTGAGTGGAGGGTGGGTTGTGATGTGGGTGATTGTGGCGTGTCTGAAGACACCACTGACTGAGGGGTGGTTGGAGACATCGACGACTGAGGCGCGTCTGAAGACACCCGCCCAGACGACTTGGTCGTCACACCATGAAGAAGAACCGTCAGATACGAACTCGGCTTCGCCGCACGCTGGTTGGGGTTGGTGAGATTGCGCGTGTACTGCGTGAAGGACAGGAAGGGAGCCGTGAGGGACCGCGAGAGCAACAGCGGGAGCACGAAGGCGTCACGCGAGGGCGGTTGGAACTATATGTGAGGGAGATGAGCAGAACACACGGGTTCGATGGAGGCGCTGTGGGGCAGAACGAGCGCCTGAGGGAGAATGCTCGAGGAATACACTCGTCGTGAGGGGACACGGGATGCGTTCATTTGCGGCAGAAATAGGGACTATTTATGAGACGCGACGAAGAAGCGCACTGTGTAGTAATTGGGACCCATGTCATTATATGTGCCCACCACCACCACGCTCTTCGCCTCCTGCTCCAGCTCCGATTCCGCAGAAACCGTATCCATGTCGTCCACGTGGAGGAGTTTCAGCAGCGGGTGTCCCTGCACCTCCTTCAGGCGATCGCTCAGCGAGGTGTAGGGGTACAGAGGGAGGAACTGCAGAAGGCTAGCAGTGAGTCACGACCACCACTCCCACTCGACGTAGTCGTGCAGCTTGTTGAACGAGGCTGGCGCGGAGGGGGGCTGTAGGAGCGGCGAGCGCCCGTCCTCGATGTACAGCAGCTCGTTGAGGAGCCGGAGGAGCGAGGACTGGCGCGCTGCGTCGGACATGACGAGGGGAAGCTCCTGCACGCGCGTGTAGAACTGATAGAGGAGATACGAGCCCGGGTACTGCAGCAGCGCGTCGTGCAGCGAGGTGATGGTGTTTGTGAGCAGACGCAGCGACTTCGCCTCGTCGTCGGAGAGCTGGTCGTCGCGCAGCTCCTCCTTCACCTCGCCGAACAGCGCCCGCTTCTGCGCGTGCGCGTTGCGGATGAGTCGGTTGATGGTGCGCGGCGACAGGTGCAGCGCCTTCAGCTGCAGCACGTCCACGAAGTTCGACTGCGCCGAGTCGGGGTCGTACAGCACGCGTAGAATGTTCACGCCCTCGTACAGCGAGTCCTCGCGCTCCTTCGTCTGGCAGGGAATGCCCTCGTCCTTCAGCAACGACACGAACTGCCGGACTTCGGACTGCGTCTTGAAGAACACGCCGATCACGCGGTCCATGCAGTGATTCGCCACGCGGTTCTCTCTCGTCACACGCTGCACGCGCTCGAACGCCTCACGCGAGATCACGGACTCCAACGAGGCGGGAAAGGAGGGCGAGGAGGGCGCGGGAGGAGGCGCGTTCAGTAGTTCCTTGATCTTCGCGACGACGCCCTGCTGCTCCTCCATCGACGAGTAGAAGTCGTTCAGACGGACGCCTTTCGGCGCGTCCGGAGCGCTCCACGACTGCACGCGCGGTTTCAGAGGGAGTTTCGTCTTCTTTTCCTTCCACTCGCTGACCTCCTTCAGAGTGATGGTCTTGGTCCGGGGACCGAAGCGTGCGGTCAGCACATCCATGTAGTTCTCCGCGTAGCAGCCCCCGTCCAGAGAGAGGCGAGTGAGCGATGCACATTGATCCTCGTACGCCTGCTCCGGATTGGACAGATCGTATTGCGGCTACACGTGAGAGGGTGTGGATTTCACGAACGAGAGAGGTGTGGTGCGTAATGAGCGATGGCGATTTCAGCGTACTCACGATGGCCGCAACCAAGCGATTCTGGATCGGCGACAGCGTCTCGCAGCTAAACACGACGGCCGAAGAGAAGTCCTAATCGTGATGCGCAATTCGCTCTTTCACTTGCGTCAGCTGCTTCAGCACATCCCTGTTGCTAAGCAAGCGCAAAATGAGGTCATTCATCGTGAGGAGACGTCGGTCCTGGAGAAGCTGGTCGAACAGCGCGTAGATCGTCTCGAAGTCTTTGTACTTCTTGTAGTAGTACCGCGTGTCCTCCGAGCAACCCTCCGGAAAGAGCGACGTGAAGCGCTTGGAGTACTCGCTCGGGGAAATGCCGCGGGACTTCAACAGGGAGATGTTCCGCAGGATAGACTGCGTCGTCTGCGCGTTGGAGCCGAAGAGGCTGCTATTGGACATGAGGAGGTGGCGATTCGCCTCGAATGTGATGAACTGCTCCCGCTCTCCGATCAGTCTGTACTTCTCTCCCCCGAACAGATCCTCGCAGTTCATCGCGGTCGTACGGAGGAACGTCGACAGCCCGTTCACATCCGTCTCATAGGAACCGACGGGGCTGAGTCTGCGCATAACAACGATTTGTAAGGCATACAGATCGACAGATTCTTGAATTCTCGCCCTTTCGTAATCCCGATTCCTGGAGGTTAAGGAATCCACCCATCCACAATCCCATTTGGATATGACACGATGAAGATAGACGATGGATCAGTATGCGACTCCAAAAGACAAAGAACCCGCGAAATGCCCTACGAGTGATTCTCCGCTGCAATGAAACATACCACTGTGGTGAGCCCACTCCCATAATTGCCGGAGAGAAGATAACTGTTTGCCGCTATTCTCAACACTTCATGGCTTTCCCTACAGGAAAAGGGCCGATATCGACTCCAGACCACTCCGCCACGTCTCCCCGTGAAAGCCTTCCCACAAAGAGAACGCAACATCAGACAAGAATGAGAGAACGCAACATCAGACAAGAATGAAACAAACACCGCAAATCGCCTGCGCTTTGTTAACATCGATGTGGTAGAAACGGAACCCTCCCAGCACACGCTCCGGCAGCTCTTCCCGGGTTTCTCCCTGGATGACGAATGCCAGCTCGATCACCATGCTGTCCGCCGAGAAGAGGTACTTGCTCAGGTTCCGCGCCATCGCGCTGCCGTCCATGTCGTAGTCGCACTCCAGATACGGACAGGGTGCGTCTCCCTACACGTCAGTCCGCGGGCAAATCGTCACAGAGAAGTACGCGCTCTCGCCCTTCGTTCCGATGATGCACGGCGTGGTCCCGACCGCCTTCCGGATCAAGAAGCCTCCCTCCTCGATGTGCGGGAGCAGCTTCATCCGCGAGTCTCGCCACTCGTCCGTCTCCGTGCGGAGCCGCTGGCACAGCGAGGACACGGCGCCGTCCTCAGGGCGAGCGGACTTGGGAACAGCGAGGTAGGACACGATGCTGACGTTGCCCGCGATTTGAAGGTTGATGACGAGCAGAAAGGCCATGTCCGTCGTGTTCACCTCCTTGAGCTTGGGCAGCACGCACTCCGGTCGCGCGGCGATGTGCGAGATGCGTGTGTCCGACTTGAACAGGTCCACACACAGCAGTCGGCAGTAGTTCGGTTGCGATCGGATCTTCTCGTGCGTCGTCGCGTAGTCCGCGCTGCGCACCTTCCAAATGGTCCCGTCCACCTCCTCCCAGCAGTGGCTCTATCCCTCAGACCCCGCCAGAGGGCCCACCATCACGTCGCACTCCGACGCGTGGGGAATGGTATTGGTGATGTACGGCGGGAGCAGCGCGGCGTCCGGGATCGACTCCTCGCTCTCCGCATCCGGGTTCGACTCCTTCTCAGCGTCCGAGAGTAACTCCCCGCTCTCCGCGTCCTTCTGAGCCGAGCGAGACGACGCGCTGCGGCTCAGAACCGTCGGGGGCAGCGCAGGCTGGATGCCCTTGACGATGCGCTCGATGAGGTTGAAGATGTGGTACTCCGGGATCTGACTCAACATGTCACGGAGACCCGGAAGGGACATCACGAAGTAGCGTTGGAACAAGTCGATGTAGTACTGGTAGCGACTCATGTGTCCTGACGGGTACACGGAGTACACCATGGTGATGCGCGTCACGCCGCTGTTCACGGGCTCCACGCGGTAGCCCATGTCTACGCTCAAGGGAAGCAAGAGAGCGTACGGAGCTCGCCTTCCACGAACAGCGACGAGGGCGCGACGGACGAGCAGGTGGTGGACGAGAAGAACACGAAGTACGCCTTCGCCTCCTCGTCGAACGTGAAGTGGCGCCAGACGCAGAAGCTGCGCGGCGAGCTCTGGATCGTGCTACTCCTCACGACCATCACCGGGACGTACCAGGGATAGTTGAGGACGGGAACGGGCTTGTAGAAGAGCTGCAGAATGCTGTTGTTCCGGTCCATCTGCTCCACGGGCGTCGCGTACAGAAACAGGGGGTCCCACAGATTGCGCGCGCACTCGCAGTCGACCAGGAAGTAGGAGACGTACTCCATGTCAATGGGAATGGACATGGTGAGCATTCGGTAGGGAACGGGGGTGGTGCTGTTCTAGGATGAGAGAGGCAGGAGAGGGATACCCAGTGCACCGAGAAGGCCAGACAGCCGTTCACGCTCGCTTCGAGAGTTGTGTCCAGAGAGGAGGAGTGGAGGAGGTATGATAGCTAGCGTTGAGAAGAGCAGACGATGCGACCTCCTGCATGTTTGAAGGAAGTACGGACGATTCGATGCTGTCGCGCAGACACCCCGCGTCATCCGCACCACACGTCAGGGGAGGCAGGACGAAGTCTATCGCTCATGCTCGTGAAAGACACCCTACCGAACGAGTCCTCCTCCTCATCTCTCCTGTCAACAGAGTCCTTGTGTCGGTTGATTTCCGTCCGAATCACGGAGATCCAGTAGCGTGCCTGCGCATCACCGACTCCAGAGAGTGTGTACTTTGTTGTCCTCGGCCGCGAGCCAGAGCACGCGCTTGTCGTTCTCGTACAGTGAGAATTGGTGGTAGTTGTCGTTCACGCCGTAGTCGATGATTTTCGAGTTTTGGTTTAAGTGGAAAATGGCTCTCGGTTGCTACGGGTCAGGAAACGGCGGAAGAGGAACGTTGTCTCGTAAACTCCAGTAGTACACGAGCTTGTCGTTTTGCAATACGAAGAAGCGCTTCTTCCTGCAAGCGTAAGGACGTGCACACAGCCCCTACCAACCCATCGACAGCCCTCCCTTCTTGAGCAGCCATCCTCGGATGTTCGTGGATTCTTCGAGAACCATTCGTTATTGTGTTGCTTTTCATTCCTTACGAAGACAACTTGACTCAACGCCGAAATCGGCTCGAAATCTGGAGCATCCGTTCCGTTGTGTGTACAGAGAGTGTGTTCAACACATAGTTTTTTATCTTTTGCCATGGTTTCCCTTGTCATCACCATTATGGAGGCGACGAACCTCCGTGAGACGGAGTTTCTTGGTAAGCAGGATCCTTACGTCGAAATCCAGACGAGCGACACGGTGAGAGCTACCTCCGTGAAGCAGAACGCTGGAAGAAACGCCGGTATCCGTTGCTAGTGTTTTGTGATCGTAGTGTGGAGAGAGGAGTTCCGCATGACTGCCAGAGATATGATGGGAGCGATCAACTTTAGAATGTATGCTCGTTGATGTGGGCGTTACTCCTAGTATGAACAAAAACGTGATCAAGGACGGACTGATCGGCACCTGCTCTCTGAATCTTAATCAGGTCGCTGCCGTCGGTGGATACATGGACACGAACCTCCCCGTGATTACGAAGGGTCAGCAGGAAGGCTTTTTGCACGTGGTTATCCGCTGGGAGGATGGTAGTTGAGTCGTTCTGCGTTCATGCGTAGCCCCAAGAAACCCTCCTCCACCACCACCAGGTGCTTATCCTCCTCAGGGTGGCTATCCTCCTCCCGGTGCGTATCCTCCTCCTGGCGCGTATCCTCCTCCCGGTGGTCCTGGCTATCCTCCTCCACCTCATGGCTATCCTCCCCACGGTGGACCCGGTTACCCTCCTCCACCCCGTTATCCTTATTAATTCGTGATCGTTGTTTGTCCCAAATGCGTTTCGGAAGGAAAGATGGAGTGCGAACAAGTCTCCGGAAGCGATGCTCATTGTGTGTTTTTCACATCTCCACTTTCTGGAGCATCGGATATCGAGCGAATCCACGCAGTCTCACGCGAAACAACACACTGCACGATAGTTCTACGGAATGGGAGTTTCATTACTGTTAGAAAATACATCTCAGGATTTCATATTTTCTTTATATCTTAGCGAATCATGGTTCCTCCCCCTCCTCCTCGTGGTGGTCCTGGCTGCCCTCCTCCTCCTCATGGTGGTCCCGGCTATCCTCCTCCTCCTCATGGAGGTCCTGGTTGCCCTCCTCCTCCTCATGGTGGTCCAGGCTATCCCCCTCCTCCTCACCACGGTGGCCCCGGTTGCCCTCCTCCTCCTCATGGTGGTCCCGGCTATCCTCCTCCTCCTCATGGAGGTCCCGGTTGCCCTCCCCCTCCCCCTGGCGGTCCTAGACGCCCCTTCTAAAGTGTTCCCTGCGTGATCCCTGTTTGTTGCTACCGAACGTTGCCGCGTATTTGCCTTTTCTCTCTAGTCATGTATCAGTCTCTCAGGCCGTCCCTTCTGTCAGCAGTAGGAAGCAGTATCTTTCTGGCATGCTTTCTGGGATTCGAGTCACTGTGGGAGTTTCATCGTAAGAAATGAAGGATCTCTAACTATGTCTTATCCGAACATGCCCCCGAACTACGGGCGTCAGGGATACTCCCCGAACCCGTATGGCGCTCCTGGATACCCTCCTCCATCTCCTAGCGCTCCTGGATACCCTCCTCAGCAACCGGGCACTCCTGGCTACCCTCCCCCACCTCCTAGTGATCCGAGATATCCCCCGCCACCTCCTGCGGGTCCTGGTTATCCTCCTCCACCCCCTCCGGGCCCCAATTACCCGCCTCAGCCCTATAACCCTTCTGGTTATCCTCCGCCACCTCCCAACGATCCGAGGTATCCCCCGCCACCTCCCGCAGGTCCCGGTTATCCTCCTCCTCCTCCTAGTGATCCGAGATACCCTCCTCCCGCTCCTGGTTATCCTCCCGCGGGCCCTGGCTATCCTCCTCCGGGTACCTATCCTCCTGCCGGTCCTAGTGGCTTTGGAAGCGCTCCTCCCCCAAGTGGAAAGACTGTGTGCCCTCCTCCTCCCGGCACGAATAGAGGTCCGTACTAAGTCGTTTGGTGTGTGGCTTGTTTGTTAAATCGAGTTTCGTCCCGCTTCTTTTGAAGATGGGAGTTTCATCGAACACCAAATCGCATTCGGTCCATTCTTTATTTGGATTACTTCAACAGCGATGTATCCACCTCCTCCCGGTCCTGGCTGTCCGCCTCCGCCTCCCGGTGGCCCTGGTTATCCCCCGCCGCCTCCCGGTGCTCCCGGCTATCCTCCC
>ENA-UEQW01001841-UEQW01001841.1-human-gut-metagenome-genome-assembly--contig:-NODE-1841-length-16792-cov-3.513670_pt1 | contig 16792 bp, 14 predicted proteins | sample MGYA00242947_ERZ507947 | MGnify/ENA primary metagenome ERZ507947 (study PRJEB26167, sample SAMN06115421) | human gut metagenome | host: Homo sapiens | place: China:Guizhou | collected 2015-03-17... | reverse complement strand
CATCAGAAACCGGATAGTTCAATGGGCTTTTGACCCCGTATTCGCAATGATGGCTCACGATGTATAGATGTTGTTTAAACTTATATATGACTATGACTTACGTTGGGATTGATGTCAGCAAGACGACTTTTGTGGTTGCTTATTCATCAGATAAAGCAAGCAAGACCAAAACATTCAGGAACACAGTGAAAGGTGTCCATGAGTTCATCCAAACCATTTCATCGGCAGGGCATCATTGTGTGCTGGAAGCAACCGGCAACTACAGTTCCCTGCTCGTTTATCTTCTTTCGCAGGCAGGTATTACCGTCAGTCTGGAGAACCCTCTCAAGATAAGGAACTTCGCCCGCGTGATGCTTTCCGTTACCAAGACGGATGAAACGGACGCGCTCCTGATAGCCTTGTATGGTGAGAAGATGCAGCCAGCCCCTTATAGGCTCCGTAGCGATGCAATTCTTACCCTGAAACAGAAGCGGACGGTCATACGCCAACTGAAAAAGCAGCTCATTGCCACCCGTAACTTGAAAGGCTCTATGGAAGCACTTCCGTTCTTCGACCCTAAATGCAGAAAAACCATTGAGAAGACAATCGCTTTCCTTGAAAAGCAGATTAAGGGACTGGAAGAGGAACTGTCCTCTTTGGCACAAAGCGAGTACAAGAAGCAGATGGACTTGCTTACCTCAATCAAAGGTATCGGCATCACACTCGCGGCAGCTTTGATTATGGCCACGGGAGGATTTACCTACTTTGATAATGCCAAGCAGCTTACCCGGTACTTAGGGTTGTCACCTACCTATCAACAATCCGGTACGTCAGTCAATGTCAAAGGTCACATCAATCGTAATGGCGACTCGTCCTTGCGTAGCCAGCTTTATATTGCGGCCATGGCATCCCTGCGGTGTAATACCGAATGCAAGGAATGTTTCACCCGATTACGGTCTAACGGCAAGCCTGGAAAAGTGGCTGTCATTGCGGTCGCCAACAAACTCGTAAGGCAAGCCTTTGCGGTGGTCACTCAGGAAAGGACGTATGTCGATGGATTCAAATCCGCAAAGCCATAATAGCTCCTGCGGAGGGAACGCCATGCGGCAAGGGGCTGCGCAGTCAGCCCCGACGAGCTTACATGAGTGGGATAATTGCATACTTATGCTAATTATCGTTAACCGTATTCGATTTTCTTATTATAGTTCATACTTTGAAAGCCCACTCTATATTGGATACCAAAAATCCGGGATCCATATCCACATCTGCCTTCCATACGATGTCTTTCACATTCTTGGGCTTTCCGCAAAGCTTCGCGGCCGAATCCAATGCTTGCCGATAAGTATAGCGTCCCGTGCTGAATATTTCGTATGCTTTGTACATGGAGTTCAGTTCGCCACTGTCTGCCCCTTGGTAATATCCCATATTGTCTATCAGAAACAAAGCGGCCTCATATTTCAAAGAATCTTCTTGGTATAATTCCAATATGCCTTTTAACCCGGGATTTTCAGCTAAAACCATATCACGGACATGTTCCTTATCCGTGTGTTCCGAACAACTGACGGCTGAAAACACTGCAACAATCGTGGCAACAGCTACGACCACTATCATTAAAACAACTGTATTTTTCATTTTCATGAGTTTCATACCTTTTTCATCTATTCCGTCTCACGGCACCATCTTTTCACCGTGCCGCATATCCTCCAATATTTCCTTTTTAATCCGTTGGACATCCCGGGAATCCACCTTTATCTTCTTCCGGAAAATTACGTTAGCTACCGAATCTGCCATAAGCGATCGGTTCCCTGATTTATAAGCATAATACAAACCTTCCAAGGGAGCAAACCTCACCGGACACATCCAATGAGCCTGTACATAATATTGCACGGCTTCGCCATACTTTCCGGCAGCCCGACAGATGTCTCCGGTCAGAAGGGACAAATTATAAGACGGCCATAACGCCCTGCATTCTTTAGCTGTCTTCAGTGCCTCCTCATACTGCCCGGCATAGAACTGTTCTGCCGTATAGTTATACAAGAAAGAAGCATCGCGATGGTAATGCCTATACAAATCCGCATACCGTGGCATCATTTCACGGGAATGCCCGTGCAAGGCACAGCGAGCCACCCGGCTCCATTCATATTCATAGGAATAGGCAACGGACACCTTTATCAACGCCACAACCGACACCACGACTCCGGCCATGCCTACCCAACGCCAACCCCACTCATTCATCTTTATCCGTCCTGACATACCGGCACACACGCGCCACATAGCCACTATGCCTATTACCGAAGCCAACGGATATTTCAACGGATAGGAAAACATGGCAAAAATAACGCTTGCACATAAAGAAACGGCCAGCATACGGGAAAAGATGTCGCGCCTCCGGAACAATCCGGCCAAAAGCCAAGCCAAAGCCCCCAATAACAATAATATTCCCGGCAAACCGAACTCAATCCATACCCATACGAATTCGTTCAGCGGATGATACACCTCGCCGGCCAACCACGCATATCCGCTATCAGCGTGCCGTCTGAAGTAATCGGCCTGCCGGGGCATATACTCACGCAGGAAGCCACCGGAGCCGTATCCGGCAAAAGGACGTGCCTGCACCAATTCCCATGAACGTTCCAATATGAAACGGCGACCGCAGGTAGAATCCGTCTTGACAACCGAAATACTCCAGGCCAAACCAGCGGCCAATACCGCCAGAATCGTCAGTTTCATCGTACGATGACCTTTCCACTGTTTTTGCAACCACAAAGCGGCATACAACGCCAAGCAAATCCATCCGGTGCGGGACTCTGTGCACAATATGGCAACCCAAACGGCCAGACCACTCACAGCAAGGACAACACGATAACCAATCCTCCTCGTCCACCTTTGCCATAAACAGACATGGAAAGGCAAGGCGGCACAAAGACAGAAAGCCAATCCGGCAGGGTTATCGAACGTGCCGGATGCCGGCATTCCTTGCCCGTCCCGATACATCCGGCCTATTGCGTACACTGCTTCCATAAAGGCCACGGCCACCAAAGCTTCACAAAACGCGTCCTCTACACGTCCCCACCGCAAAAGAACCCGCCATCCGGGATTCCGATGCTTGCAGGCCACAAGCACCTGTATTCCTAATGTCAAAAGCACCAACAGCCCTGTTGTTTCGGCCAAGACCCATTTCGGCCTTAGCCATTCCTCTGAAAAGCCTCTCACCGGAGGAAAAAAACAGGCGGCAAACAAGCACAGGAACAAGTAAAAGTAAATGCCTGTCCCGTCTGCCATCTGCTTTCCTTTGGAAACGCATTTCCCAACACGGTCACTGTTTTCCTCCATTGCCATCATTGCATCTCTTTTTCCGCTTTCAATATACGACGGAACCGGTCACGGAACATCGTTTCGTTTTTCATGTCAAGCGGTTGTTTGAAAACCAACCCGTTGCGGTCGAAAGTCATCTGCTTGCCACTGCTGTAGAAATGGAATAACTCCTGTAGTTTGAGGTAACTTTCGCCATCCCTGAAATAAACCACCGGAAAAGACAGCTCCCTCATCATCCGGTCAGCCACTTCATCATCCGAATATGCTTTTCCGTTAAGTATCGCGATGATTTGCAAGTCCGGAAAACTTTCATGATCTGCCATGATGTTCTTCACGGACGAATTGCCATTGAAGCTAAAATCTTTATTAGGATCTGAAAGCCAAACCACCTGCACATACCGGCCTTTATAACTATTTAAAATAGACTTCATGTCCCGGTAGCCCTCCCCTTCCGGTATTTCATAAACCCATGACGTAGAGTTGCCGGACAAACGGTTAAATTCCTTTATCTTCTCCTTGAAGTAGGGGTAAGTCAGATAGGAAGATGACAAGAAGTCTGCCAACTTTTCGCGTTGGCCTATGCTCCATTCCCCTTGCAAACCAGTCATTTTTTGGGTGAGATAGGCTTGCACAGCCCAAGGAGTCCCCTCTGTACCGGTCAGTTCACGCAACGTTTTCACTTGAAGACTGTCTTTTTCGATTTCTACTTTCGCATAGTCCAAAGGTTCTGTTTCAGAAGAATTATCCCAAAAAGCATACATATCAAGAAAAGCCATCATATATGTCATACTGATGGACGGAGGATATCCTAAACTATAAGGCAAGAAAGAAAGCGACGGATCATCCAAAGAAAGAATGTTTAACACCTTATAGGCAGAATAATCATAACCTACATAGTCTTCTTTTTCCACAGGATATTTTCTCGGACGTTCTACCTTTTCTTCGAACAACCGACTGGCCATGAACAAATAACGGTCTGTCAATTCAAACCTTTGACGGTTTTTCAAAAGGTGCGTCTCCCATGGAGAAAGCTTGTACTTCCATGCCACATAGTCGCAAAGCCGCATGTTTTCCGCTACACTCTCGTCCACATTCTTCAAGAAATATTCAGTGTCCAAGTTCCGTCCATAATCCGACAAACGTTCCCATCCGTAATAGATGACCGGCACGTACTGATGCTTCAACAAGTTCTCATAACAGCCTCTCGGATGGCTACTGGCGTAGTCCACTGTCACATCCTTTTCCAACATTCCTTTCACGGTAATGTCAAGCGTATCACCAGGACGGACATAGAAAGGAACAGCCGTATTTTCGCCTCCCAACACCATATCTGCCCATATAGGATGATCCAAAGAAAGTTCCGCATAGAATGTCCCGTCCGGTTCCAAAGCCGTGCAAGGCCGACTTATGGGAAAAGGCACTACCCTCCCTTGCCCCAAGAAACTGACATCAAAAAGCAAAACGCCCTTGTTCCAATCCCGGGAATAGCCCTCTATCTTGCCGCGCACCACGGCCTTTCCTTTTCGGAACATCTTCTCGGAGGTCTCTTCCGCGTCTATCTCTTCTTTGGCCTCCGGAATCTTTACCTTGGCCTTGGCATCGTGGATGCCATAGATGCGGAACATATCCTTTTCCGTCCCCTCTATCAGGTCGAATATCTTCGTGTCCTCCGGCATCGGTTCAAAGAGCAAACGGAACTCCAACTGCCCGGCTTTCGGAATATAGCATTTCTCGCCCAAGGTCAGCCCCACAGCCCCCTTCACGGGATAACGCGCATCCTCTTCATCGCTCAGGTACGTGGACGGTACGAATTGAAACCAAGAGTTGATTTTCCCTTTCGCCGTGCAATACATGACCGTGGCCGTATCGGACAGCACCACCTTGTCTATGGTCACCATCCCCGCATTGGAATAGAAGGACTGCAAACGGGTGTAGACCACTTCACCTTTTCCCAATAGCGTGGTCGGCAGTAATGCTGCCATCAACCACAAGAATTTTTTCCTATTCATCATTCTTCTTTTTCTAATAATTCACGTAAACTCCGACGGAACTGCCTCTCATCCGCTGTATAAAGCGGTGTAGACAACACCTCCCCTTCTCGGTTCAACGTAATATCTTTTATATAATTAGGAAGTAGAAGTTGTGCGCGCAAAATACTGCTTTCTTCAAAATCCAACCAATAACAGGGTTCACCCGGCAAATACGCTGTCACAAATTGCTCGAACTCCTCTTTCGTACAAGTATTGGCACTGAACAAAAATACGAACTGCAAATCTTTATGGTTCCGGAAGTCGGGTATCAAATTGACCATCCGGTTATTCACGAAATCAAAACCGCTTTTTCCGGGTTTCATCCATTCTATCTGCACATATTTCCCTTTATATTTGTCCACAATCGGCTGCAATATCTCAAGTGCCTTTCCCTCCAACTTCGTTGTAGCCGGAAGCGGCTGGGCATAGTCGGAAGCCAAATTCCATATTTTCCTTTTCAAATAAGGATTCGTGAGGCAAGCTGCCCTATACTCCACAATTTCTTTCCGTCCTTCCGGAGTCAGGAAGTCGGGCAAGTCACAGACTTTGTTAACGAGATAAGCTTGAACCAAATAAGGAATCTCCTTGAACCCCATGACACCCCGAAGTGCTTCCACTTGTAAGCTATCCATCAACCGTTGTCCCTCCACATCCGACCAGTCCACGTCTCCCATCGAAGCCAAAGACCAAGCATCCGTCATGGGCTGCATGTCCTTCATCCGTGACACCATTGCGCGAAAATAAGGAATAAAGGACATGGACGGGTCGTCCGTGGGCATCTCATTCAACACTTTGTATAAGGAATAATCATTGCCTTCGTAAAAATCCCTCCGCAGTTCCTCATTCGGTGGATAATAGCCATACCGGCTCGACAGCATCCAGTTGGCCAATACGGTCTGGTTGATTACCACCGCCACCTGCTGCCGGGCTTTCAGGAAATGTGCCTCCCATGGAGACAGCCCGTATTTCCATACAAAATAATCACAAAGCCGATTTCCCGTTTCCATTGTCTCCTTCGTCATAGCCCAAAACTCCTCATCGGTAAGCGTCTTCCAAATCTCTCCCTTACACTCCCATTCGGCATAGACTTCCGGCATCTTGCATTTCAGCAAATTCTCATAACATCCTTTGGGATTACTGCTGGTGTATTCTACAGACTCAATCCCCTCACCCTTCGCCTTTATCACCAAGTCGAGCGTGTCGCCCGGACGCACATAGACTGGAATGTCCGGCCCATACCCTGGCTTCAGTTCGTCCCACATGGGATGCTCCAAGAGCCACTCTATGCAAAAAGTGCCATCCGAGCGAATCAGTGTAGACGATGTGTTTTCGGGACGGCTTCCCAACGTATTGTCGGTCACCGCCACAATACCATATCCCCACCCAGGTTTGTAACCTTCTATCTTGCCCCGTACCACAGCCTTGCCTGTCCGGAACATGTTTTCCCCCACTTCTTCTGCATCCACTTCTTCCCGAGCCACAGGCATCTTCACTTTCGACTTGGCATCATGCAGTCCGTACCAACATGCCATGTCACGTCCGTCCCCTTCTATCATATCGAATATCTTCGTATCTTTGGGCATAGGGGCAAAAATCAACTGAAACTCCGTCTTTCCGCTTTTAGGCATGTAGAACTTCTCGTCCAGCGTCAGTCCTACAGCCTTTCTTACGGGATACTCCACAGCTTTCTCGTCACTCAAATAAGTGCTCGAAGCCATTTGAATCCAAGAATAAGGTTTGAAACTTACGGAAAAACTCACCACCGTAGCCGTATCGGACAATACGACCTTCTCGATATTCCATCCTCCTGCATTATTGGAATACAGAGACTGCAAACAGGTGTAGACGACCTCACCTTTTCCAAATAAAAAGGCAGGCAACATGCAAGCAAGAAAAAAAGCCTGCATTTTAATGAATATTGAATTCCTCATATTGTTCTCTTTTTGATACTCATACCACTTCGTTTGTTTACCGCACACTGTTATATTGCATATACCGCCCGCTGTCCGTAACGCCCACAGCCTCGACACTGACAGCCGTCCGCTTGCTGTTGTTGTAAAGGCGAACCGTGGCACTTCCCTTTGTACCAAATGGTATCGCCGAGGAAATAGCAGGTGTTGTCCAAATGGAGATACGCCTTTTCCTGCGGCAAGCCCACCCCGAAACCTTTCACCTTACGGTAAAGGGTATCGAGACCTTCAAACTGCGAAAATCGCGAATAAGCAAGCGCAGACCGAGCTTGCCCGAAGTCTGCCGAGCGTGAGCGATTTATCCAAAAGCCCGGACCTTGGGCATAGGATTGCAGTCCGACCCAGCACATCACCATTAATCCTAAAAAGCCACACTTCATAGTCTCACATCTTTATTGAAGTAACCAAGTCCTACAAAGTAACGCAACAGAAACAATATAAACAACTTTTCGTTATCAAATCTTATCAGATCCGGTATCAAATAATATCAGAAAATATCAAATCACTGATATTCAACGCTTAAAGAAAACGCTAAAAGTAACGTTTATTTTTTCTTTTTCAGCATCCGAATGTTTTTTCCGGATTTCATTCACCAAAAAAACTCCCGGTTGCTTTGATTTCTCAAACTAAACTTTTAAATTTGTAAGACATTAATCTATACATCGAATGCAAAACATGAAACACAAACTTACCTTTATTGTATCATTAGGCATCGCCTTAATCCTTACGGCTGTCATCGGAGCCACCGTCAGCCTGCACCATTGCATGAAATGGGATGCCTACTGCGACAATGGAACTTTGCCCTCGTCTGCCGTGAAGTTTACGCAAAACCTGATTTTCCACGCCTATTACTGGATGGGGATAGCCTTCATTTGCTTATGCCTGGTTGTCGCCATGCTGGTATGGTATTTCCGCCATCAGCAAAAACTCCATCCGGAACTGAGCGACATGATAGCCGACACATCGGAATGCGAATTCAAAAAAATACGGGTGAACCGTTATACTAACGAAATCACCATAGGCGGCACGACCCGCCCAAGCCGCCGCCAAGTGGCGACCTTACTGGATTATCTCCTTAAAGCTCCCACACACGAAATCTCATTCACGGAACTCAATACCGTATTCAATGAGAATTTCTTCGACGGTTCGCCGGCATCCAAACGGAAAATAAGTAACCTTAAATATGAAATCAACGACCTTTTGAAAAACTTAGGATTCGAACTGGTCAAGACTTCTTCCGACCAGTTCGCTTTAACCGCAAAGAGGAAAGAAGTCATTTAATCCTGTCACAAAGTCAAACCGGACTCCACGAGAATCCGTTATTTACGCCCCGATACGGAAGTCTACGGAAATACGGGATTCTCACGGGGTTGCGAAAAGGCAATCTGACAGCCCATAAGGCTTTCGGGCTACATCCTGCACCGCCGGAAAGCAAGACGTAACGCAAACGGCCGGAGGGAGAGGAAGCGCAAAGCGGATTTACATGCCATTTTGACATCCGTTTTTTGCGAACGGAAACACTTCAAATAGCGTAAAAACGAACCGGAAAAGCTTGTCCACGCTTCGTTTTCTGGCATATTCCGGCCCAACATGAGGACAGCTCTCAAACGACATGCGGAGAAAAAATATGTTTTCTCAGCCAAACGGAAAATCATTCGCTTGAGATTGAAACGCATTTAGACTTAAAAAGACAAAAAAATCTACCGGAAACGCTAAAAATTGTATTCAAAAACGATCTAAACTCCCTCTAAAACCTGCATGGTTTCAGGGCATGCACAAAACAAAAAACGTGGTTTTACTATCAAAAAGACAGCAAAACCACGAAAGACCTATCTTAAATCAAAGTCGCAAAAAGAGTCACCCCGGGAGGTTCGCACCCGTCTCCGCCGTTCCTTCCACTCCGTGCCACGGTTCGTTCTCCTCGGGAATCACCTTCTTGGCACTGGCCTTGGCACCCAACTTGATAAGTTTGTTGGCAGCTCCCACCACGCTCAACCGCCCGTCCTTCAGCTTGTCGGCAGCCTTGGTAAAGGAGGACGAAGCATCTTGCAACTTCTGTCCTACCGTCTCGAAATGGCCGATAAAATCGGCCACGCGGTCGAGCAACATCCGAGCCGTATCGTAGATGGCCTCCTGGTTCTGAGCCTGTTGCATTTGGGTCCAGGCTATCTGGATAATGCGGAGTGCCGCCGTAAGATTCTGCTCACCGGTGATGAACACCCCTTTGGAGAATGCCTCACGCCACAACTCCGGTGCTTCTGCCAACGCCAACTGGAGCGCCCCTTCGTTGGGTACGAACATGATGACGTAATTCAAAGCCTGACGCGGCAACTTGATGTACGCACTGTAATCCTTGCGGGCCAATTCGGCCACATGCTGCCGTACGCTCCTGACATGCCGCTGTAGGGCTTCGGCACGCGCGTCGTCCGTCTCGGCGTTCTGATAGTCCACAAAAGCCGTAAGCGACACCTTGGAGTCGATTACCGCATCTTTTCCGTCGGGATAATGCAGGATGGTATCGGGAATCATCCGCTTCCCGGACTCTTCGTTCAGGATGGCTTTACCCGTGCGGTCGCGCAGGGTCACCTGCTTCTCGTAATGTATACCTTCCTTCAGCCCCTGACTTTCCAGCAACTCGTCCAGAATCAACTCGCCCCAATTCCCTTGCACCTTGTTCTCGTTGCGCAACGCCGAAGCCAGCTTGTCGGCCTCAGCCCCGATTTCACGCGTACGCCTCATCACTTCCTCGATGGCTTTCTCCAGCGAAGCCGTATTCTTATTATGCGTGTCGCGGCTGCTGTCCATGGCCGTACGCATTTCCCGGATGGTCTCTTTCAGCGGGTCTATGATAGCCGTCATCTGCACCGTGTTCTGCTGCGAAAGTTCACGGGTACGCTGTCCCAATATTTCACGGGTAGCGTTCTGCAACTGCTCTTGCATGAGATTCAGTTGTTCCTTGAAACGGCGGTTGCGCTCTTCGCCCTCGCGCACCATCTGTTCGCGCACCAACACCAATTCTTTTTCCAACGTCTGCTTGTCGGCAGCCAGCCCTTTGTTCTCGCGATTCAGCGCCTCGCACCGTTCCTGCAACGCTGCCAAATGGTTCTCCATGCGTTCTTCGCGCTCCTTGAAATCCTGCGATTGCCGTTCACCCGATTCTTCCATCTCGATCCGGCGTTTTTCCATCTCTTCCTCACGGACCTGCAACAAGGTTTGCAGGGAAGACATACGTGCCTTCGTCCACAAAAAAACAACACCGGCACCACATATCAAGCCGGCAAACAGCCATAAAAGTTCCGTCATTTCTTCTTTTTCCTTACGTTTTATAACAAAATTACGTTTTTTTGTGGATAAAACAAAACGATCTTTGTATTTTTGTGACCTATAATCTAAAAAACAAACAGAATGGAACTTATACCCGTAAAAACGACAGACCCGTATTATGCTGAAGCCGAACGGCTCATGACGGACGCTTTCCCGCCCGAAGAACGACGCCCCCTGGACCGACAACGTCAATACACCGACCACAATCCGCTTTTCCACCCTCAGGTCGTTGTGGAAAACGGGACGTTTGCCGGACTGTTCAACTATTGGACCTTGGACGGATTCCTCTACGGAGAGCATCTGGCCACCTGCCCCTCCCTGCGCGGCGGCGGACTGGGACGACGCATCCTCGACACTTTCATCCAGCACGCCGGACAACCCATCGTGCTGGAAGTGGAGCCGCCCACTACCGACATAGCCGCACGGCGCATCGGCTTTTACCGCCGTTGCGGTTTCCGGTTGTGGGAACATCGCACCTATATACAGCCTCCTTACGCTGCCGACCTCTCGCCGCTCCCCCTGCTCCTTATGGTGCACGGCGATTTGGACGAAGAGAAAGACTTTGAACATATCTGCCACGAAATCCATACGAAAGTGTACGGATGGCAGGGAGGCAAACTGACCAACGACTGAAGACAACCCATATGGCAGAAACACTTAGCGCACTCATCAAGTCGTGCAGCGACTGGCTCTGGGGATGGCCCATGGTGATTATCCTGTTAGGCACCCACTTGTTTTTAACCGTACGGCTGCGCTTTCCGCAACGCAAACTGTTCAAAGCCATCCGGCTCTCGGTACAGTCGGACAAGTCGGGGCAGGGAGACGTCAGCCAGTTCGGCGCGTTGGCCACAGCGTTGGCAGCCACCATCGGCACGGGGAATATCGTAGGCGTGGCCACGGCCATCACGTTAGGAGGACCGGGCGCCGTATTCTGGTGCTGGCTGACCGGCGTGTTGGGCATCTCGACCAAGTATGCCGAAGGACTGCTGGCCGTCAAATACCGCATCCGTACCCCGCAAGGCAAAATGCTGGGAGGCCCCATGTATACCTTGGAACGGGGAATGGGCATGAAATGGCTCGCTGTCTTGTTCTGCATCTTCACGGTGTGCGCCTCGTTCGGAATCGGCAATCTGGTGCAAAGCAACGCCATATCCATGCTGTGCTACGAGACATACCGTGTGCCGCAGGCACTTACCGGAACGGCAGTAGCCGTATGCGTGGCTTTGGTCGTCATTTTCGGCGTGAAAGGTATCGCACGTGTCTGTAGCGCGTTTGTCCCCCTGATGGCCGCACTTTATTTCTTAGGATGCTGCTACATTCTGTGGGTCAATGGCGGCTATGTGTGGGAAGCGGTGAAACTGATCGTGGAATCGGCCTTTCGTCCCGAAGCGGCCGGAGGAGGTTTTGTGGGTGGTTCCGTCATCATGACCGCCCGTTACGGCATCGCCCGCGGACTTTTCAGCAACGAAAGCGGCATGGGTTCCGCCCCGATTGTGGCGGCTGCCGCGCAGACCCGCAATCCCGTGCGCCAGGCATTGGTGTCGTCCACCGGCACATTCTGGGACACGGTGGTCATCTGCGCCCTTACCGGCCTGGTTCTGGTATCCAGCATTCTGGCCTATCCCGACATCTCATACGCCGACGGACCGGCTCTGACCAAAGTGGCTTTCGACAAGATTCCCTATCTGGGCGCTCCCCTGCTCACGTTCGGCATCGTCACTTTTGCTTTCTCTACTATCTTAGGATGGTGCTACTACGGTGAAAAGGCCATGGAATACCTGAGCGGCAAACGGTGGACCTTAGTCTACCGGGGCGTCTTTATCGTCGGCGTATTCTTCGGTGCCATTACGCAGTTGGCCGTGGTATGGAACTTTGCCGACCTGACCAATGCCCTCATGGCTCTGCCGAACATCGTATCCCTGATCGGACTTTCGGGCATTGCTGCCGCCGAGACCCGAAAATACCTGTGGGAAGACCGTCTGGACGAAGAAGCCGATCCGGAAGACAACCCGATGTAGAAAGGCCAGGCACCCGTACCTTACAAATAAATCCGGTGCGGCGGAAAGCTTCCGCCGCACCGGATTTTCTTACCGGCATCCCGTATTCCCGGGTCAATCCGTCTCGATACTGTTCAACAAGTCTGCCTTTCCCTCGTTGATCAGTTTCAATATCAATTCGCCGAACAACGTGTTTTGCCAGGCAAACCATGCACGGGTAAAGTTCTTCGGGTCGTTCTTATGAAAAGACTCGTGCATGAATCCCGTACCGGCATCCGTATTCACCAGCATTTCCACACAGGCTTTGATTTCTTTGTCGTCACGGCTCGTAAAAGCTTTCATCATGATGCTCATCGGCCAAATCATATCGTAACCGATATGCGGTCCGCCGATACCTTCGCCCGCTGTCCCCTTAAAGAAATAAGGATTGTCCTCGCTCCATATCAGCTTGCGGGTATTCTGATACACCGGATCGTCTGCCGGCACGTCACCCAGATAGGGCATGGCCAACAGACTGGGCACATTGGCATCGTCCATGAGCAAGCGGTTGCCGAAACCGTCCACCTCGAAAGCATACACTTTTCCGTAACGGGGATGATCGTATACGGCATATTTCTTCAAGGCGGCCTCCACTTCATCTGCCAATTCACGACATTCTTTAGCCAACGTCTTTTCATGATTCACCTCGGTCAATATCTCGGCCGCCTTACGCAAAGAAGTCACGGCAAAGAAATTGGAAGGCACCAGAAACTGAAACGTGGTGGCATCGTCGGAAGGACGGAAAGCCGAGGCTATCAACCCTACAGGCTTCACCGGATTGCCCCATCCGTTATTGGTCACGGTGTCGAGCGCACGCTCCGTCTTGCGTTGGAAGTGATAGGGGCCGTTCCCCTCCTTACGCTGCTGTTCCCGGAACGTCTGTAGAATGTATGCCACGGCTTGCAGCCACTCGTCGGAGAAGACACTGGCATCTCCCGTCACCTTCCAATAATGGTAGGCCAAACGAATGGGATAACACAGCGAGTCGATTTCCCATTTCCGCTCATACACTTCGGGCTTCATATCCGTCATGTCGGACGCCCAATAGCTTCCCGTCGCCTCCTTATTGAAGGCATTGGCGTATGGGTCGATATTGATACACTTGAACTGACGGCGAATCACTCCGGCCAACATTTTCTTCAGTTCAGGATCCTCATTGGCCAACTGTACGTAGGGCCACACTTGCGCACCGGAATCCCGCAGCCACATGGCGTGGATATCACCCGTGTACACGAAGGTGTCGTCCACCCCGTCGAAGTGGACGGTCGTATCCAGCGTATTCGGGAAGCAATTCTCAAACATCCATGCCAATTTTGTATTCGTCAACAGTTTCTTGGCACGTTGTATCTGCTCCTCTACGGCTTTGGAAGTGAACAAACGTTTTTCGGGCCGATGGCTCTTCCACACACTGACCTGAGTGTTGTCCCGTTCGGCCACATACTCCTGCATTTCAGCCGCCCGGGTCTCTACCGTCATTCCGGCAACCCCTACGGCTACTCCTACAATTTTAATAAGACTTAAGTTCATAACATTTATTGTGAATTAGTATTAAGTTGGGTTATCTTATAAAATAGATTTCCACCGTATGGAAACCCAAAGCACGGAACAAGGCCGTGAACTGATTGCGTGCATTGGCTTCCGCCCGACGCATATTCGACGGCGTCAGGCATTGACGCAACATCTTCCCGTAAGCACGGTCGTACAAATCGCGGCGTGCGCCGTTCGGCCATTTTCCACTCTCATAGAACACCTTCGTACGGGCTTCGTCGATAAAATTCTTGTCCAACAAATGCACGGCTGGCAAACGGAGAGTCACGGTATCGCCATGCGCCTGCGCCCATTCTCCTGTCACCCGGTTCATGTCGATCCCGATGCGGGGAACTCCGGTGTACACAGCCACCAAGCGGTCGTCGGTAAAGAACCCTTTGCGTAACGTATCGGCCACGACTTCAGACTGAACCGACAAAAATTCCCATTGTCCGATTTGTTCGATACGGCGTATCTCCTGAGAGGTCAGCTCGATACGGTCATCAAAACCGACCTCCACCGATATGCCTCCTTTACGATTCCATTTTATCAGCAGCCCGATAAAGACAGCCAATACGACGGCCACGACCAGCCACTTCAGTGCACTCAACCACTTTCCCATTTCATTTCAGTTTTTCAGTCCGGCCTTCACGATCCAACAGCAACGGCATATCCGCCGTCGTAAAATCCTTACGGAAGGAAATCACTATATTCCGCTCGTCATAGCCTAACCTCGTCAACATCGGCACCAACACGTGAGCCGCATTCTCACGAGCCATCTCCAAAATGCCCAACTGCGGTACGGAAGCCAGAATCTCGTCTTCCCCCTGACGCGTAAAATCGGCCAACTCCGCAGAAGTGTAGTCCGAACGTGTCAAAGACACAAATTGCTTCACCTCATCGTGATTGATGCGCGAGGAGGTCACGACCACCCGTGGGTCGGGCAAAGTAACCACAATACGGTCGCCCGAACGCAACACATTCTTCTCGTCGAAGCCCGTGAAGTCAATATAAGCTTTCAGAGTTACATCGAGAGGTATCATGACCTTGCGTTCGCCGATAGGAACTTTTACGTCGAACGCCCGCTGAAAAAGATTTCCTTTCACCCGCAAAGGGTCGTCCTTCAACACTAATTTATGGACTTCATATTCGGCCGTATAAAGACGGGCACACTCCTTTACCTGCATAACCAAAGAGAGCGTATCGACCCGGACGGCTTCTGCTTGCGTCTCTTCCCCGCGACAAGCCGACAAAAGAGACAGGCACAAAACTATGACAAAGTAAAATGTTGTTTTCATTGCAAATGCTTGGGGACTTCAAAGATAGACATTTATAGACTAACAGGCAACAAAAGAAGACCTAAAAATATAATAAACCGGCTTGTCCAACTCACCTTTTTTTTGTTCCTTTGTGAAACTGTTGAGAAAAAGAAGAAAATGCAGACACATTTCAAATTCCTATGTATGGCATGCACCGTATTGCTGTGCTACAGTTGCGGCGGAAATAACCCGCAAACCACCAGCGGATACAGTGAATATGAAAAACCGGACACGACAAATTCCGTGCAGGAAATGAAAGACTATCATTACAGTGCAGAAGTCAAAGTCGGACAAACGCGATATACGTACGACATCGTACGGGAGGTAAACGATACGCTTCCGTTAGTGACGGGGGACGACGGCGAACGCTATGCCGACAACTATATCCGGCTGCGCGTGAACCGCGAAGGAAAAGAAATCTTCAATAAAGTCTTTACCAAAAACCACTTCAGAAGCTATATGCAAAAAGGATTCATATCCCCCGCCATTTTGGAGGGAATGGCCTTCGATAAAGCGGACGGCAACAACCTGCGTTTTGCCACCAGTGTCAGCTATCCGGCTTCGGACATCTACATCCCGTTGTCCATCACCATCTCGCCCGACGGCAGTTATCAAATTACAAAAGATGAAGTCCTGGACACGGTGGTAGCCACAGACTCCACGGAAACGGAAGAATAATCCGACAAACCACGATGCCCGGTCCAAGTAAGCTTAGGCCGGGCATCGTGGCTGTTCCCTCTCAACAAGAGAAGGGAACGTTATTTCATCAACTTTTCCAACTGTAATTTCAACTTCGGATCGGAAGGTCGTTTCGCATAGGCATCCACGATACGTCCATCCTTATCCACCAATACCACGCGGGGAACAGAACGGATGTTCATTCTTGCCGTAAAATCGGAACGGAAACCTCCGGGCAGATTCAAATTCAATACAGGTGATTTCCCGTCTTTCTCCGACACCATCTTTTTCCACAGTGCCATCAATTGGTCGCCGGTATCCAACGAAACGGATAGGAATTGAACCGGACGGTCTTTGAATGTTTCTGCCAGACGGTCGAAGTAAGGCATTTCCGCACGGCAAGGAATACAGCCGGTGAACCAAAAATCTATGACTACCACCTTGCCTTTCATGTCGGATAAGGTATAAGCTTTCCCGTCTTGGGTATAAGCCGTAAAGTCCGGCATTTCCATCCCCCTGAGCAAGTCTTTGTTTTTTTCGCGCAAGGTAAGGTACTGTTTTTCTATTTCCGCCAAATCGTCCAAAGCTTTCCTGTCGGTAATCAACGGACGCAC
>ENA-UEQW01001835-UEQW01001835.1-human-gut-metagenome-genome-assembly--contig:-NODE-1835-length-16810-cov-4.323552_pt1 | contig 16810 bp, 20 predicted proteins | sample MGYA00242947_ERZ507947 | MGnify/ENA primary metagenome ERZ507947 (study PRJEB26167, sample SAMN06115421) | human gut metagenome | host: Homo sapiens | place: China:Guizhou | collected 2015-03-17... | reverse complement strand
TTTCAGGTATTCTTCCGCGACACCTATTCTTTTCAGGTCTGCCAGTACAAAGTCAACGTAACGGAAAACGTCTTCGTCCAGTTCGTCCGTTGACATTTTCCGCGTTCGTAACTTTGCGGCTGCCTTTAACTCGTCAATCGTCATAAGAAGCCGCCTTTCCTGTTATTGCTTACGCTGACGCCGGACGTTTTACTCTGATAAAGCCATTGTGGGCTGCTACGGCACCGCCCGCAAAAATGTCCGCGCGATATGCGATCTGGCCCTGCTTGAACTTGTAATCAAGGGACTTTCTGGCGTCAATGTCGGAAAAGATCGCCATTTCGTAGTTGCTTAACGGTCCGTATGCCATGCAGTAAACGATCGCCTTTGTCTGCGTGTCTGTGACTGCTCCGCACGCGGAATTGATAACATACGGTACGCCGTCGATCGTTCCGGTGTTTCCATGGTTTACAATGGTGTAAACCTTTCGGCCCTGCTTGTCGCGAAGTTTCGCGAAGGCTTTCAGATCTCTTTTGTTCAGAATCAGAACTGCAGCGTCTTCCACGTCCTCGTCGCCGCCGAAGTAAATTCGCTTGTAATGGTTGTATACGGCCACGGACAGCGCCACTTTCGCGGCCTCCTGTCCGATCACATACTGATCCAGCACCTCGTGTATCTCACGGGGCGTGGGCAGGTCGTTCATGTCCTCGATGCCGTCCTCCGCCGCAGCGGAGTACCCGTCATCCAGAATGGACATGCACAGCTGCACGCACTCGTCGCAGATCCGCACACCGGGGCCCTGGATCATGCGGTGTACCTGACTCTCCGGCTTGCCGCAGAACGAGCAGCGCAGCGTCTTTTTATCGTCTGCCATTCATGTTACCTCTTATAGATGACTTTATCCACCAGCCCGTATTCCCGGGCTTCCTCCGCGATCATCCAGTTGTCGCGCTCGGAATCGCTCTTGATCTGCTCCGGCGTCTTGCCGGTGTTCTCCGCCATGATCCGGTTCAGGCGCTGCTTGATCTTCAGGAAATGCTCCACGTCGATCTCCATATCCGTCACCTTGCCCTGGGTACCGGCGGAGGGCTGGTGGATCATGATCTCCGCGTTGGGCAGCGCGATGCGCTTGCCCTTGGTGCCGCTGGACAGCAGAAACGCGCCCATGCTGGCCGCCATACCGATGCAGATGGTGGACACGTCACACTTGATGTACTGCATGGTGTCATAGATAGCCATTCCCGCGGTCACACTGCCGCCGGGGCTGTTGATATACATCTGAATGTCCTTGTCGGGATCCTGCGCCTCCAGATAAAGGAGCTGCGCCACCACAAGGCTGGCGGTGGTATCATTCACCTCTTCGCCAAGAAATACGATACGGTCATTGAGCAGCCGGGAAAAGATGTCGTAGGAACGCTCGCCGCGGTTCGTCTGCTCCACAACGTAAGGAACTAAGCTCATAAAAATACCTCCTGCAAAAGATAGATGCCTGATTATACCCACCTGTGCATGGTTTTCATAATAGCCCGCGGCGGCGGGGCAAATATCTCGCCCCGCCGCGCCGGCCTTCTCTCTCCTGAAGCCGCGTTACTCCGCGTCCTTCTTGGTGCTCTTCTTCGCCGTCTTCTTGGCGGGCTTCTCCTCGCCCTCGGCCTCCTCCGCCTTGTCAGCGGACTTCTTGGCGGCCTTCTTCGCGGGCTTCTTCTCCACGATCTCGCCCTCGGCCTCCAGCTCGGCCTTCTCCTCGGCGGGCGCCACGGCCTTGGCGCTGTCGGCCACCACCTTGATGACCTTCTCGCGGATGACCTGCTCCTTCACTTCCTCGGGGCGCAGGTACTTCTTCACGGTGTCCAGATCCATGCCGTACTTGTCCGCCACGTTCTTCATCTCGGCTTCCACCTCGTCGTCAGTGGCGTCCAGCTTTTCGGCGTCGATAATGGCGCGGACGGCCAGATCCATCTTCACCTGCTGCTCGGCGGGGCCGTAGGCCTGCTTGGTGAAGTCGGCCTCGGTGGTGTTGGTCATCTTCAGATACTGGTCAAAGGGGATGCCCTGAGAGGCCAGCTGCTGCTTGAAGCCCTCGGTCATCTGGGCGGCCTGCAGCTCCACCATCTCGGTGGGGATCTCGGCCTCGACGCTCTCGGCCACCTTGGCCATCAGCACGTCCTCAAAGGCGCGCTGGGCAGCCTCGGTGCGCTCGACGGTCATCTTCTTCTTGATATCGGCCTTCAGGTCCTTCAGCGTGTCGAACTCGGACACATCCTTGGCGAACTCGTCGTCAATGGCGGGGACCTCCTTGACCTTGACCTCATTTACCTTCACATGGAAGACCACGGGCTTGCCAGCCAGCTCAGGGGTGTAGTTCTCGGGGAAGGTGATGTCGATATCCTTCTCCTCGCCGGCCTTCATGCCGATCAGCTGGTCCTCGAAACCGGGGACAAAGCTGCCGGAGCCGATCTCCAGATCAAAGTTCTCACCCTTGCCGCCATCGAATGCCTTGCCATTATCAAAGCCCTCAAAATCGATATCCGCGGTGTCGCCCTTCTTCACGGCGCGGTCCACGGAGACCAGACGACTGTTGCGGTCCGCCATCTCTTTCAGCCGAGCGTTCACATCGGCAGCAGCCACCTTGACCTCCGCCTTAGGCGCCTCCAGGCCCTTGTACTGGCCCAGCTTCACCTCAGGGTATATGGCCACGGTGCACTTGAACACCACACCGTCCTTGGTGCAGCTCTCCAGCTCCACCTCGGGATAGCCGACGACGTTCAGTTCCTGCTCCTTCACGGCGGCCTCATAGGCGTCGGGGAGAATGATATTCACGGCTTCCTCATAAAAGACCTCGGCGCCGTACATCTTCTCGATGATCTTACGGGGGGCCTTACCCACGCGGAAGCCGGGTACGTTGATCTTACCGCGCATCTTCAGATACGCTTTGTTGACGGCGGCCTCGAATTCCTCGGCGCTCGTCTCGATGGTCAGTGCGACCCTGCTCTTTTCCAGTTTCTCGCAGCTTTTCACAGTCATTTGTTATTTCCTCCGTTCCGCATGGACAGGTTGTCGTGCCGATGTCCATACAATATAGTATCATAGCAGAAAGCTACGAAAATTTCCACTATTTTTTTTAGTTTTTTCCCTGTTTTTTCAGATTTCTGTATGCCGCAGGAATTAGTGATCAATCGCAAATCTTGACAGGGGTAAAATCCAGGTAATCAGCGGCCACCAGATGGAATTCCGTGTTGTAATGGCGGCCCTCCAGCGCACGCTTCTGGGCGGCGCCGTGGAGGTGGCCGAAATAGCACTCCTTAACGCCGTAGCGCTGCAGCAGGCGCAATATCTCCGGACATTCATAGCCCTGATACAAAGGCGGGTAATGCAGAAAACATATCTTTTCACAACTTTCGCCCTCCATTTTCAATGATATTTCCAGTCTTCCTACCTCTCGCGCTAACATTTTTTCGTTGTGTGTGCCCTGGTTGTCCAGCTCGTAAAACCAGCCGCGGGTGCCGCATAGCGATATATCGTTATAATAGAGACAATTGTTGTGCAGTATCTCCAGGGAGCGCAGCCCGTGCTCGTCAAAAAAGCGCTGCATTTTGGCGGCGGTGTTCCACCAGTAATCGTGGTTGCCCTTCATTAAAATCTTCCGGCCCGGGAGGTTGTGGATAAACGTTAAATCGTTCAGCGACTCCTCCAGGCTCATACCCCAGCTGAGATCGCCGCAGAGCACGGTGGTGTCATTTTCCGTCACCGCCGAGAAACCTCGTTGTATCTTCTCCACATAATTCTGCCAGCGGTCGCCGAAGATATCCATAGGCTTGTCGCTGCCTAGGGACAGGTGCAGATCGCCGATGGTATAGAGTGCCACAAGTCCCCTCCTCTCTTTATTTTCAGTATATGTAATGCGATATCACTTCACAATATTCTTCGCCAGTTGTTCCAGAAAATATCCTCCAGCAGCGACTGGGGATACCCCCTCTCCTCCAACGCCTGATAGAGCTTAGCCACGTCCTGCACGCCGGTCATACCAGCAGCCAGGGCCTCGCAGCCATCCAGGTCGCCGCCGATGGCAACTGTCGACTCGCCGCTAAGTGAGAGAAAATGCTCGATGTGGGCGATGAGATCGTCCATGTGGCCGCCGCCTACGAAATCGAGGTAGAGATTGATGCCGACCACGCCGCCGGTATCGCGGACGGCGCGGAACATATCATCGGTAAGATTTCGTCTGTGCGGGCACAGGCCGGGGGCGCGGGCGTTGGAATGAGAGGCCACGACGGGGCCTTTCGCTGCCTGTATCACGTCCCAGAAACCGGCATCAGATATGTGAGAAACATCTGCAAATATTCCGTATTCATACATTTTTGCAACGAATTCACGACCATAAACAGACAATCCGCGGTCAGGCTCATCGGCGCAGGAGCCTGAGAGGACATTGGCGTTGTTCCAGACCGGATTGATCAGTCGGACGCCCCAGGAGGCCACGGTTTCCAGGTGATCCAGGGCACAGTCCAGCAGGTCGGCCCCCTCGACGCTCAAGAGCGCGGCGGTCCGGTGTTGGGCAGCTGCGGCGTCCACCTCCGCGCCGGTTTTGCAGCGTGAGACCAGGTCGGAATTTTCCTGTATTTGGGAAAGGAACCAATCGTGCATTTCACGAAGTTTCGTCCATGCGGTATTGGGGGGCAGCGCGCGTACATCGTCGTACAGGGCAAAAAATTGAGCGCGTTTCCGGTAGTGTTGACCACGGAGCAGGTCCACGTGGCCCCTGTTTTCCCGCAGTGCGGCGCAGGCGGAAAAGTAGGCGCGGCACTCGTCCTCCGTAGCGCCGTAGTCCGGCACCGCCTCTCTTTTCATGCAGCGCCATATCGTATCACAATGTCCGTCAAAATACGGTATATTCTGTATTTCCGTCACAAAATCGTTCCTTTCTCACAGTCGCTGACAGGACTGCGCTCCCCCGTTTTCCTGGTTTCTTTTCCCAATATCTGTCACTGAAAGGCGTCCTCCAAGTACACGATACGGACGCTTTTTTCATCCCCGGGCGCGGCGGCGTAGACCTCGGCCACGTCAAAGCGGGCGGGGCAGTCAAGGCCGTTGTCGCAGAGGTAAAAGAGCGCGGTTTTTCGGATACGGGCCTGTTTGCCGGCGGTGACGTATTCCCGGGGCAGGCCCATCTGCGTATTGGTGCGGGTCTTGACCTCCACGAAGCAGAGGACGCTCTTATCCCAGGCGATCAGGTCGATCTCGCCGAAGCGGCAGCGGTAGCTGTGTGCCGCCAGCTTATACCCTTTTTCCCGGAGATAGTCGGCCACCAGAGCCTCGCCCCAAACACCTTCTGAACGGCTCATCGTTAACCTCCCCTTTTCGACGCGGTCTGCATAGGAAAAAATCCCGCTATTTTCTGTGCAGATACCTGTATTTTGTTTAAACGTTTCTGATACCTTGTCTCTACTTATTTTATACCTGATCTGTATCTGCTCGGTATCCGGGCTGTACCTTATGTGAATATTCTGTAGATGCTCTGTGCCATGCCGTGAAAAACGCTTTATGTCCGCCCACCGGCGGACCATTTTTTCAGGAAGGACATACGATGTTCCGCGCATGGGCCGAACTTATCCAGCATTTCGTAATGCAGCTTTGTACCGTAGCCCTTGTGCCTTGCAAACTGATACTCCGGGTACTGCTTATCCAGCACGTCGATGACATAGCGGTCACGGCTGACCTTGGCCAGGATGGAGGCGGCGGCGATGGAGGCGGCGTGCGCGTCACCGCCCACGATACAGCGGTGGGGCGTGGTGACAGCAGCGAACTTACCGTGGTCACGGTTGCCGTCGATGAGGGCGAAGTCCGGCCGTGGTGCCAGACCATCGATGGCCAGCTGCATGGCCTTCATGCGGGCGGAGAGGATATCCGTCTCGTCGATCTCCCCAGCGGAGACGGAGGCCACGGACCAGGTCAGGGCCTGCTGCTGTATCCGCAGGAAAAGGGCCTCCCGCTTCTTTTCCGTCAGCTTTTTGGAGTCGTTCAGGCCGGGAAGCTCGAACTTCTCCGGGAGAATAACGGCGGCGGCGTAAACAGGTCCCATCAGCGGACCGGCACCGGCCTCATCCACCCCACAGACAAGGGCATAGCCAGCGTCATGGGCCTGCTGTTCGTAGCTCAGATCTTCCATATCAGCAATACTCCACTATTATCTTCCTGCACGCGCGGCAGACGGAGGCGGAGAGCTTCGTTTCGCTGAAGGCAGACCCCGTCGAATAGTGCCAGCCGTCCAGCACGATGCCGTTCTGACCGGTGATGTATTTCTTCGTCAGGATCAGGGCATCGGCATCGCCGTCCGGCGGCAGAAAGTACAGACCGCGGCTGCCGCAGGCCAGGAGCTTACCCTGCTCCATCTCTTTTCCGCAAACGGGACAATTCATGGCGTTACCTCCTCCGTGGGTGCAGTCTCCAACGTGAAGCGGCCCAGCTTGCCGGCGCGGAACTCGTCCAGCAGGATGCGGGCCATGCGCTCGGTGTCCACCTGGGCGCCGCGCATGAGAAACCCGCGCTTACGCCCGGCCTTCTCTATCAGCTCGTAACCGGTGTCGCCGGGCTCCACCTCTATTTTATAGCGTTCGGTGAGGGTATCGGCGTAGTGGGCGGCCAAATAGTCCATGAGATAGCAGGCCAGCTCCTCGATATCCAGCACATCGTCCTTCACAGCTCCTGTAAAGGCTAAACGCTTGCCAACCTCCGGGTCGTCGAACTTCGGCCAGAGGATGCCGGGGGTGTCCAGCAGCTCCAGCGTGGGGTCCACGGGGACCCACTGCTTGGAACGGGTGACACCGGGACGGTCCTCGGCCCGGGCGGTCTTGCGGTGGGCCACCTTATTGATAAAGGTGGACTTGCCCACATTGGGGACACCCAGGACCATGACGCGGACCACCTTGCCCACCTGGCCCCTGGCCGCGGCGGCGGCCAGCTTATCCCGCAGCAGCTCGCGGACGGCGGCGGAAAATTTCTCGGTGCCTACGCCGTTTTTGGCGTTTGCCTCCAGCACGGCATAGCCCTGGGCGCGGAAATACTGGGTCCAGCGGCGGGTCTCGGCCGGGTCGGCCTGGTCGGCACGGTTGAGGACAATGAGCCGGGGCTTGCCGGCGGTCAGCTCGTCCACGTCCGGATTACGGGAGGACAGGGGGATGCGGGCGTCCACGATCTCGCAGACGGCATCCATATTCTTGATCTCGGCGGAGATCATGCGCTTAGTCTTAGTCATGTGGCCGGGGAACCAGCTCAGATTGTCGATCTGCATGGGACACCTCCTGAAAAATCTTACAAAAGCAGTCGGATATTCCGCCACCTCATCCGCCCCGTCGCGGGGCACCTTCCCCTCAAGGGGAAGGCAATTTTGTACCTGCGGCGGCGATGGTACCAACCTCTCAAGGAGAAGGCCGGCGGCTAACGCCGCACACCTCATCCGGCGCTGCGCGCCACCTTCCCCTCAAGGGGAAGGCATTTTGGTGCGGCGGTCATCTATATGGCGCAGAATATCCGCGCAAACCTCATCGTAGCGGCAGGTCACATCCGTATTCGCATAGCGCAGCACACGCAGACCTAATGCCGACAATGCTTCATCACGTGCCCTGTCCGCCTCTATGCCCGCGGTGTCGTAGTGCTGCGAGCCATCCAGCTCGATAACCAGCCGCGCTGCCGCACAGTAAAAATCCACGATGTACTGCCCTATCACTTTCTGACGGTTCACCGTAATGGGAAGGCCGCGCAGAAAGCCATACCAAAGGAGCCTCTCCTCCCGCGTCATCTCTCTGCGAAGTACCTGCGCGTTTGGCGTAAGATGTCTGTTATTTCGTGTGTTCATCGTCTCACCCCTTGCAGTATAGCACAGGGTGGAGAAAAAGAAAAGCACCCACTTTTGGTGGATGCTCTCTTTTGGATCGATGCTTACAGCTTCTCGCGGACCTTGGCTGCCTTGCCGACGCGGTCGCGCAGGTAGTACAGCTTGGCGCGGCGGACATAGCCGTGGCGCACGGTCTCGATCTTCTCGATAGAGGGAGAGTGGACGGGGAAGACCTTTTCCACGCCGACGCCGTAGGACAGGCGGCGGACGGTGATGGTCTCTTCGATGCCGCCGTGCTTCTTGGCGATGACGGTGCCCTCGAAGACCTGGACACGCTCACGGGCGCCTTCCTTGACCTTCACGTGGACGCGAACGGTGTCGCCCACCAGGATCTGGGGGACTTCCTTCAGCTGCTTCTCGTTCAGTGCTTTGATGAGATCCATGGATATTTCCTCCTAAATTATAGGTGTTCATGCCGCCATTTGACGATATCCGCGCACATTCGGGATATCGGCGACAGAGGACCGCCCTTTTCACGCCATGATAGAATAGCATAGATGGCAGAGAAATGCAAGGGTTTTTTACTATATCAGCGAAAAATGTTGCCGGAGGCGTCCAGCAGCTCGCGGCGGCGGATACGGGTGAAGTCCGGAGTCAGCGCCGGCAGGTGGGCCGCGACGGCCTTCTCCAGCAGCTGGGGATTCAGGCCGGGGTTCTGGGCCTGGACCACCACGGTGCCGGTAACGGCATGAGCGCCGGACAGGAAGTGCACTTCCTGTATCATGGGAGCGATATCCACGTCGGCCAGGTCCTTGCGCTTGGTGCGCTTCTGGATGACCAGCTCCGGGCGGGTGAACAGGGCCGTCAAGGCCTCGGCAGCGCCGGCGGGGACGCCGGCGTCGTACTCAAAGGTGACATCCGCCCGGAGGTACGCCAGATCGCGGACGGGGCGGGTAGCCGGATAGCAGTCCAGCACGCGGAGACCGGAGGGCATACCGGTGTTGAGCTTTTCGGCGATGCCGCGGCCGTCGGTGTCCTGGGTGACCTCGAAGTCCAGGAGCTCGCAGTCGCTGGACTGGCCCACGGGCAGGGGCAGGACGATGGAGATGATGGGATGGGGGTGGTAGCCCTGGGAGTGCTTGATATCCAGCTCGGTGCGGGGGAAGGCGCGCTGGAAGGTGCGGAGCAGGTCCAGGTGGGAGATATAGGAGGCCTGGGCCTCTTTGATGAACAGGAGACGGAGCTTAGACATCGCACTTCCCTCCTACAAGTTTGTTGGCACCGCAGCCGTTGCAGCGGGTGCGGCAGTCGGGGGTGGTCAGGGACGCATAGGCCTGATGGCGCTCACGCTTCAGATAGTCCTGCGTCACGCCGGAGGAGATCATGCTCCAGGGGAGCAGCTCGTCCTCGGACCGGGTGCGGTTGGCGTAGAAATGGGGGTCCAGGCCGCACGCGTCGAAGGCCTCCAGCCAGCGATCCAGGGAGAAATACTCCTCCCAGGCGTCAAGGTGAGCGCCTTTACGCCACGCTGTTTCCAGCACTTTTCCCAGGCGGCGGTCGCCCCGGGCGAGGACGGCCTCCAGGAAGCTGGTGTCGGAGTCGTGCCAGTTGTAGGTGACGGTCTTGGTCTTGATGGCGTCGCGGAGCAGGGCCACACGGCGCTCGTACTCGGCCTTGGAGATCTGGGGCTCCCACTGAAAGGCGGTGTGGGGCTTGGGGACGAACCAGCTGGTGGAGACGGTGATGCGGACGCCCCGCTGCTTGTTCTGGGCGCTCTCGCGCCAGGCGTGCATGACACGGGCGGCCACGTCGGCAATGCCCAGGACGTCCTCATCCGTCTCGGTGGGCAGGCCCAGCATGAAGTAGAGCTTCACGGCGCTGTAGCCGCCGGCGAAGGCCGTGCGGCAGCTTTGCAGCAGGTCCTCCAGCGTGACATTCTTGTTGATGACGTCCCGCAGGCGCTGGGTGCCGGCCTCCGGCGCGAAGGTCAGGCCGGTCTTGCGGCCTTTGGCCAGCCGCTGCATCAGGTCCATGGAGAAGTTGTCAGCGCGGAGGCTGGGCAGAGACAGGCTGACATGACGGGCATCGCAGAAGGGCTCCAGCTCGTCGCACAGGTCCGTCAGCGGCGGGTAGTCGCTGGTAGAAAGGCTGGAGAGCGTGACCTCCTGATAGCCGGTGTCGTCGCAGGAGCGGACGCAGTAGTCGGCGCAGAGGTCACGGCTGCGATTACGGACCGGGCGGTAGACATAGCCAGCCTGACAGAAGCGGCAGCCGCGGATGCAGCCCCGGAACAGCTCCAGGGTGACACGGTCCTGGACGATCTCGGTGGAGGGAACGATGGTATTTACCGGGAAATAGGACTTGTCCATGTCGTGAACGATGCGCTTTGTCACCACGGCAGGTGCGCCGTCACGGGGCGTGATGGAGGCCACCGTGCCGTCGTCGTGATAGGTCACATCGTAAAGGGACGGGACATAGATACCGTCCAGTCGGGCGGCGGCGCGGAGAAAATCGGCCTTGCTCCAGCCCTCGCGGCGGGCGCGGCGGTGGAGCTCCACCAGCTCCACGGTGACGTCCTCACCCTCGCCCAGGCTGACCAGATCGATGAAGTCGGCCAGGGGCTCGGCGTTGTACATGGCGGTGCCGCCGGCGATGACCAGCGGGGTCAGGCCGGTGCGGTCCGCGGCGTGGAGGGGGATGTGGGCCAGGTCCAACATATTGAGGATGGCGGGAAAGGCCATCTCGTAGCCAACGGAGAAGGCCACAATGTCATAGTCGGTGATGGGGTCGCCGGATTCCAGGGCAAAAAGGGGCATTTCCGCCTGACGCAGTTCGGCCTCCATGTCGCCCCAGGGAGCGAACACGCGCTCGCACCAGACGCCGGGGATATTGTTCATTACGCCGTAGAGGATACGCATACCCAGGTTGGACATACCGATCTCGTAGGTATCCGGGAAGCAGAAGGCGATGCGGGTGTCTACCGCCGCCTTGTCCTTGAGGATGGCGTTGTATTCGCCGCCCACGTAGCGGGCAGGCTTTTGCACCCGGGGCAGGATGCGTTCCAGTCGTTTATCCATGGTGTAGTCCTCTCCCCTCCCCTGCCCGACGGAGCGTGGGCGGGGGAGCTATTTCTTGTAACAGTTTATTTTATCCGGTTTTGCGCCGTTTGGCAAGACCCCTTTTACGGCCAGCCAAAGGACGCCGGGCAGCAGGAACAGCCCCGCGCCGGTGGTCAGCGTCAGGTACAGGCACAGGACCAGCAGGGCGGCGGAGGCAACGGCGCCCACCGCATAGGCCACGCGGTCGGCGGTGTAGGGCTCGGTGCAGAGCGCCGTCAGCAGCCAGAGGAGGCGGCCGCCGTCCATAGGGCGGACCGGCAGCAAATTCAGCGCCCCCAGGATCAGATGCGCCCCGGCGAAGGGCGCCAGGGGCGGCCAGCCGGTCAGGGACAGCAGCGTCCAGAGCAGAAGATTGCAGCCGGGGCCTGCTGCCACGGCCAGCAGCTCGCCGCCGTAGGACAGGCGGTGGAGGTCCGGCACATACAGCTCCGCGCCGGAGGCGGAGAGGGTCAGGCGGCGGGGCGGCGTGTGGAGCGCATGGAGGGTCAGGACGTGAGCCAGCTCGTGGCACAGGGCGGCGGATAGGAGCGCGGCAGGCAGGGTCAGTCCGCGGGAGAGCAGCAGAAACGCCGCCAGCAGCACCAGCGCAGAGGGCGAGACGGTGAGGGCGGCGGATGGCTTACGCAAATGTAACATAATAAATGGGGTTCAGATAGGTGTCGTCTTGGTGAAGTTCAAAATGCAGGTGAAAGCCGGTGGCACGGCCGGTATCCCCCATCTCGGCGATGGGGTCGCCGGCCCTCACCTGCTGGCCGTCGGAGGCGGTGATCTTGCGGCAGTGGGCGTAGAGAGTGGAAAAGCCGCCGGCGTGGGTAACGGTAACGTAGCTGCCCAAGTCGGTGCTGCTGCCAATAGCCGTCACCGTTCCATCGGCAAAGGCGCGGATGACTGCGCCCTCCTCCCCCGCGATGTCCAGGCCGTAGTGAAATCGACCGTCGCCCTCCAGGGGGTCGCTGCGGCAGCCGAACAGTGAGGTGATCTGACCCGCCGCGACCGGGTCAACGTAGTCGAAGTCCAGGACCCGCTGGAGCATCTCCACATTGTCCGGCAGTGTCTCCGACCGGGAGACAGCGGGGGCGGCGGGTATCTCCGACGTGCCGAAAACGGCGGTGTAAGCATCGTTGAGGGCGTCAGAGACGGTGGATCCGTCCGCAAAGGCCCGGCCGGCAGCGGAGAACACCTCTACGAAGTCGGTATCGGCACCCAGCAGATCCAGCAGCGTGGCGCGGCAGCGATCCAGCGCCGCCGGAAAGAGAAATTTCATGGCGATGACCGCCAACAGCAGCGCGGCGGAGATCACCAACTGGACCATACGGCGGCGGGCGCCGGGAACGGGCGCCGCAGCGGACTTCGTCCGGTCCGGGCGGGGCGCGGGGCGAGACGGGGCTTTGCGGGGCGGGACACTGCGGCGGGACGGAGCTATGCGTTTACCGGCGTAAGACACGGGGCGCTGGGACATGGCGGAACACCTCCTTCTTTTCCAGAGCACTATATGCAATAGACGAAGGCGTTAGACATACAAGTGAAAGTTGGGAAATTATACTTGACAGCCGCGCCGTCAGGAAATATAATGGGAGGGCTGACGGGGTGTAGCGCAGCTGGTAGCGCGCTTGGTTCGGGACCAAGAGGCCGGGGGTTCAAGTCCCCCCACTCCGACCAAATAAAGACACCATTGAGATCTGAACCCTTAAGTTCAAGTTCAATGGTGTTTTTATTTATAATCTTAGACCGACGACGGTGGATGTACCCCAAAGCTTTTCGACCTTTGGTTTCGTGTTATAATATGCTGAAAGGCAGTGATTTAATGTTACATCCCTTAAGGAGAAAAAAGATATCCTCAACAGAGTGCGTAGATACAATTCAAGAGGTCGTATACGAATATCTAAAACCTTTAGGCTTTCACAAATTTGGCAGAACGATACATCGATTTGTTGAGGAAGATATTTCGCAAGTAATTCATTTCCAGAATGGGTGCCCGCAGAAAGGCATTCGTGAAAAACTGTGGATCAATATAGGTATTCGCGTTCCTGAATGTGCAGAAAAGAAATTTAAAATTTCAGAACCGATGAAAAAGTATTATCACGAATACGAGTGTAATATACGAACTCGCCTTGGTTCTTTAATAGATGGCGAAGATACATTTTATGACTTGCGAAAAAATCCAAAAATGATAGCGGCAGACATTATTGAGCGAATTAAAAAATATGTAATCCCTGTTTTTGATGTTCTAAATAGCCGCAAATCTATCTTGCTGTATCGAGCAAACTATCCGTCCTTTGATCAACTCGGAAACCACTTAATTACTCTTGAAGAAGCAATAATTTATGGTAGAAGCGGTGATATTGAAAAGGCAAGCGAGTTGTTTAACAAATACTACCAAAATGTACTTAGCAAATATAAAGTGGATCTTGAAAACGGCAAAGAGACTTATTTGCATAAGGGTGAGAGAATGGTCTACCGTAACACAAAAACAGGAAAAACCGAAACAATCATAGCAGACAAAGACGGATATGTTGTTACTAATTGTGCGAATCGCTGCCATATCGATTACCTTGAAACTTTAGCAACGCAACTTGGAATAGTACTAACCAATATAGAGGAGTAGCTGATCCGATAAGGAAAATAAGAATGTGAGAGATCAAAACCATAACGTAAATTTGAAAGAATATCTTTTTATAGCCCATTCACAAAAAGAAGAGGTACACAAATGTGTGCCTCTTCTTTTTGTGCGCGGCACTCTTGCTGTGCCAACATGACCGCCCCGCGGCGGAACATTTTATTCGACTTGGGTGGTTTCGCTCTTTCCTTTTCGGCGGCGGTGTGCTATAATAAGTCGATTTGAGGTAAAGGAGGCCGCGCCGATGGAATATTTGTCCCACAGTCCGGAGGAGACAGAGCATATCGGCGAAATGCTGGGCAGGCGGCTGCGCCCCGGTACAGTGGTGGCCTACCGCGGCGGACTGGGCATGGGCAAGACCGCCTTTACCCGTGGGCTGGCCCGAGGTCTGGGCTGCGCCGGACGGGTCACCAGCCCCACGTTTACCATTGTCAACGAATACGACGGCGCAACACCGCTGTTTCACTTTGATATGTACCGGCTGGGCAGCTCTGACGAGCTGTTCGACATCGGCTGGGAGGACTATCTGACACGGGGCGGCGTGTGCGCCGTGGAGTGGTCCGAGCGCGTGGACGACGCTATGCCGGCTGACACCCTGTGGGTGGACATCGCCCGGGGCACGGGCGAGAGCGACCGCATCATCACCATCACGGGAGGCGAGGCACAATGAAAACACTGGCATTGGAGACCTCCGCCAAGAGCGTGTCCGTGGCCGTGACGGAAAACGGCACACTGCTGGCCCAGGCGTATCAGGACCGGGGGCTGACCCACAGCGTGACGCTGATGCCGCTGCTGGACGGAATGCTGAAGACCGCGGGACTGACATTGGACGATATGGACATCATCGCCGTGGCCCAGGGGCCGGGGAGCTTTACCGGGATACGCATCGGTGTGTCGGCGGCCAAGGGGCTGGCGTGGGCCAAGGCGCTGCCCTGCTGCGGCGTATCCACGCTGGAGGCCATGGCCTATGGCGTCACGGACTTCGAGGGCGTCGTTGTGGGCGCTATGGACGCACGGCGGCAGCAGGTGTACAACGCGCTGTTCCGGACAGAAAACGGCCGCGTTACGAGACTATGCGCGGACAGGGCCGTGGCTATGGAGCTGGTGGCGGAGGAATTGGCCGCCATACCGGAGCCAAAGCTGATCGTGGGCGACGGCGCGGTGCTGCTGTACGACTTTTTACAGAAGGCGGGGATCGGGTGCCGGCTGGCCTCTCCCCTGCACCGGCAGCAGAGCGCCGCGGGCGTGGCGCTGGCGGCGGAGCATCTTGCCGCGCAGGGGCTGACGTGTTCCGCGCAGGAATTGCAGCCGGTGTATCTGCGGCTGAGCCAGGCGGAGCGCGAACGGCTGGCCAGGGGGCTGTCCCTGACGGCGGAGTAAAACGTATACCCTTTAAATTTCATATACACGGAGGATAACATCATGTACAGCGAGAAGGTCCACATCATGAACCATCCCCTGGTGGCGCACAAGCTGACCATCATGCGGGACAAGAACACCAGCGTCAAGGATTTCCGGGAGTTGGTATCCGAGATCGGTATGCTCATCACCTATGAGGCCACCCGTGATCTGCCCCTGACCACCAAGCACATCGAGACCCCCATCTGCGGGATGGACGCGCCCACGCTGGCGGGCCGTAAGTTCGTGGTGGTGCCTATCCTCCGTGCGGGCCTGGGTCTGGTGGACGGCGTGCTGCGGATGGTGCCCTCCGCCCGTGTGGGGCACATCGGTATGTACCGCGACGAGGAGACGCTGGAGCCGCACCCCTACTTCTGCAAAATGCCCAAGGACGTGGCCGAGCGCGATGTGCTGATCGTGGACCCCATGCTGGCCACCGGCGGCAGCGCCGCGGAGGCCATCGGCGAGATGAAGAAGCGCGGCTGCAAGCACATCAAGCTGATGGTGCTGGTGGCGGCTCCCGAGGGCATCGAACACATCCAGAAGCTGTACCCGGACGTGGACATCTATGCCGGTGCGCTGGACGATCACCTGAACGAGCACGGCTACATCGTGCCCGGTCTGGGCGACGCCGGTGACCGTATTTTCGGCACAAAGTAACAAACGCATACAGCAGCGCCCCGCCAGATGGCGGGGCGCTGTTTCTATCCTACTGGACGCGCGAGACGCTTGATGAAGGTCGGCTCGGTCCTGCCGCGCTGTCATTTTTATTGTATTTCTTCGTATTTTGCGGTATAATACCGAAAAATGGAAATGACATGCAGAAAGGGATACACTATGGAACGTAAGAAAAAGGCCCCGCGGCACCTGGGCCCGCAGCTGAAGGCCGTCATCAGGCGGCAGCCCACCGTGTTCGCCGTATACACCGTACTGCGGCTGATCGTACTGGCTACGCTGGTGTCTTCCATCATCCGCGGCGAATATGAGAGCGCGTTTATCTGCCTGCTGGTACTGGGACTGTTTGTCCTGCCGTTTTTTATCCAGCAGAACTTCGGCATTGAGCTGCCGTCCACGCTGGAGATCATCATACTGCTGTTTATTTTCGCATCGGAGATACTGGGCGAGTTGAAGTGCTACTTCATCACCTATCCGCACTGGGACTCCATGCTGCACACCACCACGGGATTTCTGTGCGCCGCCACGGGGTTCGCGCTCATCGACATTCTCAACCGCAACAGCAAGATCAAGTTTCAGCTGTCCCCTATCTATGTGGCTGTGGCGGCGTTCTGCTTCTCCATGACCGTGGGCGTACTGTGGGAGTTCTTCGAGTTCGGCATGGACAGGCTGTTCATGATGGATATGCAGAAGGACACGGTGGTGAACGCCATCACCTCGGTAATGCTGGATCCCACCAACAGCAACATCCCCGTGACCATCGACGGCATCACCTCGGTGACGATAAACGGGCAGGAGCTGGGGCTCGGCGGATACCTGGACATCGGGCTGTACGACACCATGGGGGATCTGTTCGTGAACTTCATCGGCGCGGTGGTGTTCAGTACCATAGGGTACTTCTATATCAAGCAGCGCGGCAAGGGCAAGCTGGCGAAGGCGTTTATCCCCACCATCACCGAGGCGGAGCGCGCAGCAGAGCTGCCGGAGGGTACAGAGGCTCTCCCGGAGGGAACAGAGGAAAGTGAATAATCTGCCGAAACCCGTCTCAAATTGAGACGGGTTTCCGGATAGAGGCAAAAAGAAAACCACGACGGATGTCGTGGTTTTCTTTTTGTGGTGGAGATAAGCGGGATCGAACCGCTGACCTCTTGAATGCCATTCAAGCGCTCTCCCAGCTGAGCTATACCCCCA
>ENA-UEQW01001831-UEQW01001831.1-human-gut-metagenome-genome-assembly--contig:-NODE-1831-length-16815-cov-4.075099_pt1 | contig 16815 bp, 8 predicted proteins | sample MGYA00242947_ERZ507947 | MGnify/ENA primary metagenome ERZ507947 (study PRJEB26167, sample SAMN06115421) | human gut metagenome | host: Homo sapiens | place: China:Guizhou | collected 2015-03-17... | reverse complement strand
GAGGCAAGTATTAATTTGTCCGAGTATACCATAAAGAAGAATGATTTCGTAACCCTTTCACCAGGAAGTATCATCCAGATAAACAAAATAGAAGGAGATCTAAAACTTTATTTCATGGTATTTTCTTCTGAATTTATCAATGGGTTAAACAAAAACAAGTCTATTATCGACCTAATTTATATTACAAAGAGCCATCCGGTTTTGTCACTGCCTGAAGAGTTTGCCTCTATCTACGAAGAGTTTTTTTGGCTCATGATGAAAGTATATTATAAAAAACGGTCTCCTTACAATCCTGAAATTTTAAAATGCATGCTTCTTTCCATTCTATATAGGTTGAGTGATATGTATCATGAACAACCCATCCGAAGCGAAACAGGTTCAAGCAGAAGTGAGGAAATATGTAAAACATTTGGTCATCTGGTTATCCAGCATTATACTCAAGAACGAAATATTACATATTACGCAAAACAAATGAATATAACGCCTACTCACTTGAGTAACACTGTAAAACATGTTACAGGCAAGACTGTTATGGATATTATCTCGGAAGTTGTCATAGTAGATGCCAAAGCACAATTGAAATCGACTAACATACCGATACACGAAATTGCAGAATCTCTGAATTTCCCGAACGTATCTTTCTTTGGAAAATATTTCAAACGCCTTACCGGTATGAGTCCGCAACAATATCGGAACAGCGATAAATAAAAGTAAAGGTAATAACTTTAGTGTCGGATAAATTGTTATATTTGCAATATACAATTTCTTAAATCACACAACATCATGTTTAATTCATTTGGAAATATATTCAGGCTAACCAGTTTTGGAGAGTCACATGGAAAAGGTATCGGTGGAGTTATAGACGGTTTTCCGGCTGGTATCAGGATCGATGAAGAGTTCGTACAGAAGGAACTCGACCGTCGTCGTCCCGGACAATCGGTTATCACTACCTCGCGTAAAGAAGCGGACAAGGTGGAATTCCTGTCGGGTATCTTTGAAGGAAAATCGACCGGTTGCCCTATCGGCTTTATCGTATGGAACGAAAACCAGCATTCCAACGATTACAACAATCTGGAAAATGTATATCGCCCGTCACATGCGGACTATACTTATAAGGTGAAGTATGGCATCCGGGATCATCGCGGCGGCGGACGCTCATCGGCCCGCGAAACGATTTCACGCGTTGTAGCCGGTGCCTTGGCCAAATTAGCATTAAACCAATTAGGAATTCATATCACGGCTTATACATCACAAGTAGGCCCTATCAAGTTGGAAGGGAATTATACAGATTACGATCTGGACTTGATTGAAACCAATCCGGTACGTTGCCCGGATCCGGAAAAAGCAAAAGAGATGCAGGATCTTATCTATAAAATAAAAGGAGAAGGCGATACCATTGGCGGAGTACTGACTTGTGTTATCAAAGGATGCCCCATCGGACTGGGACAGCCGGTGTTCGGTAAGCTGCACGCGGCATTGGGTAATGCCATGCTGAGTATTAATGCAGCCAAAGCGTTTGAATATGGAGACGGTTTCAAAGGCTTAAAACAAAAAGGATCGGAACAAAACGATGTATTCTACAATCATAACGGACGCATCGAAACGCGTACTAACCACTCAGGAGGAATCCAGGGTGGTATTAGTAATGGACAAGATATTTTTTTCCGTGTCGCATTTAAACCGGTAGCTACTGTGCTTATGGAACAGGAAACCGTAAACATCGATGGTATCGACACCACTCTGAAAGCACGCGGACGGCATGATCCCTGCGTTTTACCACGTGCCGTTCCTATCGTGGAAGCAATGGCTGCCATGACAATACTCGATTATTACTTATTGGATAGAATGACACAAATTTAAGAGTTAGGAGCTGGTAGTTAGAATCTATGCAGCGTGTTGTTTGAAGACCAACTACTGACTACCAGCTACTAACCACCAACTACCAATTCCAACTACTAACTACTAAAAAATGGCTTATATTAAAGATTATATTGCAGTAAACGAACCGAAGATGATGGAAGATTTATTCAGCCTCATCCGTATCCCAAGTATCAGTGCACTACCGGAGCACCATGATGATATGCTGGCATGTGCACAACGTTGGACACAATTGTTACTGGAGGCGGGGGCTGATGAAGCTATCGTAATGCCTTCTCAAGGAAACCCGATCGTATTCGGACAAAAAATTGTAGACCCGAATGCAAAAACAGTGCTTGTATATGCCCACTATGATGTGATGCCGGCCGAACCTTTAGAATTGTGGAAAAGTAAACCGTTTGAGCCTGAAATACGCGACGGACATATCTGGGCACGTGGCGCGGATGACGACAAAGGGCAGGCATTTATTCAAGTGAAAGCTTTTGAATATCTGGTCAAAAACGACTTATTAAGAAACAATGTGAAATTCATTTTCGAAGGGGAAGAAGAAATTGGTTCACCCAGTCTTGAAGCCTTCTGTGAAGAGCACAAAGAACTACTGAAAGCAGATATCATATTGGTATCGGATACCAGTATGCTGGGCGCCGACCTGCCCTCATTAACCACCGGCCTACGTGGACTGGCTTATTGGGAAATAGAGGTGACCGGACCAAACCGCGACCTTCATTCCGGACATTTTGGTGGTGCGGTAGCCAATCCTGTCAATGTGCTCTGTAGCATGATAAGCAAAGTGATAGATGCCGACGGTCGTATCACTGCCCCCGGTTTCTATGACGATGTGGAGGAAGTACCTCAAGCAGAACGGGAAATGATTGCACACATCCCATTCAATGAAGAGAAATATAAAGCTGCTATCGGGGTGAAAGAATTATTCGGTGAAAAAGGATACAGCACCCTCGAACGTAATAGCTGCCGTCCGTCATTCGATGTTTGCGGTATATGGGGAGGATATACGGGTGAAGGCTCCAAAACAGTTCTTCCTTCGAAAGCATTTGCCAAAGTATCCTGCCGGTTAGTTCCCCACCAGGATCATCATAAAATATCAGAACTGTTTGCAGATTACATCCGTTCCATTGCCCCGGAAACAGTACAAGTTAAAGTGACTCCGATGCATGGCGGACAAGGGTATGTATGTCCGATTTCCCTTCCGGCTTACCAAGCTGCTGAAAAGGGATTCGAAGTTGCATTCGGCAAGAAACCGTTAGCAGTACGCCGTGGAGGAAGCATTCCTATCATCTCTACTTTTGAACAGGTATTGGGAATCAAAACCGTATTAATGGGATTTGGTTTGGAATCAGATGCCATCCATTCTCCCAATGAAAATTTCTCATTGGATATCTTCCGAAAAGGAATCGAAGCGGTAGTAGAATTTTATAAGGAATACGGAAAATAGTGAGGAGTGAGGAGTTGGTAGTTAGGAGTAAGGAGTAAGGAGTTAGAAGTTCCATGCGGCATATAGCGCAGCCTACTACTAACTACTTACTACTAACTACTAACTCCTAACTATCAACTACTCCCTGTCTACGGAAGTCTGAACAGGAAATTAAAGCCTTTGCTTTCCTTAAAATCCTTATTCGCTTCACCGGCATAAATTTCGCCATTAGTCAGTGTTAACTTCTTCACACCAACTTTCGGACTAAAGTCTACCTTCTTTAAATCAATCCAAAAAAGATTGGGAGTCAATGTCGACTCAAAGTAATAGACCCGATCCTTTTGGTCGGAAACAGAGCGCCAACGGGTAGACGAGATATGTGGCTTATCCGGAGTAGAAATACCGAATGGCACAGATACATTCCGCATTATGCTCAGTACACTGGGGACTGCTATTTTCGGATCGGCAGTCTGCGGTATGGCATGTACATAAAATGAAGCACGCACAAAACGGTCGCTCGAACGATTGGTACCGGGCAACATTTGCAGACCACCCACTTCCTTCCAATAATCATTCACAGCCAACTGAAGATCATAACGTGGTGAATTAGTCATCACTTGATATTGTTTACCTTCGTGAATAATCAGATTTCCGTCGATATACTCTAAAACAGCCGTATTACCCGTTTCATCGGTAATTGCCATGTGCAACGTTGAAGCCGCTCCATTGGGCAGATGAGGTGCATCGATACGGAAAGTTTCTTTTTTCAATTCTGCCACAGCCTCACTCACTGTAGCAAAATTATCAAGCACATATTGAGTCCAGATCCCGATTCCCATCACCGGACGTGTATCATTCGGACGCGTATAAATTGATTCCGGCAAGAAAAGCAGACTTGCTACGAGTCCTTTCTCATTCATTCCGTCACAAATACCGAGATCATAGGCAGAAGCAACAATACTTCCATATTTGGAAGTCCAGTTCACCACCTCTCCCTTATCATAACTGACCCGCTTTACACCACGTGGAAACAAATAAAGATTGGACATGATATCTTCTTTCCAATCCATTGTACGCCCGGTTATCACCATATTATCCGGTCCAAGATACACCGCACGTGTACATGCTTCGGACTTCTGTGCAAACATTAAAAATGCAGCAGCAAGCGCCATCAAGGCCGCCATTCCTTTTTTTGATTTCTTCATCACTTTACTATCTTTATTAAATCTTTAACCTGAGTCCGACATAACTCTTATCCCGCATGGCTTTCCCTCTTTCCGGAAAGGAGGAGAAACGATGCAGCATGATTCCTTATATCGAATTAACGTTATCTTTAATAAGAACAAATGGAAGGAAGAACAAGTTTTCGAAAAGATAGTTTTATTTATACAATCCGTAGGTGGTACGCAATACTTGGAACTCGGTACGGCGGTTAATCGCATTACATATTTCCTGCTGCTCCGGAGTAAGTGTCTTAATGAATTCCTCTGTCAGCACATTCCCCTCTTTCAAGAAAGGAGCTGTCTTCAGCACCGACTTATTCACAACTTTCGGTTTGCTCTCTCCGTATCCTTTTGCCGTAAGGCGATCTTCGGAAATACCTCCTTTAATCAAATAGCGAACAACCGATTCCGCACGTCTCTGCGAAAGACGCTCATTGTAAGCGTCATTTCCTTTATAGTCACAATGAGCAGCAAGCTCGATGGTTACATTCGGGTTATCGTTCAACAAAGCGATCAGTTCGTCAAGCGCAGTAGTTGATGCAGGGGTAAGGTCTGCCCGGTCGAATTCATAGAAAATATTCTCGATTAGCACCGGACGGGTAATGGAGGCCAATGGGAATTCAACCTCATAACTGCGGTCAACTTGGGCCGTATCCGTTACAAGTTCCTGTTTCCCGTTCAGATAACCACGGCAAGAGGCCAACATTACATAATGCTGTCCGGAATTGAGACGTTGAACGAATGACCCGTCTCTCTTCACATCTATTTTCAGATAAGTACCGTCGTCACCGACTATGGTTACCATAGCTTCCGGCAGGGCATCGCCTTCTTTATCATATACCCAGCCGGTAAGAGTATGATTCACTTCCGGCAATTCAAAGCTATAAATATGATCCCATCCGCGCGCATCTCCCCGGTTGGAAGAGAAAAAGCCACGCTGCCGCCCCGGCTCATAAGTCATACCGAAATCATCTCCGGCAGAATTAATAGGCGAACGCATATTTTCCACTTTCCACCGCCCGGATACAGAGTCGAGCACTGCACAGAATATATCGAGCCCTCCCATACCGGGATGCCCGTTCGAAGAAAAGTATAACTCCCCCTTAGGGCCGAACGTAGGAAACATCTCGTCACCGGCCGTATTGATATCAGGCCCCAGATTATCCACATATCCGAAACCGTCCTTCACTACATTGATGCGCCACAAATCAAGTCCGCCGAATCCGCCGGGCATATCGGATACAAAATAAAGAAAATCTCCCGCCGGAGACATGGCAGGATGAGCCACTGAAGAAAGAGAATCATTCAGAATGGCACATTTAGTCGGTGTCCCCCAATTGGCTCCGGTACGTGCGGAAGCAAATATCTCGGCATACACAGGTGCCTCGGGCGATGTCCGGCAACGGGTAAAATACATGGTTTTACCATCCGCCGAGAAAGAACAGGCACCATCTTCAAACTCGCTGTTCACTTCCGACTCCAACGGTTCGGGCTTTTGCCAGTTTTTCTTCTCATCACGTTTGGAAGAGAATATATCGGCACTTTTCATACCGGTGATACCGTTCAGATCATTTCCTTTTGCCTCATTCCGGGTGGAAGTAAAATAGATGATATCCGTATCGTCTCCGGCATACATCGGGGAATAATCGCTGCGCCGGGAGAAGAAAACGGCTTCCCGTTTCACTATATGTCGTGTAGGGTGCTCCTTCCATTCCTGTGCCAAAGTGCAGGATTGCAGGCCATTCAACGCCAATGTATCATTAGGACGATATTGGAGATAGGTTTTATAGGAGGCAATAGCCGGTTTATACTCGCCATTCTTCCGCAAACTCTCTGCCAGATAGAAATGGGTTACCGAATCCGGATAGTGATAACGGATGGCATTCATGTAAGCCCCTTTGGCACGCACATTATAATTGATGAGACGATAACAACCGGCCATCTTATAAGCGATCTCTCCACGCTGTTTCCGTTGCTTCGGGGGAGTGGCCGCATAGGCTTTCCGATAATATTTGGCTGCATCAAAGTATTCGCCGCGGGCATAACTTTGCTCGGCTCTCTTCAAACTGCGTCCTGCACCGCAGGAAGCCAGCAGGAAAAGTAGAAGTATATAGATAAGTTTGCGGCACATAATCTTAGTATATAAACAGAAAAAAGAGAGGTTTATTGTAAACGGTTATCATCTTTTGCTATAACGATGTGATCATTCGGTATACCTGCCGGATGTTTTCCGTATTCGCTCCTTTCTTCAAAGCGTTTCACAATTAAGAGACGCATGTTTCACAATTATGAAACGATCGTCACACAGTTGCGAGACGCACGTCTCACATCCATGAAACGTGCAAAACTCCCAAGTAATTGTAAAGCTATCTCAATCGAATGCCCTTCTAAAAGTACACCCATTCTTCCATTCAGAACAACCATAAGCCGCCTTCCCCTTGATAATAGTGCCTTTACCGCACACCGGGCAAGGCTGACCGACCAAGAGATCCGTCTCACCGGTAACTGGCACTTCCTCCTTTCCGGATCCTTCAACTGCCTTTTCCGCACTCTTCTCTTCCTGCTTCTTTTCTTTTGGAGCAGCCGGTTTGCGGGTACGTTTTTTGGGCTCTTTCTTCGGCTTTTCTTCTGCTATTTGTGCCGCAGTTTCCTGTATGGTAATGCGACGGTTGGTATTATCAGACAATACACTTGTCACAATCTCCGAAACCATCTGTTTCAATTCTTCCAGAAACTGCCGGGCATCATAAGTTCTTTTTTCAATCTCACGAAGTTTCTTCTCCCATATACCGGTCAATTCGGCAGATTTCAGGAGTTCCTCATGGATAAGTTGTATCAGTTCCACACCCGTAGGGGTAGCTATCAGATTCTTTTTCTCCTTACGGATATAGTTTCGCTTGAACAGGGTCTCGATAATGGCAGCGCGCGTTGACGGACGGCCAATACCATTTTCTTTCAAAGCATCGCGCAACTCGTCGTTATCCACCAATTTACCGGCAGTCTCCATGGCACGAAGCAGGGTAGCTTCCGTATAGGGTTTCGGAGGTTGTGTCCACTTCTCATTCAAATCCGGCACATGCGGCCCGCTCTCTCCCTTCACGAAAACCGGCAATACCCGCTCTTCATCCCCCTCTTTCTCCTCAACCTGTTCTTTGGCAAAAACAACCCGCCAACCCGGTTCAAGAATCTGTTTACCGGTCACCTTAAACTCGATCTTATCTACTTCTCCCAACACGGTGGTAGTAGACACCTTGCAATCGGGATAGAATACCGCAATAAAACGGCGGGCAATCAAATCGAACACCCGGCGTTCCATATCCGTCAGATTCTGCGGATATACTCCGGTCGGAATAATAGCGTGGTGATCGGTCACTTTCGAACTGTCGAATACTTTTTTGGATTTTGGAAGCTTGGCACCGTCCAACGGTGCAGTCAAAACTTCATAATCCCTCAGCCCCTTCAGAATAGCCGGACACTTCGGATAAATATCATCACTAAGGAAAGTCGTATCGACACGCGGATAGGTAGTCACTTTCTTTTCATAAAGCGACTGGATCAGTTTCAGAGTCTCATCAGCGGAATAAGCAAACTTTTTATTGCATTCCACCTGTAGTGAAGTAAGGTCGAACAGACGGGGTGCATACTCCACCCCTTTCTTTGCCGAAACATCCGTCACCACAAAATCCGATTGTTTTACCGTTTCCAGAAACTCCAGTCCTTCCTCTTTGGAAGTGAATTTTCCTTTCGTCGCCGAGAATGTAGTTTCACGATAGACCGTTTTCAATTCCCAATAAGGCTCCGGCTTGAAGTTTTCAATCTCCAACTGCCGGTTGACGATCAATGCCAGCGTAGGAGTCTGTACACGGCCGATAGAAAGAACTTGCTTGTTCTGCCCGTACTTAATAGTATACAAACGGGTAGCATTCATCCCCAACAACCAATCTCCCATTGCCCTGGAAAGCCCGGCTTCGTACAACGACTGGAAGTCCGATTGATCTTTCAACTTCGCAAAACCCTCTTTAATAGCTTCTTCTGTCAATGAAGAGATCCAGAGACGTTTCACCGGACAACGTGCTCCGGCCTTTTGCATCACCCAGCGCTGAATCAATTCCCCTTCCTGCCCGGCATCACCACAATTTATGATCTCATCAGCCTGTTGCATCAATCCTTCGATGATATGGAACTGCTTCTCATAAGTAGGATTCTCTATCAGTTTTATGCCAAAGCGCGGAGGAATCATAGGGAGACTACCCAAGCTCCATGATTTCCATCCGGGGGTATATTCATGCGGTTCTTTCAAAGTGCAAAGATGGCCGAACGTCCAAGTCACTTGGTATCCGTTTCCTTCGATATACCCTTCTTTCCGGGTTCTGGCTCCTAAAATATCAGCAATATCACGTGCCACAGAGGGCTTTTCGGCAATACAAACTATCATTCGTTATTCTTTTAGCGGGAAGGAGCAACGCCTTGCTCCAACCTTTGTTAACCTTAAATCTAATACTATGAAAAACACATTGCAAATGTACGGCTTTTGAGAATATCTGCAAATAATCCAAGCAAAAAAGTATGTTTTACAACATTATTTAAGAGAAGCAGTAGAGTTTTTTACAATATATACCTCTGATTTTAACATCTGAAGCGTGGATAATGAAGCCTCTCCCCCAGCCCTCTCCGTGGGAGAGGGAGCTAAGTTGGTTTTGTAACTAATTAATAAACAAGAGTATCTGTACTCCCTCTCCCACGGAGAGGGTTGGGGAGAGGCTTCAATATCCCCTACACAAGTATTCAATAACAACATTCTACCTTTTTAATTTTATTCTTGTTTTAGTAACCCTCATCAATAAACTGTATTATAAATATCAACCCTATAAAATATAGAGAACGACTGTTACGTATGTCCAAGATGACCTATAGTCATTTATTTTATAACTTTAATATATAATATTATGAATTTAAAAAAACTGTTTACTATGGCAGCGCTTACAGCGTTATTGCCAGTAGTCCTGGCCAATAACCAGACTACAAGTAGTATTGCTACTAATTCTCAATCAACCACGGCAGAAAACAATGCCCCCAGCTCTTTTATTGAGTTTAATGGTTCCGATCAGTATATGATGATTCCTCATCATGCCGATTTCAACATAACGACTACTGAATCATTTACCGTTTCATGCTGGGTAAAACGAAATGTTTTAGAAGCAGATACCCGTTTCGTCGTGAAACGTGTAAAAAACAATGCCACCATCAAATCGGGATATGAATTATGGGGAAATGGCATAAGTAGTCAATTTTTCGCTGTGAATAGTCCCAATAATACAGGAGACCACAATAATTCCGTATCTGTCTATTCAAATATCCCCGGATATGCAGGTGAATGGCACCACATCGCTTTCGTCATTGATCGCACAGCAGGTATCATGTACGAATATCACAACGGTACAGCAGTTGCCAACAGCGGAATCAAGCCCATTGCTCCTTGGGAATGCACTAATACATATGACGTTCTTGTCGGAGCCGGATTCTCTGAAGAAGACACACCTAATTATTTCCTTAACGGTGCTATTGGCGGTTTGCATTTCTACAAACGGGCTCTTTCGGCAGAGGAAATCACTGCAGATGCAACGGCCGAAGTAGGCCCTGAGACAGACGGATTGGTGGCAGCCTATGATTTTCAGAATATTACAGGATTAAGAGTAACAGATATCAGTGGAAACGGACATACCGGCACATTAGTCGGCTTTACAACCGAACTTCCGGAAATCACCTCGGTAACCCTTGCCCAGAACAGCAAATTTACCGGACGTGGAAATCCATACGATCAGATCCTTAAAGCAACTGTAACAATGGGAGGAACAGACGCTACACAGGCATTACATTCTATGAAAATGAATTTAAACGGAACGACCAATTTAGCAGATATCACGAAAATAAAAATCTATAAAACATCCGAAAACAAATTCGATGAACGCACAGCCCAAGATGCCATTTTATTAGGTGAATTTGTTCCGGCTGAAGGTGATATGACATGCGAATTTACAAATGCAACCATTCAATCCGGTACAAGTTATTTGTGGATATGCGCTGAAATATCGGAAACAGCAAACGAAGGTTCAAAAATCGATGCAGAACTGCATGAAATAACCACCGAAAGCCAAGCTTTCGAAATCGAAAATCCCGCTCCAACCGGAAGTCGTGAAATATTGCTGAAACGCCGCCTGGTATTTGCCCCGGGTGATTATGATTCAAAGAACTGGCGTATACCGGCATTACTTCAACTTTCAGACGGAACATTATTAGCAACTACCGACAAACGCAAATACAACGAAACAGACCTTCCGGAAGACATTGACATCGTTTCGCGTTATAGTACCGACGGCGGCCTCACCTGGAGTGAACCTGTAACCATTGTTGAAGGTAAAGGATATAAAAAAGGATACGGTGATGCAGTCATCGTTGAGGCAGCCAATGGCGATGTAGTGTGCGGATTCGTTGGTGGAAACGGACTTTGGGCCTCTTCCGCATCCGACCCTCAATGGTCGTATATCACTATCAGTCATGATAAAGGACGTACTTGGGAAGAACCTAAAAACGTTACAGATCTGTTATGGGGAAGCAATTGTGATAATGTAGAACGCAAAGCCTTTACCCACTCTTTCTTCGGTTCCGGAAACGGTTTACGTCTGACTCGCGGCGAACACGCAGGACGTATCATGTTTGTTGCAGCAATGGGCTCCGGAAACCAGTTACACAATTATGCCGTTTATTCAGATGACAATGGTGCTACCTGGACAGTATCAGAACGTGCATTCAGTAATGGAGATGAAGCGAAAGTGGTAGAACTCAATGATGGCCGTGTATTAATGAGCGTTCGTCAAAACGGTTACCGTGGTTACAGCATCTCTACAGACGGTGGAGAAACCTGGGGAGCCCAATCAAACTGGAACGAAATCAATACCAATGCCTGCAACGGTGATATCATCCGTTATACAGCAACAGATCAAGGCTTCAATAAAGACCGTCTGTTACATTCCATTCCTAATTCTTCTTCACGCCAGAACGTAAGTATATTTATCAGTTATGATGAAGGGGAAACATGGCCGACAGTAAAATCCATATGCCCATACAACTCTGTATATTCATCTCTCACCATCCTTCCCGACGGTACAATCGGAGCATATGTGGAAGAAAATCCGGATGGTGCTTGCTCGCTCTATTTCATGAATTTCTCTTTAAAATGGCTCACCGACGGTCAAGATGAATACACCCCTGCAGGTGAAATCTTGCAACGGGTTGAGACGCCTATCTTCGATCCAGACGGTGCCGATATGGAAGACGGAGAGACAGTTAATGTCCATATCACATGTACCACTCCGGAAGCTATCATTCACTATACTCTTGACGGGACAGCGCCCACCGAGGAATCCGAAGTGTACACAGAAGCCATCGTAGTTTCGTCATCAGTTACAATTAAGGCAATAGCCGTTAAAGAAGGCATGCTCAACAGTAAAACAGCAACAGCAGAATTTACTTATCCGGCTTATTGCACTCCCAATTTAAAAACAAGCCATAGCCGTTATCTGACCTCCGTATCGGTAACTGACGGCACGAATTCATTTGTCAGCACTCAAATTCAAACGGCAGCAGCCCCCCGCGCCGTTTATGTAGACAAAACGGATGAGATAATTAAAACCAAAGCTGGTGCTACAATAAATGCAAGTACCGAATGGAATTTTTCATGGATGCATGCTTATGTATATATAGACTATAACAAAGATAAAACATTTGACATAACACTCAATGCCGACGGTGAAAACGAAGGAGAATTGGTTTCATACACCTATTTTGCGGAAATAGAATCGGCCAAGGTCGGTAAAAACAGCTTAGGTGAAACAAAAGGAGAAGCAGTTGGTGCCAGTGGTCCTCTTCCTCGCTTCATTTTACCGAAAAACCTTCCTGAAGGAGACTATCGTATCCGTTTCAAAATTGACTGGAACAGCCTTGATCCTTGTGGAAGACTTGACGCTACCGGCAATCACATTGACAGCAATGGAGGAACCATCGTCGACTTCACTCTTAGAATTGAGTCGGGAGATGTTGCCGTTAAAGACGTACAAGACGCTCCGAAAACAACATTTACCGGTGTAACCGGAGGCATTATGGTTCAAGGACAAGATTGCACAGCCGATATATACGACGGACAAGGCCGTCTAATTATAAAGAAAGTAGTTACAAATGGATCGTTCGTTTCCCTTTCTGCCGGCTTCTACATTATCCGTAATGGAAAAGACAATGCAAAAGTAATTGTAAAGTAATAGAAATAGGATTCTCAGAACGAGAACAATAGCCTATTTTGATCTGCAGTTTACAGACTGTAATCAGAATTTCCCCTTACTCTTATTCTTAAAACGTCCAAAGGATAAAGTAAGGGGATTTCTACTATATGAATCAGAAGTGATCTCACTGGAAATCGGAATCAAAGAGGTAACCCGCATAAGAAAACAAAAAAATAGGAGCAGGATATCCAGCAATCCCACTCCTACCTTATCTACATTAAGATATATCTTTTATTCCTCGTCCATCAAGATTTCCAGAATCTGACAAGCCGCCTTTGCAACCGGAGTACCCGGACCAAAAATAGCAGCCACACCCGCTTTATAAAGGAAGTCGTAATCCTGAGCCGGAATAACACCACCGGCAATCACTACAATATCTTCACGTCCTAACTTCTTCAATTCTTCAATGATCTGTGGAACCAGCGTTTTGTGTCCGGCAGCCAACGAAGAAACACCTACTACATGAACGTCATTCTCAACGGCTTCACGAGCAGCTTCGGCCGGAGTCTGGAACAACGGTCCCATATCCACATCGAAGCCACAGTCGGCATAACCGGTTGCTACCACTTTGGCACCACGATCGTGACCGTCCTGTCCCATTTTCGCAATCATGATACGAGGTTGACGTCCCTCTTTCTTTGCAAACTTCTCGGTGAGTTCACAAGCACGTTTGAAGTCGCTATCGTTTTTACTTTCTGATGAATACACGCCTGATATAGTTCTGATTACTGCTTTATAACGTCCTACAATCTTCTCGCAAGCATAAGAGATTTCTCCTAATGTGGCACGTACACGGGCGGCTTCTACAGCCAACTCGAGCAGGTTACCTTCTTTCGTTTCCACACACTTGGTAATAGCGGCAAGCGCTTTGTCAACCTCTTCTTGATTCCGGCCCTCTTTCAACCGTTTCAAGTTCTCAATCTGCTCAATACGAACGGCTGTATTATCGATCTCTAAAATATCGATCGGCGCTTCTTTTTCCAGACGATACTTGTTCACACCCACAATCGTTTGCGAACCGGAGTCGATACGGGCTTGCGTACGGGCAGCCGCTTCTTCGATACGCATCTTAGGAATACCGGTTTCGATAGCCTTTGCCATGCCACCTAACTTTTCAATCTCCTGAATATGTTCCCAAGCACTGTGAGCCAGTTCATTCGTCAGATTCTCCACGTAATAAGAACCTCCCCATGGGTCAACGTTCTTACAAACATACGTCTCTTCCTGAATATAAATCTGAGTATTACGGGCAATACGTGCCGAAAAATCTGTCGGCAAAGCGATGGCCTCGTCAAGCGCATTCGTATGCAATGATTGAGTATGTCCCAATGCGGCAGCCATTGCTTCGATACAAGTACGTCCCACATTATTGAACGGATCCTGTTCTGTCAGCGACCAGCCTGATGTCTGAGAGTGAGTACGCAATGCCAATGACTTCGGATTTTTCGGATTGAACTGTTTCACGATCTTGGCCCATAGCATACGGGCAGCGCGCATCTTGGCTATTTCCATAAAGTGATTGGTACCGATAGCCCAGAAGAAAGAGAGACGCGGGGCAAAAGCGTCGATGTCGATTCCGGCAGCCACACCCGCACGAAGATATTCCAAACCGTCGGCTAAAGTATAGGCCAACTCGATATCGGCCGTAGCACCGGCTTCCTGCATATGATAACCGGAAATAGATATAGAGTTGAACTTTGGCATCTTCTGTGAAGTATACTCAAAAATATCAGAGATAATCTTCATAGAGAATGCAGGCGGATAAATATAAGTATTACGCACCATGAACTCTTTCAGAATGTCATTCTGAATAGTCCCTGCCATTTCTTCCAGTTTGGCTCCCTGTTCGAGCCCCGCATTGATATAGAAAGCAAGCACCGGAAGTACAGCGCCGTTCATTGTCATGGATACCGACATCTTATTCAAAGGAATACCATCGAACAGCACTTTCATATTTTCAAGCGAACAGATGGACACACCGGCTTTACCAACATCGCCTACTACCCGTTCGTGATCGGGGTCGTAGCCACGGTGAGTAGCCAAGTCGAATGCAACAGACAAACCTTTCTGCCCGGAAGCCAAGTTACGACGATAGAAAGCATTCGACTCCTCGGCAGTAGAAAATCCGGCATACTGACGGATTGTCCAAGGACGCAGCGTATACATCACCGAATACGGACCGCGCAGATAAGGAGGAATACCGGCCGCATAGTCCAGATGTTCCATTCCTTCCAGATCTTCTTTTGTATAAACAGGCTTCACGCAGATATGTTCCGGAGTCTTCCAATTAGCTTCGATTCCGTTTGCCTTTTGCCATTCAGCACCATTAGCGGGCTGAAATGCTGCGTATATATCTAAATTTTTGAAATCTTTTCTCATGTTGTTTATTTACGATTTAGCGATTTACGATTCAGGACTGAAATCACTTTAGTAATTTGGCATTAAACTCCTTTAAAGTATCAAGTACATTGACACGTACGTGAATGAAATTCTCGATACCGGCTGCTTTCAATTCGTCCATACAGGCAGGAGCACCGGCAACTATAAACATTGCACGGCCATTCACCGCTTCAAATGCAGGAACAGCGTATTCGGCATATTCATCGTCGCTGGAGCAAAGTACCACGATGTCAGCCTTGGCTGCCATTGCTGCCTCCACACCTTCTTCTACGGTTTTAAAACCTAAATTATCGATTACTTCATATCCGGCACAAGCCAAGAAGTTACATGAATACTGTGCACGTGCCTGACGCATAGCTAAATTACCGATTGTCAACATGAACGCTTTCGGACGCTTACCGGATGCTTCAGTTTCAAGACGTAATGCTTCGAATTCGCTGGCAGCACGGTCAAAGTTCAAAGTAGCGACCTCTTTTTCACATGTATTGTGTCCACCACAACAACATTTTGCCTCCACCGGTTTTTTGTCGCCCGCTTTCTCATTAAAGTTCGGAAACTGGTTGGTACCTAACAATATTTCACGGCGCTGGGCTACTGCTTTGTGACGGGCTTTGTTGCTTTCGTTTACAGCAGCCTGCACTGTACCGGCTTTCAGGGCAGCGTAGAAACCGCCTTCTTCTTCAACAGCCAAGAAAAGCTCCCACGCTTGTTTTGCGATAGATACTGTCAGGTTTTCAATATAATATGAACCGGCAGCCGGATCCACCACTTTGTCGAAATGTGATTCTTCTTTCAGCAATAACTGCTGGTTACGAGCCAGACGTTCAGAGAATTCATCCGGTGTTTCATAAGTCTTATCAAACGGTACTACGGTCATCGAATCAACGCCTCCCAAAGCGGCACTCATAGCCTCGGTTTGTGTACGCAATAAATTAACATGGGCATCAAACAGGGTCAGATTAAAAGTGGAAGTCTCCGCATGGATTCTCATCTTCGCAGCACAACGGCATTCTCCGTTCGAACCTTTATTTTCACAGTCACGCAGACATTCAGGATGGTAGGATGCTACGATATTTGCCCACAACATGCGTGCTGCACGGAATTTTGCAATTTCAAGGAAATAGTTGGAACTGATACCGAAATTAAATTTTATCTTCTTCGCTACCAGGGCGGCAGGCAATCCGGCTTCAGTCAGTTGGTTCATGTATTCATTACCCCAGGCAAGCGCATAACCCAATTCCTGGGAAATATAAGCACCTGCATTATTCAATGAAAGCGCATTTACATTCAATACCCGGTAGAAAGGCAGTGGCTGGATCGCTTCGAGCAATGCTTTTGCTGTCTGAATCATGTCTCCTTTTTCCTTTCCACGAGACAACATCTTATTAAAATAATCAAAGTTGATAGAACCCTGTAGCTTCTTCACATCATAATCTTTCTTCTGGAAATAAGCTACCAGAAGATTTGCCAGTTCTACTACATGACCTTGACAGGTAGAGAAATTGAGTTCTATACACTCCGCACAGATATCATTCAGCAAAGTTTCGAT
>ENA-UEQW01001828-UEQW01001828.1-human-gut-metagenome-genome-assembly--contig:-NODE-1828-length-16838-cov-75.526997_pt1 | contig 16838 bp, 14 predicted proteins | sample MGYA00242947_ERZ507947 | MGnify/ENA primary metagenome ERZ507947 (study PRJEB26167, sample SAMN06115421) | human gut metagenome | host: Homo sapiens | place: China:Guizhou | collected 2015-03-17... | reverse complement strand
AAAACAACAAGTTACGCTGATTTTTCGTTTAAGGGTGCGCCAAATCTGCGCCAGAATTTTTCAGGTAATTGAACAAATGGCTTGGTGAACAACTGGGAAAGGATAAAACAACCATATCAAAATGGTGTACTAATACTTGTCAGCTAGATTTGGGCAATCTTATGAAGATAGCCAAACTGCTTGAAGTGGAAGTGACAGACCTTCTCAGGCAAGATAATATAGACTGATAAAATGGCAACAGACAATAAAGATAACAAACTCTCAATAAGGAGCGGTGATTATGCAGAGATACTGCGACACGCTGTCGCAGTAATTGAGCATGCACGGACGGAGATAGCCCGACATATCAATGGCTATGTTTCTACTGCCTATTGGGAGATTGGTCAAATGCTTCATGAGCGCAAGATTGAAAGCGGGTATGGGGATAGTGTAGTAAGAAGGCTGTCGGCAGACCTAAAAGAACGATACCCTAAGATGGGTGTTTCACCACGAAATCTGTGGTACATGAAGAAATTCTATGAGCGTTATGCAGGACATAATGAGAAAGTGCAACGCAGCGTTGCACTTTTGCCGTGGTCACATAATATGTTGCTTTTGAGCAAAGGATTAGATGATGATGCAACTCTCTATTATGCCACAAAGACGGTGGAAAAAGGTTGGAATCGCGACTTGTTGCTCAATGCCATCAAACTCAATATGTATGAGACACAGGCATTGGCAAAAGTAGACAACAATTTTGACCGCACTCTTCCTGTCGAACAAGCCCAATATGCCAATGAAGTGTTTAACAGCAGCTATAATCTCGGTTTCTTAGGTGTCACAAGTCCTATATTGGAACTTGAACTTGAAGACCGCTTGGTAAAAGCTATCACTCGTTTTCTTATGGAACTCGGCAATGGCTTCACTTTCATAGGCAACCAGCATGTATTGGAGTATAACGGGAAGGAGAGTAAGGTTGATATGCTTTTCTTCCATCGTGGACTGCGTTGTCTTGTAGCTGTTGACTTGAAAATCGGTGCTTTCAAACCAGAGTATGCAGGTAAGATGAACTATTATCTTTCACTCCTTGACCGCCTTGAACGTGGTGCAGACGAGAACCGTTCCATAGGTATCATACTTTGTGCAGAGAAAGACCGCGTCGAGGTGGAACTCGCACTTGAAGATATGGGAAAGCCTATCGGAGTGGCGGATTATCAACTGATAGTTCCGAAAGAGAAATTACAAAAAGTCCTTGCTGACGAGATTAAGGCGTTTAGTGAGGAGAAGGTAAACGACATGAAATAATAAAGAATTCGTATATAATATATGTCAAAAAAAATAGCTTCTTTGTTTTCTGGTTGTGGTGGATTAGACCTTGGTTTTACTGGTGGTTTTACCTTCAGAGGACATGAATATAAGGCGTATAGGTCAAATTAGGGCTGGATTCCTCGCTTGGAATTCAGCCCTAAATTATATCGGTCGAAAACTTTCAGCGGACAGCAATAGTTGTAAATATTTGCTTCCGACGCGGGGACGCGTCGCCCCCAGGTGAGGACATGTCGCCCCCAGGTGAGCTTGCGTTCGAGACATTAGGCCGCGCGTGTTAGAATGATCGTGCAAGACGAATATATTTCGCCATACCCCCTTGCGTGTAAGTTGGTTCCATACAGCCAATATAAGGTACTTTACATTTGCTTTTGCGCACCGTTTACTACCCCTTCTTCGTACTAAATCGATAAATTACGTGTAGCATGAAGTAGCGATGAACGCACTTGCTCCAACCTGAATAGCGAGAGTTGACGTCAACTGACGTCCACGTTTGGTCACGCTGGTTGAGCAAGTCGGAAGCTTCGAACGTGACGGCCAACGACTTATCGCGTAAAAAGGACTGCTCTATAGAAGCATTCCATATCGTGCGCCAAGGGTGAATGACATAGCCTCCACTGTTATGGAAGCGGTTGCTCTGAAGGTTCGACTTGACGACCATGTTCCATGGCAAGGTGTACTGTACGTTAAAGTCAAGCACATTCATGAAACTGCTCACATTGTCATATACCTCGGTGCTGCGCGCTATGGTGCGATAAATACACATATTATCTAAGCCTAACACCCACTTTCCCAGACGGGCATTGATGCCTCCCATCACGTAGAGTTGATGATTCGTCTTGTCGTAGAGTTCAGCCTCAGCTGTCGTACCGATGGTGTAGGCACGTCCTTTGGTGAGCGAGTAATAAACGGAGCTGGAGAAGTTGACTAACTGCTTCTTATCCAACGGAGTTGAGAAGTTCAAATTGGGCGAGTAGTTCCACGACCCCTTGGGGAGGTTGACACGTTCGGTGGTCGTTACACCCGTCTGTTTATCGAAGCGCGAGCGGGTGGTCACTTCGTTGTCCTGAAACGTAAAGGTGTGGCCCATTGAAAACATGCGACCGTGCTTCATATTCACTTGATAGCCCATTGATGCAACATGTACGTGACGCTTCTTAAGGTCGGGATTACCCAGCGAGAGGTAGAGCGGATTACTCATGTCGGGCAACGTGATGGTTTGCAACAACGAAGGATTGCTGGTGTAATAACTATAGGAGAACGTGAAAGTGCCGATAGAGTCCGTCTCGTAACGTGTGTTTAGTCCTAAGCGATAAAGGCCACTGTGGCGCGATGGGTAGAGTGGGTCGTAGTCACCCTTGACGTATTCAAGGCGGTCGTACACCAAGGTATAGGTATTGCTCAAGTCGAGCGTGAGGCCTTTCTTCTTAAATATCAAGTTGTTCTGAAACGAATGTTGGCGCGAGAGCGTCAGTTGGTCGAGCGTCAGCTCAGGGTCACGCGCTGTGGCTTGCCAACCTGCTTCAGTGGGAAGTGTGCCTATCAGAGGCAAGTAGTCGTTGAAATTGGCAAAACTGCCGCCCAAACGTTCTAAACGATAAGCATCGGCTATGCTGTGCGAACGGTTGATTTGTGTGCCATACGTAAAGCGGAAGGACTGCAGACCTGGTATGGGAGCGTCTAAGAATACGTAGTTTGAAAAGTCAAAGTTGTGAGAGGCCGTGCGTGAATAGCGATTGTAAAGCGGATCGACCTGTGAGGCCTGCGACGTTTGATACTGCGTGTACTGCTTTAGGTCGTTCGTCTTTTCATCGCCATAACGATAACCGATGTTGCTCATCAAGCTCAAGCGCCAATTGTTTTCGCTCAAGCGTTGTGTAAAGTAGAGGTAGTGCTGCGTGTAGTGCGTACCTTTATCAGATAGGCTCTCGTCGAGCATCAAGGTGTTGGCTTGCGCTTGTGCGCTGTTAAGGGGCCAACCCGTTGTGGGGTGATGAAGCAGTGAATCGAGGGGCGAAAGGGAATTGTCGGCAAATCCTCCGTTCCATTGCGCTTCTTGTTCGTGCGAACGGTATTTGTAGGAGTTGTAGGAATAATGAGGGCGATACTCTAAGTAGGTCCACTTCGTAGCTTGCCACGTGAGCGAGAGATTAATGCGCCAGATGCGCTCATCGTTTTTGGTCGTCATGTGTTCCATACGAGTCGTTCTCGTACCGTCGTCGAGGAAGTTTTCGGTCAACTGACGGTTCTCATCGTGGTGGCCACGATAGTCCCAACCGCCACTGCCGTCTACCATGAGGTAGCCCTTGTCGCTTCGCTGCTTACCATTGTTCCACATAAACGAAAGGCCGGGCTGCATATAACGCGTGTCACCCGAACTACTTCCGGCACCGCCATTTTCGTTCCACATACCCTCATCGGTGGCACTTTGGTACTGTCCCGTGTTGGTAAAACCTCCGTATGCACTCACGCGAGAGTGTTCGGTAAAGGTGTTGGCAAAGCCACGATAGCGCCAACGGTGGTCGGTGCCATAGCCGAGGTCGACATTGCCAGTCCACGCGCCCAAGTACTTCTTCTTTAAGATAACGTTCACCACCTGTTCACGATCGCCATTATCGATGCCCGTCACCTTGGCTTGGTCGGTGAGGTCCTCGTAAGCTTTTACGTTTTTAATGATGTAAGCTGGAAGGTTTTGCAATGCCTTCTTTGTATCACCGCGCTCAAAGTCGGTGCCGTTCACTTGCACACGGGTTACGGCCTTACCGCGATAGTAGAGGGCACCATTCTTTATCTCAAGTCCAGGCATACGGCTTATCATGTCTTGCAGCATGTCGCCTTTCGTTGCTCCCAGCGCGTCCATATCGTAGATGACGGTATCCTTCTTGGTTACAAACACCAAGCGCGTGGCCGTAACCGTGGCTTCGCCCAAGTCGCGCTGGCGCTCTTTGGTCGGCTTCGTCTTTAGGCTATCCGTCTTCACCGTGTCAGTAGGGAGTATAAAAGTACGCGCTTTTGCCCCTAAGGTAAAACAAAAGAGAAGGAGCAAAAGCGTGAATAATCTGTGGGGGAACGTGTTCATCGGTAGTTTAGTTGTGTCTTATAAGTAGGGGCAGACCTATTGAAGTTCTGCCCCAAAAGAGGATTGCTACTAAAACTCGTCAGCAGCGTAGAGATAAGGGAACGTGGCCTGCTTCCACTCAATTATCTCGTCGTCGCGGAAGAAGCGCTTCAGTTCTACTTCAGCCGCCTCCTTAGAGTCGGAAGCATGTACAATGTTCTCTTGAAAACTCATACAGTACGTGCCGCGTATCGTGCCAGGCGCTGCATTGCGTCCGTTAGTAGGCCCTGCCAGCGCGCGCACTGCTGCTACTGCATCTACGCCTTTGAGGCAGAGGGCCACCACGGGGGCTACCATCATGGAGTCCTTAATCTGTTGGAAGAAGGGTTTTCCGCTCAAGTGGGCATAATGTTCTGTCAGCATCTCATCAGTGAGTTGCATCAGTTTCATACCGCATATCTGTAGTCCTTTCTTTTCGAAAATGCTAATAATTTCGCCTGCCAAGCCGCGCTGCATCGTGCAGGGCTTGAGCAACACAAGTGTCTTTTCTAATGCCATAGATTGTATGCTTATTAATATATAATGGTGTGTAAAGGTAATGAAAGGAGAGGGAAGGACAAAACGAAAGACGGATAAACTGCAATTTGTCTGCCTAACAAGAATGAACATTAACGAATAATTAACGAAAAAATTAATGAAATAATTAATGTTCAATTAATGATAATTAATGTTCAAAACAACGCGCGAAGCGCGCCTAAACTTAAACGTTAACTATTTATGTTATGCGCTTCGCGCTTTGTTTTGAACATTAATTATCATTAATTGAACATTAATTATTCCATTAATTTTTTCGTTAATGTTCATTCTCGTTAGGCCGATAAATTGCTGTTTATAGAGCGATTTTGCGCTCCCTCAGTGTTTTTATTTTTCTCCCATTGTGTTTTGAAATCGCTCCCACAGTGTTTTGAAATCGCTCCCACAGTGTTTTTTTACCAAAAAGGCGAACCGAAAGCAAGAGTAGCTTTCGGTTCGCCATTTACGTTTTATAAAGTGTGAGAGATCAACGTATTAGAGGCCCAACTTCTTAGCAATAGCTGCGGGGATAGCCTTCTTGTTGATCAAGATGTTCATCGTCTTGTAAGCTACATAAGCCTTAGAAGCGTAGAACATACCGTGGTACTTGCCGTAGTCACCCCAAGAGTTCTTTACCATGAAGTATTCGCGGCCGTGGTTGTCCTTGGCAAGACCATAGATGACCATACCATGGTCGTCAGTAGTCTCCCAGTTGTCGTAACCCTGCTGACGAAGCTCTTGTGTGATCGTAAGTTCGTCGTTAGAGGGTACTTGAGCACCAGTGTTGATCGTACCGCCCCAACGAGCTGCGTCAGAACCAGTGAGGTCGCGCACCTTGAGATTTTTAGGTACATAAGCATAGTCCTTACCATTGCGACGACCGAAGTACTCTTCCGTTACGTCAGCACCCCAAGCGAAGCTGTAACCATTCTTAACGGCATTGTCCATTACCTCCATAAACTCGTCAAGAGGCAAGTTGTAGCTCTCTGCCCAACGCCAGTTGTCTTGGATCTCGAGAATGAACTTAGAGTAGAAGGGGTGGTGCGTATAAGAGGTGAGTGATACGTAATCGTCCATGTTGAGGCCGAGGTAGTCAGTCACGTATGTCTTCGGCGTGTAAGTCTTGCCATCGGCAGCCTTTACCTCAGTCGGGAGTTTACCGAAGTAGTTGTCGTAGATGTTAGCGAGGTCCTTCTTCCAAGTGAGCGAGATTTTGCTTTGCTTACCCTTAGCGATAGCACCTACGTAAGCAGAGGTTACAGCGTCGAGTTGGTTGAAGTTGAAGAGGCTGTCACCATAGAGTGTGCCTGGAGCGGGCATGGCGTCTTGGGGTACCATACCGTAGTTTTTCATGCAGTAAACGGCATCGTAGAATGAGCCACCTTGTGAGAAGCTAACGTCGCCATGAGTACGAACGGCCTTGTCAGCACGATCCATGTAAGTGTTGTAAACGAGGAAAGACTCGCAGAGGTCGTGTGTGCCCTTGCCCATGCGAAGGAGTTCAGCCTCAAAGTAACCGAGTGAAGAGTAAGCCCAGCACGTACCGCTTTGGTTTTGGTCCTTGATAGAAGTGATGGGGTTAGCCTTGATAGTAGTGAAGGCAATAGTGTCTTTTTTAGCCGCATGCGCTTTCTTGCTGCGCGCTGCAAGGCTTCCTGGCAGCATGAACAATGCAGCTGCTGCGATGAGGAGGATTTTATTCATATATAAAAGTTATAAAAATATTTTTGTTGACAGAGGTTGACGAGTTGACAGAGGTTGACGAGTAAGTTTGTCTGTTTCTTTTGTTGACAAGTTAACGAGTTAACAGAGGTTGACGAGTAAGTTTGTCTATTTCTTTTGTTGACAAGTTAACGAGTTAACAGAAGTTGACGGGTAAGTTTGTCTGTTTCTTTTGTTGACAAGTTAACGAGTTAACAGAAGTTGACGGGTAAGTTTGTTTTATATACAAGGTAACTTACCCGTTAACTCGTCTACTTGTTAACTCGTCTACTTGTTAACTCGTCTACTTGTTAACTCGTCTACTTGTTAACTCGTCTACTCGTTGATAAATCGTTCAACGTCTTCCGTGCGATACGGAATGCGGTCTTTGCCTAAGAAGCGGCAACCGTCGGGTGTGATGAGTACGTCGTCTTCGATGCGAATGCCCCCAAAGTCGCGGTATTCGTTGATGCGGTCGAAGTTGAGGAACTCAGCGTTCGTACCCTTTGATTGCCAGTCGTCGATGAGGTCGGGAATGAAGTAGATGCCTGGTTCGTCAGTTACGACATGCCCTGCTTCAAGGCGGCGGCCAAAACGCAAGGCATTGGTACCAAACTGAGTAGAGGGACGCGTCTCTTCGTCGAAGCCCACGTAAGTCTGTCCAAGGCCCTCCATATCGTGTACGTCCATACCCATCATGTGGCCTAAGCCGTGAGGCAAGAAGAGAGCGTGTGCGCCAGCGCGAACGGCCTCTTCGGTGTCGCCCTTCATCAAACCGAGGTCTTTCAAGCGATCGGTCATGAGCGCACAAACGGCCATGTGAACGTCCCACCAACGCACACCAGGGCGCGCATGAGTTAGGGCGAGGTCATGACAATCGGCTACGATGTCGTATATCTCCTTCTGCTTCGTTGTGAAGTGGCCGTTGATAGGCGTTGTACGCGTGTTGTCCGAACAATAGTTTTCGTTCGTTTCGGCACCAGCGTCCACCAAGAGTAATCTGCCTGCCTCTAAGGCACGAGGTGAAGGATAGCCGTGGAGGATTTCGCCATGCATCGTCACAATACTTGGGAATGACACCTGAGCGCCATAGCTTGCAGCTATGCCGTCGAGCACACCGCCAATGTATTGTTCCGTTACGCCGGGCTTTGCTAAACGCATGGCCGTCGTGTGCATCTTGTAACCTATCACGGCGGCACGTTCGAGTTCGGCAATCTCTTCCTCCGACTTGATAGAGCGCAACTTAATCACGGCCTTAATCAGACTGAGCGAAGCCGCTTCGCGCTGCTTAGAGGGGTGAATGCCTAAGAGGTCCATGATCTGAATCATGGTGTCGTGGCGGTAGGGCGGTAAGAAGTGTACCTTGCGTTCGGCCGCAGTGGCATGCTTCACAATCTGTTCCAACTCCGCCATGGGGGCAGAGGCCTCTACCCCACACTCTTCAGCCATTTGGGCTACTGAGGTGACAGAGCCGTACCACACGATGTCGTCGATGTCGATGTCGTTGCCTATCAATATTTCGTTGCCCGAATCAGCATCTATCACGCCAACGAGGCCGTCGCGGTGCTGACCGAAGAAATAAAGGAAGGAACTATCTTGACGAAACTTATATACGTTTGAGGGATAGTTGTTAGGACTATCGTTGTTGCCAAAAAGCACTATCAAACCGCTGCCCACTAACTCGCGTAGCTTACGGCGGCGCTCCATGTACGTTTCTTTTGAAAATAACATAGCGAAAGTTTTTTTGTTTTTTTAGTTGACAAGTTAACGGATAGTATGTTTTTTGAAAAGTAACTTACTCATCAACTTGTTAGCTCGTTAACTAATAACTTTTTTACTCCGTAATTATATTGGGCAAAAGTACAGAATTTTATTCAATTTGGTGTAACTTTGTCGTTGATAAAACCAAAAAGAGTCACAATATGCCATCTACATTACCACAAAATACGGGTTTGGTGCTTGAAGGCGGAGGAATGCGCGGTGTGTTTACGAGTGGCGTACTCGACTATCTTCTTGACAGCGGCATCACCTTTCCTTATTGCGTAAGCGTGTCGGCAGGTGCTTGTAATGGCCTATCGTATATGAGTTGTCAGCGCGGTAGAGCCAAGAAGTCGAACATCGACCTGCTGAGTCAACATCGTTACATCGGCATGAAGTATCTATGGACGCAGCACAGCATACTCGACCGCGACTTTCTTTACGACCGCATGCCCCACGAAGTGTTGCCCTTCGACTACGATACGTGCTTTGCCAACCCCATGACGTTTGAAATGGTCACTACCAACTGCCTTACGGGCAAGGCTTGTTACTTAACGGAGCGCAAATCCCCCGAGCGTTTGATCGCCTTGGCCAAGGCTTCATCTTCACTGCCCTATGTATGTCCAATCGTATGGATAGACCGTCAGCCGATGCTCGACGGTGGCATCGTCGACTCTATACCCATAGAGCGTGCTATCGCTACGGGACATCCGTTTAACGTCGTCGTACTGACGCGCAACCGAGGCTATCGCGAGACGTCGCGCGACATCAAGATTCCGAAGTACATCTATCGACGCTTCCCGCGTCTGCGTCTGCTCTTGAGCAAGCGTCATGCAATCTATAATGCGCAGCTCGAACTCATCGAGCGCCTTGAAGATGAAGGTCGCGTAATGGTCATTCGTCCGCAGCGCCCACTTGAGGTGACGCGCCTCTGTAGCGATGTAAACAAACTGACCACCCTCTACGAAGAAGGCTACGACTGCGCCAAACGTGCGTTCGAAAGCCTCAAATAGCCGTTCACTTTCGTGCACCTTTTCTCGCCATGGCAAAATGAAAGCAAGCTTTCTTTTGCTCATCTGGCTTAACGAAAAGGTTCGCCTTTTTATAGAAAACGCAAAAAACGAGTAAAAGCTACAGAATGTGAGAAAAAAATTTGGTAAAGCCAATAAAACGCTTTATCTTTGCACTCGCAAATAAGACATAGACAGATTTTACCATTTGCACAAGGAGAGATGGTAGAGTGGTCGATTACAGCGGTCTTGAAAACCGCCGTGCTGAGAGGCACCGGGGGTTCGAATCCCTCTCTCTCCGCTGAAACAAAAACGAAGGACTTCATAAAAGCCTTCAAAAAGTCATTTAAAGCACCGTATATCAGTTGATTACGGTGCTTTTTATTTTTGCGCCCCAACAAGGTGAAGGCCTGAATGTAGGGTTTAGCCTTCAAAGTTCGGTCATTATTTGCTACATTTACTGCTACACTTTGAAGACCCCTCAAAAAAATGTAGCAGTGACCGAAAAATGAAGCCCATTTTGAAGCCTATAAAATCATTGATTCATAACTGATTATGTAGAACTTTGTAGCCATGTTGCTACATTAAATTTGAGTCGTTATGAGAATTATTTTTAAAGTGTCGTACTATGTACGTTCAAACTACGAAAACAAGTAGGGAAAGTCTCCCTTGATGACCTGGATTTTCCTGAATGGTGAAATGCTGAATGTCGGTTCCTTTGGTATCTACATTGACAAGAAGCTATGGAACAATTCCACCAACCGGGTAATATATTATTCAATTATAAAAAAGATGCGCAAAAAGATGCATCTTTTTGCCACTAAAGAATTAATTATCTTATACTTAAAAGGGCAGTTGATGACATCTCTAATTCGGGTAAAGCAAAAAGAAATAAATTAGATAACCAACTGTCAAATTGCATATTTTTAGCACGACAGCCCCACCTATTAAAAGAGTGAGACTGTCGTGTTAAAAAGTAAAAGGTTATAGCCACACCATAAGCTGCAGAACCTGACGGTCAACGCAGGCGGCAAGTCCATCATGGACAATGGCTATACCTACGATGCCGTAAGCAACGTGCTCAGCATTGCCAACAAGGCCGCACTTCCCGAAAGCGGAAAGGCGGGCAGACAGATGACGCATGCCTATATGTATGACGCATTCTACTGTCTGGCAAGTGCTACGGGAACCTATGCCGGAGCGGACAGCAAGACCGTTTCCTACCGGCTGGAGATGGGCTACGACAACATGCACCGCATCGTGTCGAAGAAGCAGCATCTCACGCAGCAGGGCGTACAGTTCGACAGAACGCTCCATGTGGGCTATGACCTGGCCTATACCTACGGCAAGACTGAGGGCAAGAAGTTCCAGCTGGCCGAAGTGAAGGATGCGAACTACCGCACTGAAGATAATCCGGACTCCTTGGCCAAGGTGGACAACAACCATACCTATACTTACGATGCCAACGGCAACCTGATCTATGTCAATACAGGCCGCGTCAAGCAGGACGGCGCGTTGGATTCCACCGCAGCCGAGCGCAAGCTCCGCTGGGACGAGGAGAACCGCCTGACGGCTTCCGATGACAACGGCTTCGTGACCAACTACCGGTATGATGCCGACGGTGAACGCACGGTGAAGACCTCCGGTGAGGGTGAACAGCTCTACGTGAACTCCGAGTTCGCGGGCGGACGCACCAACACGGCGAAGTTCTCGCTCTACGTCAGTCCTTATCTGGTAGCCAACCAGGGCGGACGCTACACCAAGCACATCTATATCGGTTCGCAGCGCATCGTTTCCAAGATTGGCGACTTCGCCTCCTACGGTTCCGACCCGAGACGCATCCAATATGCCGGCAGTGAGACGGACGGACTTTCTGTTAACAGCTAAAGTCCTATCAGTAGATTTGATTTTCAAAAAGTTTTTTATTTGCAGACTTAAGTATCGCTGAAAAATACTACCTTTGTATTAGAATGACGAAAAGAATGGAGTATGCAGCAGGAAGAATTTGACAATAATATTGAAGTTGATTTACTGGAAGGTGAAAACCCAGAGAATATCAGTAATTTAGAGTCCGTATACCCTAATGCGGAAGTGCGAGTTGAAAAAGCACAATACAGCACTATGCATTTAAAACGATTAGTTGAGGAAAGAAAGGAACTCGTAATAGATCCCGATTTCCAGCGCAACGATGTATGGAGTTCCAAACAATCTGCTGAACTGGTGGAATCTATCCTTATGGGCATTCCAATTCCAACTATATACCTCTTTGAAATGAAAGACGGTACCAAACAGGTAGTAGACGGAAGACAGCGTATCTCTGCTATCCTAAACTTTTTGAACAATAAGTTCAATCTGAAAGACTTGAAAATACTTCCTCAATGTAATGGAAAGACATTTTCTGAACTTGATTTCAAAATGCAAGGTATATTTGAAGATTACCAACTGTCATTCTATATCATACAGCCCCCTACGCCGGAACGAGTAAAATATGATATTTTTGACCGTGTCAATCGTGGTGGAACAAGGCTGACCAATCAGGAAATGCGTAATGCACTGTATAAGGGACGTTCTACAGTTTTATTGAAAGAACTTGCTACTTCTTCTGTATTCTTGAATGCAACAGGAAAAGGAATAAGCAGCAAGCGGTTGAAAGACCAATACATCATATTGCGGTCCATTGCTTTTTATCTTTTAAAGAAAAAGCAAGATGAAGTATTGAAACAGAATGGCGAAAGCATCGAATATAAAAGTGACATGGATGATTTTTTAGCCAAGACAATGATTTTCTTAAACGATAAAGCTTCTGGTGATTTATTGGATGACTGCAAGCAAACATTCTGCAGAGCCATGAATAACTGCTATAATGTCTTAGGCAGAGATGCATTTCGTTTTGATTCAGAGTCGAACAATCGCCGTCCTATCAATATGCCACTTTTTGAAGTGCTTATGTACGTCTTTTCAAACGACAATTTGACAGAGGATGTCGATTTTACAAAACAAGAAGTAGAAAAATTTAAAAGGACATTCGACCATCAACAAATGTTCTCTGGTAATGTTGACTCAACAATTAACCTGAACGAGAGATATGAATTGGCAGAAAACCTCATAAAACAAATAAGCGATGCTATCAAAACTAACCATATGTAATTTTAAATCACTTGAGCGACAAGAACTTGAACTCCGCCCGTTGACCATATTAACAGGATTGAATTCAACCGGAAAATCAACTTGTTTTCAGGCAGTTCTAACAGCATTGTATTATTCATCCCCTATGGCATCTTTACTGATGGATGGGATGGACTTTACCTTTGAAACTTTGCGCAACAGAAATATAAATGCAAAGGAGCTAAGCATCGGATTTTACAATGAAAGTGACCAAATACTCTGCAAGATGAATTCCGATGAAACAACATGCAATAACCCTACGGGTATGGATTTGGAGAAAAATGTTTTCTATCTATCTGCTAACCGATTAGGATTTAGCGAAATGGAAACAATCTCGCCTAAATACAAGGTGGGTATAGCAGGCGAATACCTTTTCGGCACATTTGAGCAGGAAAAGTCTAATCCTATCGAAAAAGAACTTCTTATTCTCAGTGAGTCAGAAACACTTTCATCACACATAAATTATTGGCTTACTTATATCTTGGGAATTAAGTTTGAGATGCAGACCGAAAAAATAAGCCAAACAAAAGTAAAGGTGGTTTATAAAAGCGATGATTTAGCCAATTTATCCCCTCAACAATTAGGTGTCGGGGTCAGTTATTTGGTAAAAACACTGATAATGTGTCTTCGTGCCAAAAAAGGAGATTTGCTGATGATTGAGAATCCGGAACTTCATCTACACCCAGCTGCCCAAGCACGATTGGGAGAGTTTTTCACCTACATTGCCAATGCAGGCATTCAGGTGCTGATTGAAACTCATTGCGAACACCTTATAAACAAACTGCAATATCAGATTTTCAAAAATCGGTTTGAACACGACAAGGCAGTTGTTCATTACAAAGGCGGCATTACTTTACCTTTTGAAACTATTCAGTTTACAGAAGGAGGGAAATTCAAGATTCCGTTTCCTGAGGGTTTCTTTGATGCCACATTGGAAGAATTGTTAGAAATAGAATAAAAGATTATGGGTAAGGTTATAAATGGTATTGTAATTGATGATGACTTGTTTCAGGAATATCACAAGTTTCAAAAAGGCACAGAATTTGATAAAAAGAAAATCAGGCAGTTACTTCACTATTATAAAAGAAAGATAGTTTCCAATATCAAACAATATGAGGACAATGATGTAGAATTACCTATAAATTTAAAAGCAGAAATGGCTCATTCGGGGTTAAAAAGACAATCTTTAGAAGATTTGGCCGAGAATTGTACTTTGTATAAAATAATTCTGAGTTCTACTAAAGATACATTCCCTTATGTGAACATTATGGACGATAAGCAACGGTTGGAAAACAATTATTCCGCAAGTTTTGATATGGCAGAACCGCGTGAACTCGCCATTAAACATTTAACCGCCATATGCCTTCATGCCAAGAAAATAACCCTGTATGATAAGTATATCTCTTCAAAGGATAGGAATATTGATTTGATTAAAAGGATATTACCTCAAAAGAATTTGGAGATTACATACAATGACATTGATGATGAACATATAGAATTAATGACACAACACTGTGGCCAATGGAATTTTATCAAGAATCCACAAATAGCCAATCGACATGATCGCTATTTGATTGTGGATGAGAAATTAGAGATTATTTTAACAAGTGGATTTGATCATTTGAATGATACTTCAAGAGACTTTACATACATCATAAGAAATATCGAAAAATCCCGGTTCTAAAAATTAAAATACATCTTTGTTTATGCCTGTCGACTTACTAAACAGAAGTAATATGACTTATTCATTTAATATGTTACCTAAAAGAGAAACAAACAACTTAGCCCAACTTCAACATATCCTCCCTAAAACTTCCCTGTAATTCAGCCCCTTCATTTTTTTCACAATGTTCGTGGGTACTACAGATTTTCCAATTTCGCTGAATTGGACTGATGAAGGCAATACCTTCGGAAGGGGATGGAAGTATAGTGAAGCAAGCGGTATATCTCTGCGGCTTTATCGGTCGGTTCGGAACACATACGCAGCGTTACGTGTTCACCCATTGCATTGGTTCCTTCGGTCGTTATGGCTTTTTGGGTGGAAAGGATGCGCTTGAGTTCCGTCCAATAATGAGTGATACCCTGCAGTTTAAGCTTATAGCGGATTATTGGTGTCCGCTAAAAAAATGGTGTGGATTCATATTTCATTGTAAATCAGTGAATAACGATACTTTTATGGAATAGGGGCTTACCTTTTTCCATTGTGTAATTTTGATAGTTTTATATTTGATAAATCCTTGTAATAGTCAAATATAAACTCATATACTATGATTTTCGGTAAAAATAGGGCATTTCTTTATCCTACAAAAGTTTTAGCGGACACCAATAATAGCGGATAGTGTTGACTATCCAATAAGCCAGCAAGCCAAAGAATAGATGAGCATCAGCACTATCGTCTTTCTGATGATAGATGGAACGAAGGTTCAAGTCGGTTTTGAGTTGGCGGTTCGAGGTTTCTTTTTCGCGGATCAGGTTGTAATACTCCCACGTTGACTTTTCATCAAGTGTAGGAACATTGGTGCGCAAAAAGTAAGTACCGAAGCTCTGTTCCTGCGTGTCTTCCGAGAGGGTTATCTTCCAGCGTATATCGCCCATGTGATTGGGATTTTCTTCAGAACAGACGTATTCCATCTGATAATACTTTGAAACAGATGGATATTTGCCCATAGCTCGGCCGATGCGTTCAACCACCTTTTCGTAGGTTTTTACGCCCCCTTTGGTGGAGAGTGCGCGCTGTGCCTTAAGACGTTCTGCCTCAAAACGCTCGCGCCATTGGCGGTTCATCGAACTTTCGGTAATGGATTTTGCAGGGGAGTTGACCTGTTGATAATAATCGCCCTCTAGTTCGTGTGACACTTCGGCCAAAGTGATGGGACGGCGGCGACTGTCCAAAACCGTTACTTTGCGGTCCTCATCCTTGAGTGTGTAATCCTTCAGTTTCGTGCGGCTTACGCAAAGATAATTATAACCCGAGTCCTTCAACAGTTGCAGGTTGGATTCTGTAGCGATACCTGCATCAACCACAACCAGTACCTTTTCCTCTGGATTACGGGATACGGGATTGCGGGTTATGATACGTTCCACCATATCGGGAAGCGACTGAGGATCAGCCGTATTTCCTTCAAGGATCGAGCTGTAGCGGATAAAACCTTCGGTATTGATGGCCAGTGCGAGCACCAAGAGTTTGCAGTCCGAACGCTTTTCTTTGGAACGTCCGAACTTGGCTTTGGCAGACTGGCGTTTGCTTCCTCCGAAATAGAAGTTCGTAAGGTCGAAGAGCATATTGCGGTTCGTAAGGTTGAACAGCGAGTCGGTTCGGCGGCAAAGGTGACGCTCCAAATCTTCCTTCAGCACATACAACTCCGGAGCAGCTGCATACACTTCACGTTGTGTAGGACAATCTTCAAAATTGCCGGTAAGCAGTTCCATGGCAGCAGAATTTTCTTCCATTAAACGCAGGGACTTCCATTCTGAAGAAGCATAAGTAGTTCTGATTATCAAGGAAGAAAGGGTGGATTGAATTTTACGTTCAGTCCAACCCTGCCGTTGAAGAAACTTGTCAATCTGCAACTCTCGTATAGCTTGCAGGCATACGTTTTCGGCACCCACCTCGCGGGCATCCGTATGTTCGATGGTTTTGACATCTACCAATCGGCGGGCCTTGCGCACCGACTCTTCATAGCTTTCGCGCGCAGCATCAATTGTACCCTTTTGTTTCATTTCTTTCCAAAAGGAGTGGACGTAGCGGCATACTTTCTCGCTCATTTCCTTCATCGGATTAAGATCAAAGAGATGTTGCTGTCCTGGCAGTTCACCGCTTTGTTCAAGCAGATAGGAAAGTCCACGGCGAATGTCGCATATTTCATCCGTACTCAGTTCGGGTAAGAATCCTGCCGCCAACATCAGACGGGTACGCACGCGTCCTTCCGCATCACGGAATGACTCCTTGATGCGGTAGTAATGGTCCATTTCCCCTGTTGCGGGATTAATTCTTCTATCCGAAACGAAATACATGCCGCAAAGTTACACACTTCTTCCGACATACTTGGGTACTACAAATAACCTAACGGCATACGCAGAATTGATTATCAATAGTTTTGGGAAAGAAAAAGCTCAAAAATAAGCTGATTTTTCTTTGAAGCGTTAAAGTTGGGTTAGGGATATTTGCGAAATGAATTTAAATAAGTAACTACCTGTTGGCGGAATTAATTTAGTGCATACTTAATTCTGCCAATGGGCTTGTCGTTAATGAAGTTTACGTATTGCAG
>ENA-UEQW01001827-UEQW01001827.1-human-gut-metagenome-genome-assembly--contig:-NODE-1827-length-16851-cov-10.728806_pt1 | contig 16851 bp, 20 predicted proteins | sample MGYA00242947_ERZ507947 | MGnify/ENA primary metagenome ERZ507947 (study PRJEB26167, sample SAMN06115421) | human gut metagenome | host: Homo sapiens | place: China:Guizhou | collected 2015-03-17... | reverse complement strand
ACAGGTTGTCATATTGCAAGTATTTCCTTCAAATGTTCACAAACTTTTCACATTGTATGAGTCAGCTCATACAGCGGCACCCGCCGGTCGTAGGGCTGGGGGCAGTAGGTCACGGAGGAAATTTTCTTTCCGCTCAGGCCATACTTGGGATGGGTTCCGAACAGATCGATGTACCGCATCAGGTCATCCTTCTCCGCCGCCATGGCCTCCAAGAGCAGAACAGTGGCCCGGGCGTCATCCACTGCCCGGTGGCTGTTTTCCGCCTCCGTCAGACCGTAGGCTTCGATGGCGTTGCACAGCTTGTGGGGATAGTCCCGCCGGTCCCGGTACACTGTCAAAGCATCCAAAAATCGGGGCTTTCGCAAAACGGACACCAACCCCAAGGGTTTCAGCAAATAGTAGAGGAAATTCAGGTCAAACTGAGCGTTATAGGCCACCAGCAATGGCCGCTCGGCCCCCTCCAGTAAACGGCAGAAGCCCTCCGCCGCCGCACGGTCATCCACGCCTTCCCGGTCCAACTGCTCGTCCGTAATGCCGGTAAGCTCCGTAATGAAGGTCGGCAGCATCTGTCCTGCCGGAAGGCGGACAAGGGCATTGAAATTCCCCCGCTCCGCGCCGTTTTCCAGGGCCACAGCGCCGATCTCAATGATCCGGTCCCGGCCGAACTCAATGCCGGTGGTCTCCGTGTCGAATACCACCAGCCGGTCAAAATTCTTCCAAAGTTCCATTATGCCTCCCAATTCTCCCCGGTGGCATAGTCGATCTCCACACCGGGCTGCACGTTGTAGCAGTAGACATGAAAGCAGACGCCCCGGCCCTGATCTTCCACGGAATATGCCTCCATCTCCACGCCCCGGGCCACCAATTCGGTATCCACAAAGGCGGGGGTCACCCGGTAGAGCACATGATTCCCGGTGGAGGCCACATAGTCCGCCACCTGATTTTCAAAGGGCAGCATCCCCTCCACGTTCATGTACCGGGTGCCGGTAACGAGATTTTTTTCGTTGGCGTTTTCACCGGTAAGCTGAAAGCCGATGAGGTGACAGCGATTATAGAGACTCCCGCCGTCCACAAAATCATATTGGTGCTGCACCCAGCCGGTGGGCTTCACCTTGCTGATGCTCTCCCGCTCCTCCGTGGGCATCAGATCCACGCCGACGCAGGCCTCCGCGACGCCGCAGCGGCCCAGTCTGTCCAGCTCGCTGTAATACTCATAGGAATCGGTGGTGTATTCCTCCTCCGTAAAGGAAGGCTGATTCCGGTCGATGACGGCGTAGGCGCTGGTGCCGTCATAGTCCGGGATATTCGATAGATCATAGCTGGGGGCCAGCATTTGTCGGGCCAGACCGACGAACATCGCCAGGATGATGACTGCCAAGGCCTCCTTCCGGCCGGGTTTTCGAGAGGTACGCCGTTTCTTTGCCATTTTGTTTCTCCTTTGGATCCTGCGAATTTTTCACTGCCACATCATAACAGCTTTCGCCGGGTTTCGCAACCGGGTATGAAGGGGTTTTCATTCGGGCAGACTAAAGGAAATCCATTCTCAGGAGGAACGCCATGCGCAAACGTCTGCAAATTTTCTCTCTTCTGCTTCTGCCCTGTCTGGCGCTGATGGGGATCCTGGGCCGAGGCTCCCCCGCCGCCCTGTCCGCGTCCAGCGATGCCGCCATTCCCGCCTCCGCCGATAACTGGGGACTGTCCTTCCCCGCGGAGCACGAAACACCCATCGGCAATGCCACGGCGGACTTTCTCACCCAGTATGACGCCTGGTATGTAGGGGACACCAGCCAAAAGGTCATTTATCTCACCTTTGACTGCGGCTACGAAAACGGCAACACCGAGGCCATTTTAGATGCGCTGAAAAAGCATAGTGCTCCGGCGGCCTTCTTCGTGGTGGGCCACATGATCGAATCCGCCCCGGACATTGTCCGCCGGATGGCGGCGGAGGGATACATCGTAGGCAACCACACCTACCACCACCCGGATATGTCCGCCATTGCCGATAAGGACAGCTTCCAAAAGGAGCTGGACTCGCTGACAGTGCTCTATCAGAAGACTACCGGGCAGGAATTGTCCCACTTCTACCGGCCCCCGCAAGGGAAATACAGTGAGCAAAACCTGAAACTGGCTCAGGAACTGGGCTACCAGACAGTGTTCTGGAGCCTTGCCTACGTGGATTGGTATGCCGACAACCAGCCCACAGCGGAGCAGGCCTACGCCAAGCTGCTGCCCCGCATCCACAACGGAGCCATCGTGCTGCTGCACTCCACCTCCTCCACCAATGCCGCCATCTTGGACGATCTGCTGACGAAATGGGAGGACTTGGGCTACCGCTTCGCCCCCCTGACGGAGCTTTCCGCCCCGGCCAAGTCCTGACCACCCGCCCCGCCGTTTCCAAAAAATTCCACTGCCCAAAATAACGCTGGAGACTGTCGATAAAGTGGTTAATTCTCAGTGATGGTAAGGAAGGGTGTGCGCGGGAAACCCAAGAAGGGTGTCCTGCGCCATTGAAATCCTGAGTTTTCAGAACTTTTATAAAGTTCTGAAAACTTGCTCAGCGGGGCGAAAAGACTTTTTCGACACGCTGACGCTGCCCGGAGGATATTCCTCCGGGCAGCGTTGCTCATTTTTTCCGTTCCAGCAGGGCCAGCAGCAGTCCGCCGATCAAAATAGCGAGATCCGCCAGATTCCATACATAGCGGCCGATCTTCGGCAGCTTGGGAAACTGCACATAGTCATAGACCGCGCCGCGCCGCAGCCGCTCCCACAGGTTGCTGAGACCACCGCCCAAGGCCAGTCCCGCTCCTATGGGACTGTGGCGGCGGAACATCCACACCAGCGGCAAAATCAGAATGGACAGCGCCGTTACCAGCGTCCGTTTCAGAGGCAGGCTGAAGGCCGCGCCGTCATTCCACAGGGCCGTCAATCGGATGCGTCCTCCCCAGAAAAATGCGTCCTTCCGCTCCGGGCGGTTCAAAAGCTGCCGTAGACAGGCGCAGGCGGCCAAAACCGCCGCCGCGGTAAACAGTGTCAGCATCCGCCGCCCTCCTTCGCCTTTTTCAGCGCCGCCCGCACCGCGCCGCTGTTGGCATTCTTCCGGTTATTCTGCCACACGGTATCTCCGATCTGCTTCTGGACCTCCATCATTTCCTCGTGGAAAGCGGAGGCCGACAATCGCAGCGCCCCGTGGCCCAGAATGATGATCTGCTCCGGCCCGTCGGAGGTGGCCACCCGGACCCGGTGCTGCCGCCCGATCTCGTAGGTCGCCCGCTCGATATAGGCGTCCGCCGTCTCCGCCTCCTTGGTATAGACAATGGTGATGTTGTGGTACTTTTCTACGCTGCCCAGACCGCCCTTCACCTTGTAGGCGTCAAACACCAGGATGACCCGGCATTTCCGGTAGCCCTGATAGTTGCACAGGAGGTCGCACAGCTTTTTCCGGGCGGCGTCCAGATGTTCCGCCGCCAGCTTTTTCAGCTCGTCCCACGCGAAAATGATATTATACCCGTCTACCAGCAGATAATCCTCGCCGGAGAAGGCCTGTTTCAATTCTCGCCGTTTTTCCTCCGAATGATCGGCCACAGGCCGCTTAGGAGCCTTGGGTGGAAGAAAACTCTCCCGCTTCACCGCGCCGTAGGTCCGCTCGAAGATGGCCTGCAATTCCTTATCCTGGGCTGCGGTCCCGGCGTAGGTGCTGACGGGCCGCCGCTGGGGGGGCGCTTCCTTCGGTTCAGGCTCCGTCCCCTGCGGGCGCCAGCCGCTGTCCACCTGGGCGTGCTGGGCCACCTCCCGCCACGGGATCACCACACCGGCCCCGTGGGAGCAGAACACGGAATCCGCCGTGTTTTCCACGTCCCGTTCCGGGTCGTACCCCATGGCCTCGATGACGGCTTCCGCCTCCGCGCAGGGGAAATACCCCGCCGGGACGCAGGACAACCGCCCCTGTCCACGGGTGTAGACCGCCACCTCCCGGGCATAATCCCGAAGGCCCGCCACCGGGGCCGTGCCGGTGAGGGCCGTTTCCTCTCCCACAGTCTCCGGCGGATCCACCTTGCCGCCCATCTGCTGCAAGTCCGTCATGGCCCGGCCTACCTGCTGGGCGGGGACCTCCAGCCGGAACCGGTACCACGGCTCCAGCAACACACTTTCCGCCTGCATCAGCCCATGCCGCACGGCCCGGTAGGTGGCCTGTCGGAAATCGCCGCCCTCGGTGTGCTTTTCGTGGGCGCGGCCCACCAACAAGGTGATTTTGATATCGGTGATGGGTGAGCCGGTCAGTACCCCCAAATGAGGTTTTTCCAACAGATGTGTAAAGATCAGCCGCTGCCAGTTCAGATCCAACTTGTCCGTGGGGCACACGGAGGCGAGGGTAATGCCGCTGCCCGGCTCGCCGGGTTCCAGCAGCAGATGTACCTCGGCATAGTGCCGCAAGGGTTCAAAGTGGCCGATGCCTTCCACGGCGTTGGCGATGGTCTCCCGGTAGCAGACAGCCCCCGCGCCAAAGCTGATCTCCATGCCCATCCGCTCCCGGACAAGCCGCTGCAACACCTCCATCTGCACCTCGCCCATGAGCTGGGCATGGATCTCCCCGTTATTCCAAACGATGTGAAGTTGGGGGTCTTCCTCCTCTAACTGCCGCAGCTTTTGCAGCGCCGTGTGGGGATCCGTGCCGTCCGTCAGTTCCACCCGGTAGGTCAGGACCGGCTGCAAGACCGCCCCGGACCAGTCCGGCTCGATCCCCAACCCCTGTCCGGGGAAGGTGTGGCTCAGGCCCGTCACCGCCACTACGGCCCCGGCCTCCGCCGTGTCCACGGGGTGGAATTTCGACCCGGAGTAGAGCCGGAGCTGATCCGCCTTTTCCTGCCAGACCGTGTCCCCCTCCCGGCCGGTGAGCAGTTCCTTGGTGTGCAGCGCGCCACCGGTGATCTTCATGTGGGTCAGCCGGGCGCCCTGCGCGTCCCGCGTGATCTTGAACACCTTGGCGCCGAATTCTGCCGGATAGTCCGGCTGGGGGGCATACCGCTCCACGCCGGCAAGCAGCTCATCCACGCCCTCCACCTTCAGTGCGGAGCCGAAGTAGCAGGGAAACAGCTTTCGTTCCCCGATCAGACGGGAGATCATGTCCTCCGAAAGTTCTCCCATTTCCAGATATTGCTCAAGAGCCGCCTCGTCGCAGACGGCGGCCTCCTCCCACAGGGTATCCGGGTCCCCAAAGTCCACGCAGCCGCCGCTGAGCTTGTCCTTCAGATGGGCCAGCAGGGCTTCCCGGTCCGCCCCCGCCAGATCCATCTTGTTAATAAAGAGGAAGGTGGGGACCTGATACCGCTCCAGCAGGTCCCACAGCGTCCGGGTGTGGCTCTGGACGCCGTCAGTACCGGAGATCACCAGCACGGCACAGTCCAGCACTTGCAGCGTTCGCTCCATTTCGGCGGAAAAGTCCACATGGCCAGGGGTGTCCAGCAGCGTCACACGGGTCTCCCCCAGTTCCAGCACCGCCTGCTTGGAAAAGATGGTAATGCCCCGCTGCCGCTCCATGGTGTCGGTGTCCAGAAAGGTGTCCTGATGATCCACCCGCCCCAGACGGCGGATGGCTCCGGCCCGGTACAGCAGGGCCTCTGATAAGGTTGTTTTTCCGGCGTCCACATGGGCCAGAATGCCGATACAGATCTGTTTCATGGGCAATATCCGTTTCCGCCGGAGCCTCTTGCCCGGCCTGTTTTTTCTTATTATGACAGATTTCCAACGGGGGTTCAACCCCCGCTGCCGGTCCTTTTCCTGATTCCGTATTTGGAAAGGCCGACCTATCGGCAACCGTTTCCGCAAATTCCTACAAAATCACCTGCTCGGAAACACGAGGTTGTTGGTCACACCGCCGATCTCTTGGGTGTTTGCATGATTTCCTCTTGACGGACCGCCTTCACCGTGCTAAACTGCAGCCAACTTGAACAAAAGGACAGAGACAAACGATGACCTGCATGACCGGTTCTACTTTTGCATACGCTTCTGCGCAGGCAGTCTGCGCCGTTTCCGTCTGCTCCGAAGCTTCTTCCCACTCCAATATCGCTATGATTCTGGACGCCGGCCTGCTGCTGGCGTCCATTATTATTTTACCCATGATTATTCTGGTACATCATTTTCCCATTTGTCGAATCCCGGTACAACGCCCGGTTTCCCTTTCGATCCTCTGAGGATCGGACCTGAAACGCCAAGCGGCTCCGTCGATTCGACGGGGCCGCTTTTCTGTTTGCTTTCGCTCCGGTTATCCGGCTGTCAAAGCGTAAAACATTTGAAAGAACTCGAACTTATTTTCAGAACTTTACAAAAGTTCTGAAAATGTTTAATTCCAATGCGCAAGACACCCTTCTTGGGTTTCCCGCACACACTCTTCCTTACTGTCGTGGAAAATCTGCCACTTTATCAACAGACTCTTATTTTTTCAGGAGGTATCATCCATGTATATCAGCATCACGAAAACGACACACCCCGGAACACTCCTCCCCTCGGATCAGCTGGGCTTCGGCATCCACTACACCGACCACATGTTCATCATGGATTACAGCGATGAAAAAGGCTGGTACGATCCCCGCATCGTCCCCTTCCAGAACATCTCTCTGTCCCCTGCCGCCTGTGTGTTCCATTACGGTGCCGAGGTCTTTGAAGGGTTGAAGGCCTACCGCCGTCCTGACGGTGAGGTGCAGCTGTTCCGCCCCTGGGACAACATGGAGCGGATGAAGAACTCCGCCATCCGCCTGGGTCTGCCGGTAGTCCCCCCGGAGGACGCACTGGAAGCCGTCAAGGCGCTGGTGAAGGTTGACGAGCGCTGGGTCCCCTCTGATCCCGGCACCTCTCTGTACATCCGTCCCTTCCTGTACGGCACCGATGCGAAGCTGGGGCTTCACGGCGTTCACACAGCCCAGTTCATCATCATTCTCTCCCCGGTAGGCAGCTACTTTGACAACGGCATGGAGCCGGTGAAGATCATCGTGGAGACCGAGGACGTCCGGGCTGTCCGGGGCGGCACCGGCGAGGCCAAATGCGGCGGCAACTACGGCGCTTCCAACCGGGCCGGAGAACGTGCCTTTGCCAACGGCTATTCCCAGGTGCTGTGGCTGGACGGCGTGGAGCACAAGTATGTGGAGGAAGGCGGCGGCATGAACGTGGTCTTCAAGATCAACGGCAGGATCATCACCCCCATGCTGACCGGGTCCATCCTCCCCGGCGTCACCCGCCGCTCCTGCCTCCAATTGTTTGAGGATTGGGGTATGCCCGTAGAGGAACGGCTCATCTCCGTCGACGAGCTGTTTGAGGCCGCCGCCAATGGAACGCTGGAGGAGGCCATGTGCGTCGGCACCGCCGCCGTCATCTGCCCCATCGGTGAACTGACCTACGAAGGCAAGGCATATACCATCAACAACTTCCAAACCGGCCCTCTGGCACAGAAGCTGTATGACACCCTCACCGGGATCCAGTGGGGCACGCAGCCCGATCCCCATGGCTGGACCTGCAAGGTCTGAGCTGTCCCGGCAACTTCTCTGTCGATCTCAAAACTCCATATCGTTTTACAGCCGTCTCCCGGATTTCTCCGGGAGACGGCTGCGTTGTTGATCTGATTCAGAATAGACTGCTAAAGACGTTTGGCAGGTCTTTCCGTTGTCAGTCCTCAATGCTGATAGCGCTGACAGGACAGCCGTCCCGGGCGGTCTCTGCCTCGGTCTGCTGGTTGGCCGGGATCTCTCCACCGTGGGCCAAGCCGTCATCCCCCATGGTAAACACCACCGGGCAGGTTCCCGCGCACAGGCCACAGCCGATGCAGTTTTCGTTCACTGTTGCTTTCATACGATTTACCTCCATTATTCCTGAATGGTTCCGTCCCGGCCCAGTGTTACCACCTGCCAGGGCAAAAACTTTCCGCTTTCCCGGAGCGCCGTTTCCGCCGCCCTCTGCAAGCCGCCGCAGCAGGGCACCTCCATGCGGACGATGGTGACCTCCCGGATGTCATTGCAACGGATGATCTCCGTCAGCTTCTCCGCGTAATCCCCCTCGTCCAGCTTGGGACAGCCGATCAGCGTGATCCGGCCCTTCATAAACCGCTCGTGGAAGTCTGCCCGGGAAAAGGCGGTGCAGTCCGCGGCGATCAGCAGTCTGGCCCCCTGATAGAACGGCGCCTGTACCGGCAGCAGCTTGATCTGAACAGGCCACTGCATGAGCCGGGAGGCCGGGGCAGACCGCATGGGGGCAGCCGTGTCCGTTCCCTGATGCAGTGTGTCTGCCTGACTGCCGGGGCAGCCCATCTGTAAGGGTGCGCTGCCGGAACAGCCGCTACGGGTGACGGGAGCGCTGCCCTTCAGGGACGCCGCCTTTTTCATCAGTTGTGCGGCGGCAACAGCTTTTTCGTCAAACGCGGCGGCCTCCCACTCCACAAAGGTGATGGCATTGGCGGGACAGTGGGGCAGGCAGTTGCCCAGTCCGTCGCAGTAGTCATCCCGCAGGAGCACGGCCTTGCCGTCCACCATGCCGATGGCCCCCTCCTGACAGGCGTTGGCGCAGGCGCCGCAGCCGTTGCATTTTTCCCGGTCGATCTCGATCACTCTCCGTACCATATAGGGTATCTCCTTTTTTGTCAGCTATACAGGCTTGTTTTTCCGCCCTTAGTATCGTATAATAGGCCCGCAAAATCTGTTGCGTTTGCAACTTTCTGCGAAAAATAGCTGACAGCTTCAGGAGGGATTTCCATGCAGGTGCGTGTTCCGGATTATTTTGATGACTTTTCCTGTCTGGCGGGAGACTGTCCCCACAGCTGCTGCATCGGCTGGGAGGTGGTTCTGGACGAGGACACGGTCCGGCGGTATCAGCAGCTTCCGGGGGTCTTGGGAGAGCGTCTCCGGGGCGCGATGGCCCCGGATGGAGAGGACGTCTGCTTTCCGCTGGACGGCCGCCGCTGTCCCTTTCTGAATCAGGAAAACCTCTGCGACATCCACTGCGCCTTGGGGCCGGAGGCCACCTCCATCACCTGCCGGGAGCATCCCCGTTATATCGAGGACTACGGACCCTTTCAGGAGATCACTCTGTCTGCCGCCTGTCCCAAGGCCAATGAACTGCTGCTGGGCAGCCGTGACCCCCTGACCTTCTCGGAGCGTCAGGATAACCAGCCCACGGAGGACGGGGACGAGTGGCTGGATTGGCTGGTCCCTCTGCGGGACCGCCTGCTGGATCTCTTGCGAGACCGGAGCCGCTCCTTAAAAGCCCGTCTGCGGGACTTCCTGCTCATCACCGGGGAGGCCCAACAGCTATTGGACAGCGAAAACATGGCGGAGCTGACCGCCTTCTGCGCGGAGCCTTGGGCGGTTTCTGGGGAGACCGCCGCCGGTTCCGGCTCGTGGGAAGCTGCCGCCTGCCGGTGCTTACAGGATCTGGAAATTCTGGAACCGGACTGGCTTGCACTGCTGAAGCAATGGGAGCAAGCGCCGGAATTGCCCGGCTTCGCTCCCCAAGACCCGGAAAAGCTGGAACGCATCGCCGTGTACTTCGCCTTCCGGTATCTGCTGAAGGCCGTCAACGATGGAGACCTGCTGGGGCGGGCGCAGTTCTGCGCGCTGGGGGTGTTGGTAACGGACCGCCTCTCCCGTTTCGTAGGACTGCCGGAGGCCCTGCGGCTGTTCAGCCGGGAGATCGAACACGATGAGGACAATCTGGCCACGCTGCGGGAGCAGTTCTGGCAGACGGAGGGCCTTTCCCTGTCCGCTCTGCTGGCGGCCTTCTGCGGATAGGTCCACCTTTGTGCGACCTGCTTGTCCACCGCAGATTTTTTTGTAAAAAACGTTGAAATTGCACAAAAGCTATTGACTTACCGCCAATATCATTATATATTATAGACACAAAGAGGGAGAGAAAACCCTCAATGGAAACCCTCTTTCTTCGCCGGAGAGCGTTACCGGAAGGTCAAATACGAAGCACATCATTTATGGGATCGCGTGAGACATGAATTCTGTACGCACGGTGCTTCATGGATTGGCAGGCAGTGTTTCAGCTCTCAACGGCAGATAGATGGAAGTAGAGGTAACCGTATTGAAAGAAATTCAGCAGAAGTAGCCCCCGTTTGTCGTTGGAACAAGCGGGGGCTGATGCTTTTTATATGGGCTTACCGTGGAAAACCAAAACCTTTTCGTCCCATTTTTTGTAAGAACGGACTGATATCCAGACAAATATCCGCCCTTTCTTGGCAGCTTCATCAAATTTGGATAAAGGGATTGACATTCCGAATCTCCGCGCCTATAATACGGCACAACAAGGAAATCACAGCAAACCTATGACGGAGAGCAGTACCCAGTCAAGATGGCCTTTCAGAGAGTTCCGGGCGGTGAGATCGGAGCAGGAGTCGGCTGGCGAATGGACTTCGGAGGGCGGTCCGAACAGGAAACCAAGTAGCGGCCGACGGGAATCCCACCCGTTATCCATCGGGGCGCGTATGATGGTACGCGTAAGCGAGCGGACGTGTAAACGTCAATTTGGGTGGTATCGCAGAAGCATCAGCTTTTGTCCCATGAGTGGGGCGAAGGCTGTTTTTTTATTTCCGTTCGGCCCCGGCACAGCCAAAACGGTCATCTGCCGCTCAAACATTTTATATTTTTGGAGGAAACCAAAATGAAAAACAACATGATGAAGAAGCTCCTGACTCTGACGCTTGCCTGTGCCATGACCCTGTCTCTGGCCGCCTGCGGCAGCAAGGCCGAATCCCCCGCCGACAGCTCTGCCGACCAGAACACCGCCGCGCCCACTGAAACCGATGCCAAGACCTACAAGGTCGCCGTCATCAAGCAGCTGGACCACGCCTCTCTGGACGAGATTGCCAACGCCGTCACCGCGGAGCTGGATCAGATCTCCGCCGATAAGAATGTGAAGATCGAATACGAGGTCACCTCCGGTCAGGGCGACCAGACCATTCTCAAGCAGTTGAGCGACCAGGCCATTGCCGACGGCGTGGATGCCATCATCCCCATTGCCACCACCGCCGCTCAGATTGCCGCCCTCTCCGCCGAGGAGACCAAGACCCCTGTGGTCTACGCCGCAGTCTCCGACCCGGAGACCGCCAAGCTGACCGGGATCGACTGTGTCACCGGCACCAGCGACGCCTTGAATACCGACTTCATCATGGATATGATGTTCGCTCAGAATCTCTCTGTCGCAAAGGTGGGCCTGCTGTACTCCCTGTCTGAACCCAACTCTGCCAAGCCCATTGCCGACGCCAAGGCCTATCTGGATACTAAGGGCATCGAGTACGTTGAACAGACCGCCAATACCAACGATGAAGTAGTTGCTGCCGCCTCCGCCCTGATCGCTGCCGGTGTGGACGCCGTGTTTACTCCTACCGATAACGTCATCATGGCCGCAGAGCTGGCTATCTATGAAGATCTTGCCAAAAACGGCATCCCCCACTACACCGGCGCTGACTCCTTCGTCCGCAACGGCGCCTATGCCACCTGCGGCGTGAACTACACTGACCTGGGCACCCAGACCGCTGACCTGGCCTACACCACCATGACCGAGGGCATGGATGGCATGGAGGACTACTACCTGATGGACGGCGGCATCATCACCGTCAACACAGACACCTGTGCCCTCATCGGCAAGCAGGCCGACTACGCCTGCTTCGACAGCATGGGCGAGGTGGTAGAGGTCACCACCACCAAGGACTGATCCAGTCAAATTCCCCGCCCCGCTCCCCCGGCCTGCTGCCGGGGGCAGCGGCATGAAAGGAGCGCATTCTCTTGCTGATGATCACACAAACCGCTCTGGAACTGGGCTTTTTATACGCTTTGGTGGCCATGGCCCTGTTTCTGAGCTTCCGGATCTTGAACATCGCCGATATGACCACCGACGGTTGTTTTGTCTTTGGGGCGGCGGTCTCTGTCACGCTGGCCGCCGGGGGACACCCGATCCTGGCCATTCCTGCCGCCATGCTGGCGGGCAGCTGCGCCGGGTTCGTCACAGCTTTTTTGCAGACTCGCTTGGGGATTCCCTCCATTCTGGCGGGCATCGTCACCAACACGGGGCTGTACACCGTCAATCTGATGGCGATGGGCTGGAAGGCCAACCAAAGCCTGCTGGGAGACAGCACAGTCTTTACCCTTCTGCGGGACAGCGGCATCGGCGGCGATTGGTACGAGTTGCTGCTGGCGGCTTCGGTCACCATTCTGGCAGGCGTACTGCTGCTGGCATTTCTGAAAACACGCATGGGCCTTTCCATTCGGGCCACAGGTGACAATTCCGACATGGTGCGGGCCTCGTCCCTGAACCCGGCGTTCACCGTCACGGTAGGACTGTGCGTATCCAACGCCCTGACAGCCCTTTCCGGGGCCATGGTGGGCCAGTATCAAAAGACGGTGGACATCAACTCCGGCACCGGCATCGTGGTCATCGGTCTGGCCTGCCTCATCATCGGTGAAACGGTTCTAGGCCGCCGGACCGTTACCAAGGGCGTGCTGGCGGTGATGATCGGCTCCGTGATCTACCGGTTTATCTACGCCGTTGTCTTTTACACCAAGGTCGTACCGGTGGAGTGTCTGAAGCTGCTGACGGCCGTCATCGTGGCTCTGGCCATTGCAGCTCCCAGCATCCGAAAGTGGGCGGCCTTCCAGCAGCGGAAGCTGGCCGCCGGAAAGGGAGGAAATTGATATGCTGGACATTCAACGCATCTCCAAGACCTTCAATCCCGGCACCGTCAATGAGAAAAAGGCCATCACGGACCTGTCTCTCCACTTGAACAAGGGAGAATTTGTCACGGTGATCGGTTCCAACGGCGCAGGCAAGTCCACCCTGTTCAACGCCATCGCCGGCAGCTTTTATGTGGATGCAGGCGCCATCACCGTAGGCGGTCACAATATGACCTTTCTGCCCGAATACAAACGGGCGAAGCGGATCGGCCGTTTATTTCAGGACCCTCTGAAGGGGACTGCCCCCAATATGACCATCGAGGAAAATCTGGCACTGGCAGCAGGAAACGGCGGTTGGTTTTCCCGCTTGACCCAGAAGGACCGGGCCCGTTTCCGCGACCGGCTGGCCCTTCTGGACATGGGACTTGAGGATCGGCTGAATCAGCCGGTAGGGTTGCTCTCCGGCGGCCAACGGCAGGCACTAACGCTGCTGATGGCGACCATGAATCCCCCCTGGCTCCTGCTTCTGGACGAGCATACCGCCGCCCTGGACCCCGGCACAGCGGAAAAGGTGCTGGAGCTGACGAAGCGGATCGTGGCGGAGGGAAATATCACCTGCCTGATGGTGACGCACAACATGCAGCAGGCTTTGGAGTTGGGAACCCGGACATTGATGATGGCTGACGGCCGGATCGTGCTGGACGTTTCCGGCACTGACCGGGCGGGCATGACCGTAGAGGATCTGATCCACCGGTTCAAGGCCGGTACCGGCAAGACCCTGAGCAATGACCGGATGCTGCTCTCCTGAACTTAATGATAGAAAAACACCCGTTTCACGAAGAAACGGGTGTTTTAATTTTTATCAGAAAAGTTCCAATTTTTTGTGATTTCAGGACTTTTCGTTTACTTTTTGCTCTCAGCCACAGCAACGGCCACAGCCACAGTTGCACCGACCATGGGGTTGTTGCCCATGCCCAGGAAGCCCATCATCTCCACGGAAAATCCGCCTTGCGGCGGCTTTAGCGTTGGGGCGTAAGGGTTTCAGCCGAAGTAAGCCTATCATTTTTCCAATAGGGTAATCCCATCATTCAAGAAATGACGGTAGAATAATTATAGCTTCTATCCTCTGCTGTGTCAACTTCTCAACTTTCGTTGATTTGGCTTAATTGTCTCTGTTTGGTTCTAATTGGCTTTAGCCATCAACTTTCAGCTACTTTCTTCAACTTCATAGTATGCCTTGAATAGGTTTCACTCTTCCAACAGTCAGAAGAAGATCATACCGAAACATCTCTAAAAACTTCTCGAACTCCCGCCGTCATGCAGCCTCAAACGCAGGGCTGCATTTTCTTTTTTGCCAAAGTGTCACAGGCACAGTTATGTGCCAGATATGGATAGTGAATTTGGTATACTGATCTCAGAAAACAGGGGAACACAGAACCCCAGAAAAAATGATTAAAAGGAGATTACTACAATGACTAACAACAAGAAGAGTTCCATCCGCTACATCGATGACAACACCGCTCTGGTCACCAAGGCTTTCCAGAAGAACGCTTCCATCTTCGGCACCGACGAATTCAAGCTCTGGCGCGAATACAAGGCCATGTTCCACGATGCAAAGATGACCACCAAGACCATCAAGAAGAATCCCAATAAGCTGAACATCACTAAAAACATGACCTACGAAAACATGGCTCTCTACATTCGGCAGCAGGATGATGCCGTGGAAGTCATGGTAGAGTTCCAGAAGCAGATCAAGCTCTCCAAGGTTAAGGCTAACCCCTACCGCGCAGTGCTGGCATGGTTCAAGAAGAAGTATTCTGATGTCAATGATTACATGGATTTCTTCGAGGAACTGGCTGCTAAGAACGCCGCAGAAAACGACATGTTTGCCGTTCCTACCGCTGCGAATCTCTAATCCGCCAACAAATACGAATCAAAATTAAGAAAGGAATTATGAATTATGGCTACTACTAAGAAGATTTCCGGTTATCGGATTGACTTTACTACCGACACTCTGATTATGAACTACAAGTTCTACGCCGCCTCTCAGCAGTATGGCTCTCCCGAATACAATCTGGTCAAGAGCATTACGAAAGACTTCCCTAATCTGACTGTCAGCGTTCAGGCTGGCCGGGAAGTCACTACCGCCAACAAGAATAAGCGTATGACCTATAAGAACATGAAAAAGCACATCGAAGCCTACGAAAATTCCGCCGATCTTCTGGATGTCTTTGAAACCGTTAAGGCTCTGTCCAAGCCGCTTGCCAATCCCCATAAGTTTGTTGCCGACTGGTTCAGAGCGCAGTTTCCTGATTACGCGGCAGTTCCTACCTTCAAAGACAATAAACTATTTGTCCTTCCCAAGAAACCCGAAGAGCCCAACCCCAAGGTTTACAAGTTCAAGAAGACTAAAGAGGCTTCCTAATCCAGATGCGAAAAAGCTGAGAGCTGTCCCCAAAACGCCTGTTTTTGATTTAATAATTAAAAAATGTTATAATATTTATATAAAGCAAAAGAAAAGGAGATAGATTATGCCGTATACGGTTCCAAACCAGAGGGTTGTAACCATTCACCGAGAAAAGGCTCGATCCGACTTTCTCGGCATCAAAAATGAAAACTGGCAGTCCGCAGCACGCGACCTCGGTGCTCATGCTTTACTGTTGTATCTGTACCTTGCATCAAACGCAGATGGATATGATCTTGCACTCTCCCCTTCCGCCATTCGTCAGGCGGTAGGAATGGCACGGTCAACCTATCACGATCAATTTGCAAGGCTGATTGACAAAGGGTATCTGGTAGAAACGGGCGGAAGCACCTATGATTTCTATGAAGTACCGCAGACGCGCCCCGGAACACCCCTCAAAAAAGCGGTGTCGGCAGACGGATTGAATTCTGAAGAATGTCCGAGCGCCGTCACAGACGGAGAGCCAGCCGTTCATTCTATACCGGGAGAGGATATAGAAATAAATAATACAACTATTCCAACAGATAACAACGGAATAAATAATAGATACGGTCTGGAGATTACAAAGGAGGTAAAGATTCCAGAAGTGAAAGAAATACACATTAAATTGCCAACAGCAGAGCCGAAAAAGACGCTCCTGCCAAAACCGGAAAAGAAGGAGTTTGTATTCTAATGGGCTACGCAGAAAATATGTATCAATGGCTGAAACGAAATGGGTATGCCGATAAATACGATCATGCGGGCATTTACTGCATCAAGATCGACAATATCATTGTTTACATCGGAAAGAGTACGAATATGCTCAGACGCGTGGCGGAGCATTACGCAGCCATCAAAGGACAAGAAACACGAAAATACCGCATCTTAGCGGAAGCATAGCGCAAAGGTCATTCCATCAACTTTGATGTGCTTTATGACGCAAAGGCGCACTATGCGTCTGCCATCAAAGAAGAGATCGGAGCAAAAGAGGGCGAATATATCAGGGCAAATCTGCCCATTCTCAACAGCCAGATACCCAAGGCTGAGGATTGGCACAAATACGAAATCAACGAAATTGCAAAAACAATTACTCTGTCCGAGATTTTAGAATTACAAAAGAAATCAATCCAGATGGAGCAATTTTCAAATATACATGAGGAAAATCCTCCAAAAAATCTTCAAAAGGAGACAGATTCATGAATTATTCTCAATTAGATATTTAGAAAATGATGTAGGCACACAAGCAGCAGCTTCGGAACTCTCTGGAGGGTGAACCGACTGCCGGAACCCTTGCCGCGTGGCGTCTGGAAGATGCACACGATTCGTTCATGATGGACTACTACATGGCACAGGAAGAAGCTACCGAGCCTCTTGACCTCAATATTTCAAGTGAGGTGAAGGTAAAGAAATGACAGCAGAAGAGAAGAAGCGAAAGAAGAAAAAGCAATCCTCTGTATTGGAAGCGGAACTGTTCAGGATCATGGAAAAGAGCCTGAAAGCCGCAATGGACAAGGCTCTGGACGATATATTTAGGGATTGGAAATAAAGCAAGGCGGAAGCCGTTCTGAAAAGAGCGACTTCCGCCTTTTTTCGTTTTCTGCCGCCCGACGGCAAGTGGTTCCCCTGCCGATCACAGCCAACAAAACCGTCTTCTGGATTAAAACCATCATTTAGCGGGAGTGTAGCCCACCCCAAATTTGAAACGGCAAATAAAAAAATATTTTTCCCGAAATAGACCGGGAATGTCCATAAAATGGG
>ENA-UEQW01001821-UEQW01001821.1-human-gut-metagenome-genome-assembly--contig:-NODE-1821-length-16877-cov-3.938155_pt1 | contig 16877 bp, 19 predicted proteins | sample MGYA00242947_ERZ507947 | MGnify/ENA primary metagenome ERZ507947 (study PRJEB26167, sample SAMN06115421) | human gut metagenome | host: Homo sapiens | place: China:Guizhou | collected 2015-03-17... | reverse complement strand
GGCATCGATCTGGGCACTTGCTATTGCAGTATTACGATTGGGAAGGATGGCAGAGCGGAGGTGGTTTCGGACGGGGGTTCGAAGACAATTCCCTCTGTGGTGACATTCTATGAGAACAGAGTGGAGTATGGACTCACGGCAAAGAACAACCGCTTGAACCCGGGAGCCATGCCCGTATACGAGCTGAAGCGACTGCTCGGACTCCCCTACAAGGTGTATCGGTCGAAATGCGGGATCGATTTGACCACCTACAGCGTCTTGAACGAGAACAACAAGATTGTTTTGCAACTGAATCGTGACTACGAGAAGAATACACGAATCTATCCGGAGCACGTTTACAGTATGTTTTTTTCCTATTTTGCCTCTCGCGCTTCGGAAGCATATGGATCCATGATAAGAGACGCGGTAATCACGGTTCCCGCTAGTTTCACGCCGATACAGATCCATGAGACGATTGTCGCTGCGGAGCTGGCCGGGTTGAACGTGATGGAGGTGGAGTATGAGCCGAGTGCCGCTGCACTTGAGTGCAAGCCGCTCCTTCCAAGAGGCGCACAGTATGCGTTGATCTGCGACATGGGTGCAGGAACAGTCGACATAAGTCTGCTGTCGATAAAGGAGAACAAACTGGTCGTTCTCAACACATCCGGAGATCCATGCCTTGGCGGCTGTGACTTCGATATGGTGCTGGCAGATCTGTTCTGCCAGAAGCTTATGGTCCTCAATCCCCAATTCTACATATCGCGCGCCTCAAATCGGTACATCCGCCTCGTCCAGCAGATGGAGAGTTTCAAGATCCAGCTCTCCTCAAAGAGGAGTCCCGACGAAACGATCGAGCTCCACGTCGATTCTCTTCTCGGAATCGCTTCGATGGAGGTGGTGACGATCAGTGTGCAAGAGTTCATCGAGGGGTGTTACGAGCTGTACTCGCGCATTCTCCGCGTGGCAAGGAAGTGTATCGAGGAGGCGAAGATTGTGTTCCACCAGTATGATTGCGTGCTGCTGGTGGGCGGGAGTTCGCATCTGCCGGGCGTTCGCGAGGGCTTCATGCAGGCGTTCGACTTGGACAAGGAGCACGTGATTCTGCCAGACGACCCGGATACCATCGTGTCGCGTGGGGCATATCGAATTGCGGTCAACGCCTACTACAAGAAACGCGCCATGCCGACGACACCTCTTCCCATGGCGCAGAAGAAGGGTCTGGCATTCGACATCTACTACAGAAAGGGACAGTCCACCAAACTGGCGCTCGAGAAGGGGAATGATTTGCAGATCATTTACACGCACACGTTGTCCTTTCTGGAGGACGGTAATCGGCTGTACATGTACATCGACGATAAGCGATTTGGCTACTTCGATGTGCCGGTCACAGACTTCAGCCATTCCAACGAGGCATCACACACGAGCGATGCGGAGTCTGTGAATCGCAAGAAGAGCAAATACAGTATCGAGCTGATTGTGGACGAGCGCCTGGAGCTCCAGCTGCAGTTCAGCGTCGGGGAGATCAACGGGAGGGTCTCATTCATCTACGACAACGACGTGTCGCAGGAGGAGCGGAAGCGAATCGCGACGATCAACGATCTGTACTCCCTGTTGAATCGATTACGGAGAGAGCGCAGAAATGATGGGCAGGCCCAGCAGCGTGTGGCGGAGTGGGAGAGCATGGAGGCCGGGAATCGACTGAAGTGGTGCAACAATGACATTGAGGGAATGGTTGGACTCATACATGAGACTTTTGCAATGTACTCTGTTTGTTTGGCACTGTGCGTCTTTTGGCGGTTTGTTTTCTCCGTTCAAAATAGCGCCGTTTTTCGGCAAGGACGACTTGAGCTCAAAGAATGCTTGCTCGTAGTCTCGTTGGATCCCTTTGCCGTTGCGCCTGCGTAAGGTACATTCCGTTTGTTGCTCCTTCATCCTGAAGACTCCTTTCGTCATCTTTGTTCTTGAGACAGAAGGCGACTGCGTAGCATTCCGCTACGGTTTTGAAGTGTAGAAAGGCGGCGGATCCCGTCTCTGCGAAGGAATTGGCGCTGAAGAACGCCATCAAACAACTGGAAGCGCAATACGGCAAGGGGTCGGTGATGAAGCTGGGATCGAAGGAAAAGCTGGATATTCCCGTCATTAGCACCGGATCGCTAACGGTGGATCGTGCACTGGGAATTGGCGGCTTGCCTCGCGGACGCGTGGTGGAAATCTACGGACCGGAGAGCAGCGGCAAGACGACGCTCGCTCTGCACACCGTGGCACAGCTTCAGAAATCGGGCGGCACTTGCACCTTCATTGATGCGGAGCACGCGCTGGATCCCGTGTACGCATCAAACATTGGCGTGAATATAAACGATTTGTACATTTCTCAGCCCGACAGCGGCGAGCAAGCCTTGGAGATTGCCGATTCGCTGGTGCGGAGTGGCGCTATGGACATGATTGTGGTGGACAGTGTCGCCGCACTGGTGCCGAAGGCGGAGGCGGAGGGAGCGATGGGCGACGCGCACATGGCTCTTCAGGTGGAAGTGCTCTGTTTGGTTCATCTGTAGGCCCGATTGATGAGTCAGGCGTTGCGAAAGCTGACAGGCTCTCTGTCGAAGTCGAACTGCTTGCTCATCTTCATTAACCAGATCCGGCAGAAGGTGGGCATCATGTTCGGAAATCCCGAAGTAACGCCTGGTGGAAACGCGCTGAAGTTCTACAGTTCCGTCAGAATGGATATTCGTCGAAAGAGCGCGATTAAGAAGGGCGACGACGTGGTTGGCTACGAAACGACCGTCAAGATCGTGAAGAACAAGTGTGCGCCTCCCTTCCGCGTTGCGAGTTTCGACATGATGTTCGGAACGGGCATTTCGCATGTTGGCGAGGTGCTTGACCTGGCGATTGAGGAGGGCATTCTGACACAGTCTGGGGCGTGGATCGCTTACAATGGCGAGAACATTGCCCAGGGGCGTCCCAAAGCCAAGCTGTACTTGGAGCAGAACCCCTCGTTCTGCGACGATTTGGAGAAGCAGTTGAGGGAGAAGTGGAAGGAGGAGCGCGATTCCACCAATTCGTCCTCAGCGGCAGCGAATAACACAGATGCGTGGAACGTGAAAGGAGACATTGAAGAGTGTCGTGTTTGTTACAAACATGCGATTCCGTTTCGGTATCTACAGTGTCTACAATATCAACAATGTCCGCGGTCGTGGGCTCGGATTGGGTGGACAGTTCCTCGCTCGACTCCGTTGAATCGTCCACCAAGTTAATCGGTTCATCCTCACTCTCTTCTATCTCCTCAACAGAGGGTTCCGAATCACTGCGCCGCTTCGCTCTCTTCAAGAAAGGTCTCCGCCTATCCAGTACCGGCGAACTCGGTGATGAACTGGAACTTGCGTCATAGTGTTCGATTTCTGTATTAGGTCGATTCGCTGATGAAGAGAAGGGAGGGAAGGACCGATTATCAAACATCCCAGGAAAATTGGTGTAGTGATCATTCAGCATCTGCGATTCTTGATGTATGGATGCAAGAACTTCATCCGAGGATGAGGTAGAATCAGAGTCGTCGCTCGAAGCTGTCGCAGCTGTTTCATCCGACTCTTCACTGTTAATCTCGATAATCGTCCTCTCCGAAGGCTTCTCCCGCGGTTCTTCGCCCCTCCTCGCGCGCTTCCATTGCCGTATATGTGTTCGCGTCCCCGCACCTCTCGCACGCGTCTCTGCACCTCTCTCACGCATCTCAATCTCCCTCGCTCTCGCCGCAATTCCTCTCTGCACTCCGAGCTCTCTCTCGCGCGCCTCCGCCTCCCTCGCGTGTGCGGTGAACTCCCTCTCATACACGCTCGAATCGATGGCGTTCTGCACGATCTGACGCACCTGGCGACTGTCCAGCGAGAAGAGCTGCGTGTGCTCGCTGCACGTCACGCCGTCACGCCACTCTTACCTGATTCCGTCGATGTCCAGCGAGTGCAGAAACGCCATGTGATCGGAGTCGTTGGGAAGATTCACCTGAAGACGCAGCTCCTACGATCGACCCAATTGCCGGCGCCTACGCTGATGTTGTGTCGCATGGTGGAGTGTTGTGGATCCTGCAGCGTGAACAGGTCCTTCAGGTCGTCGCGCGTGAAGTGCTTCGTGATCGTCTTCTTCTCCACCACCTGCTTGTTCACGCACTCCTTCCACACCTGCCGCGCGTACATCTTCTCCTCCACCGTCCCACACGTCACCAGACGGTACACAATCACGTCCTTCTTCTGACCGATGCGATACCTGCCGGTGAGTCGTCCTCCGCACGCCTACGCGCGGTCGATCGCCTGGTCGTCCACCGTCGGGTTCCAGTTTGGATCGATGATGATCACGCGATCCGCCTCCACGATCGTGATGCCCTCGCCGCCAGCGCCCACCGTGACGAGCAGCACCTTCGTGTCGCCCTCCTTGAACTGCGCCAGCGACTCATTGCGCTGGTTCGTCGACAGCTGTCCGTTGAAGTGAAGCGTGGAAATGCCCTTGCGCGCCAGACACTCGTCCACGATGCACAGCATCTTCAGGTACCGTCCGAACACGATCACGCGATGCTGCGTCGCCACCAGGTTCTCTACCAAGGGAACGATCACGCCCAACTTGTTGCCGAACGCGTACAGCGTGCGCGTGGGAACCTGCTGCAGGAACTGACGCAGCTGCGCGTACGACACCTTGCGCTTCTTCGGCTTCTTCGCCGCTCTCCGCCCATGAAGGAGGCGAGGGTGGAGAAGCCTTGAGACTCCTCGGCGTGAACTCCGTCCGAATCGCTCCAATCGCTGCCCGTGTCCATCTCGCCCTCGGAGTCGAATAGCTGCTCGAACACGGCGCCGTCGGGGACGGAGGGCGGGTCGCTGGCCTCGCGTCGCACCCACTCGCTGATGGTTTTGCGCTCGTTCTCGTTCAGCAGCATCACGTGGTTCGCTCTACGATCAACGCAGCGCTAAACACGCACATCTTCTGCAGGACGATCAGACAGTGGAACGCGTGGAGATTCATCGTCAGCGCGCGCCGCACGCGGTCGGAGTACAGGAAACACTTGTAGATGGACACCTGACGGTCGTTGAGCCGACTACGCTGATCAAGGGAACAAACGCCCTACCACCACAGCACGATCTCCGTCTTCTTGCTGATCATCGGACTCGCTTCGCCCTTGAACACCTCGCTCTTCTCGCGCCGCAGCATCACCGACGCCACCAGGTCGTGCAGCTCCTGGGTGACGCAATTCGCCTTCAGCTGCACCTCGTCGCTCGCCTTCTTGTCCTGCCCCTCCTCGATGGGCGTTCGGAAGTGGTGCGTGAACTCCTCCTTCTTGCCGAGAAGGCGGTGATCGCACAGCCAGTCCATGAGATTCCAGATCTCGAGGAGGTTGTTCTGGAGCGGCGTGCCCGTGATGAGGATGCGGTGGTGCGCGTGGATGGTGCCCATGCACTTCGACATTTCGGAATCGCCGTTGCGAATCTACGGTGAAGGGCAAGCGGAGAGCAAACCTTGTGGCCCTCGTCGAGAATCACGTAGTCCCACAGCCGGTACTCGAAAACGTCCGCGTTCCACATGGAGTAGAGAAACTGAATGTGCCTCCGCGTCATTCCATAGGTCGTCAGCAGCACGTAGAATGACTGGTGGAGCAGCAGCCGAATCTCTCTCTTGCGGCTCTCCTTGACGCCGTGAAACAGCAAAACGGGCACATCTACGCGTTACGCATCCAAAACGGTGCCACGGGTCCAGCTTTTAAATGCCTCTTCCCACACCGTAAGCACGCTCGCCGGGACGATGAGGAGACAAGACCCGATCTGTCTGGTCTGCATCAGACACTCCAGATACACGACCACCTGGATGGTCTTTCCCAATCCCATGTCGTCGGCCAGAAGGGCGCCGCCATACACGTTGTGGTGCATTCTCCAGAGCCACTGCACGCCTTCGATCTGGTGAGGGTACCTAGCTCCATGAGCACGGAAAGAATGGAAAACAGTCGTGTCTTCACTTCTTCGGGGATGTTGAGTTCTTCGACGTTTGCGCTGTCCGTAGCCATCGTATGTTCAAAGGAAACAAGGGTGGATGAGACTACGGCGTCAATCGCGATGTCCGTCGGTACTGCGCTCCAAGTCTCAGCCGGTCACAGAGAGGATCCTTTCGTCGATTCCAGTCAGTCGCAACGCCCTCCCGTCCAACGGCAACAAAAGTGTGGGAACAAACAATCCGTCTACAAACCATTAGAAACGCTCAAAGAAGTCAAAAGTGGTCATTCATCGCTGCATCCTGGCTTATCGTGCAGCGATATACGGTCTTTCCATAGAATCATAGTCGATCATATGGGGAAAGAATTGTAATCATCCCACTCACACACACAAAACTCAGACAAATGCCTCAAGTATAATCACGGGAATGGATTTCATACTCGTCATCTATTTCCTCGTCATCGTTTCCACTCTCATCACACCACTTACAATCAGCAACTACAGCACTCGCAACTGAAGAGTCTATTCATGTGGGTGAATAAAAGAAGGGTAGCTTCATGCAATCAGAGACCCCCGAGTATTCATAAAGGTCTATCGCCCATTCCTTAGACACGCTACCACGAAGAGATAGGTGACTTACACAAAGGGCGAATCTTCACATCTCAGGTGATTCAGACTCCGCATCTTGCCCAGCCTCCGAAGAGAAAGGACAATTGGAGTGGTAGTACAATCTCTCATCCTCGATGACACACAAATCAGTTACATCGTTAAATCATTTGCCTTTGGCATATTAAGACCGTCGATGTAGTTCATCACGTTCACACACACACACTCATCACAACACTTACGAGTCGTTCCCCTCAGTCCAAAGAAAGTCCAAGGAAGCGCCAACTACAAACGATTAGAATGTGTCCATTATGGTTTTTCCACAATATCCACGCTGCAAAGCAACTCATCCGGAGTAGGAATATAATGGCAGGGTGGGAGCAAGCTTGCGCGAGCTCAACCATCCTTCACTCTAGGATCTGCTTGCTGCCTGAGACTTCACCAACGCGGTAGCCGGGCTACCTTCCATGGCGCGCAAGAGCGGGAGTCACGAGCGACTACAGTCCGAAGACCGCCATCCAAGATCGTCACCGCCGGATCCACAGTCAGTTTTGGATGTTCACTTACTTGACTATCTACACAATGTTAACTACACTACTAATGTGGAAACCACGAGACAGATTAGCACACTAGCAAGTGCACTATTGCTCTCCGACGAGCATACGGTGGATAGGAAATGCTGTATTCAAATCGCATATATGCCCGTCGGATTCGTCACACACAAGATCAGAAGCGTTACTATCCTATCATCACGGAGTATATGATAGGGGCGAGCAAATCATCACGTCAAGAAACGCACAAACAAGACCACACCACATACCTTAGCAGGAGCGCAGAAGCGTCAACTCCCCCAAGCCATTCTCGAGGAAGCAAAAGTAATAATGAAAAACCACCACACCAACCACCACGGAGTGCAATGAGCGGGAATAGAATGCGCTCTCTCCGCCATGAGACCACGACGTGAAATCGCCGTGTTAATTCGGTTCACATTTCGGCGGTGGGAACGCACGGAAGCGCGCACACGGAAGGGAGGGAGGAGGGCGACCGGTTGGCAACAAACAGGGCAAAAGTTAAGCGAAGGGGAAGTCCTCCTTAAAGATAGATGTATCGAAATGCTCGTTCACTGTCGCAGCTAAAACGGAGAAGTAGTTGGAAACAAACTTGGTATCCCTCATCATGGCCATTTGCACGCCGAGATCGTCCTGCCCCTCAGCAATCCTACGCGTGAGAACGCAATTTGGCATCTACTCCTTCTCGATCAGATTCGGTCCAAACACGATCATGAAGGCGTTGATATTCATTTTGTTACTCTCCACCAGTGACAGTTTATATACCAGCGTCAGCAAAAACATGAGGGTGGAGAAGTTCGGCGCGGGGAGACTGCGTATCAACTCCCACGCCTTGTCCACGTTCATGTTGTTCTCCTGCTTCCCCAGAGCGACGATCGGGTCCCACAGAGAGGGCGACACCAATGTCGGTCTCAATTGGCGCAGGAACTCCTTGATGACGTCTATTCGTCACGGTTCAGCACAACACGCACTCGCCAGCACATCGCTCGACGTGACGCGGTTAATCGCCTCGTAATCGCCCTACGCCTAATTCCGTCCACAAACACGCACTGTCGACAGCGCAGCACTGAGCACGTGTTGTTCGTCCGACGCGCCGGACTTCCTGAATATGCCCTCCAACTTGTAGCCCTCCTGCTCCACCAGCGCGTGCGACAACAGCAGCAAAACCCGCGGGATGTTCGCGTGGTGCTTGTACGGCGCCAGGTCGCGCAGCTGGAACGACCCGCCCGCGCTGAGCGCGTTGGAGAGCGCCGACCCCTCGGACACGTTCTTCACCAGCTGCGCCTTCTTCGCCGCGTCCACGCTGAACGCGCTCATCGTGGAGAAGTCGAGACCGCGCTTGCTGCCCGTGCGCAGGCTCTTCGATTTGAGGGAGTTGCCGGGCGTGGAGGTGGGCGACGCCAGCGGCGAGTTCAGCGACCCCGAGACCTTCAGCGACATGGGAGGCGTCGACACGGTCATCTCGGCGCCCGCCAGACTGTTGTAGAACTGCGAGGTGGTGAACACCTGCTTGTTGAGGTAGCTCTCCAGCGAGCGCTTCATCGCCGGGTAGTACAGCGTCGTCGCGTTGTCGTTGTCCGCGCCGCACCGCACGCCGATCTCTTCGATCTCCTGCCTGCACAGCTTGTACCAGCGGATCCAGTACTGCAGGAACTGCATCAGGCGATAGCGCTCCGGCGGCGACATCACCGCCATGTCGATCGACTTCAGCTTGCTGCTGGCGAAGAGCTGGATGCCGTACAGGTCGCAGTGCTCGTAGCCCTCGCGCTCGATCACGTACCCGATGCACAGCACGTCCTACGACTCACCACATTCCCGCTCTCCCACGTTCATGTCCTCCAGAGCGATCTCGCGCACCTTGTTCTTGTTCGGGTTCACGGAGCTCCACGTCAGGCGGAGCAGCGACGGGTCCAGCCGCACGATGCGCTCCTTGAAGTCCCGCGAGTCCGCCGTGCGCACGAACACCACCACGCCCTCCAGCATCGACTCCAGCATCTGCGTGATCGCGATGTCCGTCACCGCCGACGTCGCTGTCCATCACACCACCCACTCGCACCTACGGATCTCCGAGTGCCACGCGTAGCAGTTGCCGCTGGGGGGCAGCAGACCGTGGAGCAGGAGCACCTCGGCGGTGTTCTCCACACGAATTACGTCGCTCACCGACACGCCGTCGAACAGCTCGCGCGCGATGATGTGCTTCTCGCCCTCCTCCATCTCCTTGCACGCGCTCTCGAAGCACGCCATGTCGAACGCGCTCGCGTCGCCGCGGTCCCTGTCGTTCAGCAGCTCCAGCTCGATCATGCACGCCAGACCGCCCACCACGTCGTCCCGCCCGATGCGCTGGTGCACGTAGTTCAGCAGGTACTTCAGCAGCGCGCGCGACGGGTGGCGCTGGCGGATCAGCACGTACAGGCACTGGAAGCCCGCCACCTCGCTCTCCCCGTCGGGGTTCTTGTTGGACTGCTTCATCACGAAACACAGCACCTCGTCGAAGATCTCCTGCGACGAAATCGACTGGTACGCCACCTGCTCCAGGATCGACCGGCGCTGCTCCTCCACCGTGTTGGTGCCCTCCGCCTCGCCCACCATCACGATCATCATCCACATCAGAACCTTCCGCTCCAGGTCCAGCACCACCGGCACGTACAGCGACGATAGCGGGTGGAGCGGCTGCAGCGGAATGCGTCCCGTGTACGACACCAGCTCCGACAGCGAGAACTGGTGGAACAGCCGCGACTTCTCGCGCTGGAAGAAGATCGACGCGTAGTACGCGAAGTCGTACATCTCCAGGTCCGAGTACACCGTCACCTCGGGCGCGCTCGACGCGCGGCTCTCCACGCTCTTCTCCACGCTCTGGCGCGGAATCACGGGCGACTGCGGCAGCGACGAACCCGGCGCTGGAGACAGCAGCGACTTCTGCGACGAGCCCGGACTGTTCGGCGCTGTACGTGAGGGGTGACGACTCAGCGCCACGGGCGGCGTGCTGGCCTTGCGCTCGCTCGCGCTGTCGTACGAGCTGTGGATGCTGGCAGCACTCTCCTTCTTCGCCGACGCCTGCTTGCGCTCAACACGCAGCGACGCGGAGGGCTTGCGGAGAACGGGCTTGGCGTCGTCGGTGAAACTGACGGTGCGGAAGATGCTGGCCGCGGGGTCTAGAGTGAAGATGAAGGGAGAAGCGTACTGTGCGCGAAGTCCCCCAGATCGAACTCGATGAAGGAGGAGGAGGAGGACAGGTCCATCTGTGTCGTCAGGTCGTTGAACAGGTTCAGGTTGATGCCGCACTCCTGGAGAATCCGCTGGAACGCGGGCTGCTGGATCTTCAGCTCCTGGCGCGCCACCTCGATGGACCACTACGCGTCATCGCGCACGCCGGAAGCAACAATGTCGTAGGGAGTGATGGGGAAGGTGGTGAACACGTTGCGGATGTACAGCGGCAGGATGGATCGCAGCAACCGGTTGGCTAGGCGTCAGACGCGGCGACGAAAGCGACAAATGTTGTCAGGCTGCGAGTTCTGGATGGAGAGGCTCAATCGCGGATTCTTCCTCCGGCGCAACGTCGATGCGTCCGCGTCCTTTGGCTCCCCTTCGCTACGATTGGGAAAGACGGAAATGGAATACGTAGTGTGTTTTGACTGATTCGATACGTTCGGACTTCTTCTGGCGACGCGAACCACGTTCTCAAGTTCCTGCGTGCTTGACCGCGGCAGCACCGAATCGCTGGGTCTGTAGCTCACGCGGTCCTTGCCAACCAGCGGCAGCACGGGAGTCAGATGATCGAACGGTGCGTAGCCGTGGCTCCCGTCGAGGGCTTCGACGTAGACCCACCCGTTCACGGGAATCGTCTTCACGAAAACGACAGCATCTTTCGCCAAATCGATTTCCTGCTCCTCGCTCTTCGAAAACGGCGTCTTCACCTTGCTGCACTGTCCGTTAATGAAACTGTCGATAACCACGAAACAAGGATATGTAGAAGCAAAACACGTCCGATATATCACAGTCGATTTCTAAATCCTTTATGAGGTCTTCGGAAGCGCCGGTGCTGGGTCTTTCGCAGCACGCGTAGCAATGCTTGACATTACAGTAGTATTGGTTCTTCCTTCCGGGGTAGGAGCACTCATACCACGTATAGCTCTGCATCGCGGACATGCTAGGGGTTTATTCCCTACTCAACCGTCAAACCGAAATCGGGCGTGGTTGCGGAATTCGCGAAAAGCGCCCGTTTTGCGGCACTTTCAAACTGCATTCGAGCGAGGAACGCTGCGCGTGAGTCTCCGGGATTGCCCAAAGAAGTGCGCCATGACCGTTTTGTTCCCATTCGTCGCCATCGTCCTCTCACTCTACGTCACAATGCGTTCGCGATGTCATATCTAGCTGTACAAAAGGAGCCATGACAGAGGGGAAACGCAGGACACGGTCGGAGTGACCATTCACAAGGTATCCTCCATTTCTGTGCGTGAATGGCGTAGACACTGAGAGAAGGCCGATGGTACGTGATTCCCCTGTCTCTTTTCAACCATTCTTCCCTCCCTCAGCTTCTCGTGGATTGCGTGACGCTCGTGTATGTCGCAGGTTGCACTATCCGATTTCGTTGATCCTAGCCAACAGTGACCTTGTTTCCCCCGAACCCTTTTTCCTGTTCTTCTACTCCTGCTATTTCGTGTACGGAGCCTATCTGCTACTCGTTGACGCGGATCGAAGAGGAATGTAGTCCATCGGCATGCCGACCACCTTGTAGAGAGAACAGTGTGCACGGGTTCAGCGGCTGCTTTCCGTTCATTATCCACAGCATGGTGTACATTATCGTATCCTCTCGTTCGTGGGATTCCCCGTAGTACTTCACTTCCGCGCTGAGAAAGATATTCAGCATCGGCCTGCTCTGCGGGTACATGTATTACAACAAAAGGAAGTGGGTGCTGTCATTCATCCTCACGTGTAGCAGTCGTCTCCTCCCCTTCTGCGTTGCAGAGGTGCTGCTTTCCCCACTCCTTCCCATATTCATCTCGGACTACTGGCTTCGCACCGTCGTCATACTGTCCTTTTTCGCTGCTCTTCTCAACTACTTCGTGTCGTTCGATGTCTCAAGTGACGTGTAGAACTTCCAAGAGGGCACAGTTCTTCCCATGTCGGAACAGAGCGAGTGCAACCACTTCAGCGAGTTCCGTTCTCTTCACCTTCCTTACTCCGCTTTGTAACAAACACCCCATTCAATGTCCAGTTTCACATCATCCAAGTCGTCCATATCCATTTCGTCCACCACCTGTCCTTCTTCCTCAAAGTCGTACAGCGCGTCCTCCTCGGGATCGTACACAGGAGGCTTCGGACCACGCTTCTCCACTTCCACCTGCTTCTTCGGAGCGGCGAACCGCTTCAGCAAGTCGAAGGTCGCCAGCTTCAGCGACATCCACTCGCCTCGGGACCACTGCACTACGCCTTACACCACCAACACGCACTTACCCGCCTGGTAGCCCGAGTTGTACGCCGTGACGCAGCCGCGAACGAAACCCTTGGGGTTGTACAGATACATCGCCAACACGGCGCCGATGACGCCCAGAGCGATATAACGATACTTGTTGTACCCGTCCTCGATCTTCTACTGATGATCGTCCCATGTGGAACCAACCTCCACGGAAATCAGCGGGTAGAACACGCCGAAAATGCCCTTGTCGTCGCGATCCAGGTCGGGGAAGATCCAGATGCGATAGCCGAAGAGGTAGCAAACGAGGAAGATAACGAAGCGGATCACCTCCAGTGCGAGCATCGCTATCAGCAGCACGATCGACGTGTAGAATACAATGTTCTACAGTGAACGGCAATGACAGCCACTACCTGAAGGAATCTAGGCCAGATGCGGTATGTGGGAATGGCGATGACAACGAGAAGAGTGAGCGCCGTCTTCAGGTATCGCATTCCCTACACCTGAGCATGTATGCACACCATTACAGCGGGTCCGTCGTAGTCCCACGAGTACACATATTTCTTATCCCAAATGAGATTGTTCTCCCTGATGATTCTTCTGGCGTTGTCCGGCTTCTTCGCAGGGTGCAGTATTTTGTTCTCCATGAGGCAGTCCATGATAATCTCGATCGCCTGCTCCAGCTGTTCTTCGGGAATAGCGGGCAGTTTCGCCTTCTCTCTGTTTTCCTTCTCCATGAACCAGGCGTCGATGTGCTTCCCCTTCGAACACTTTGAATGCTTCTTATACTCTCCTAGGACGTAAGTCCGAAACACGGGCATCAATACCATCGTCAGTGTACATAATCTCAACAACGTCGTATTTCGTCACGCCTTTTGACCCAAACAGGGCATTTGCAACGCACATTACGTTTTCTTCGGCAGTGAGATACTATTCTTTAGCCATTTGCGTTCTTTTGTTACGTCATTTAACGCCGCGATGGGATTGCCATCCGTACTCATTTCACCTTTTGATCCTACTGAGAAATGGGAATGACAAAACGGGCGTTTCATCGCTCGCGAAATACAATTCTAGAAGGAGGGAACGGGTTTGCCACAAACACGGAATAAAAAAGAATGACACTTAGATATAGACATCTCTAATCTTGACACTACCACGCACGAGCTTCCTCTTCAGCGAGAAGAGGACAATCAACAGCGCAGCCACAATGATAAGCACAACAACGACAATGATCAGTATGTACAAGTGGAGATTAAAACACTTGTCGTCGATCACCTTCCACTCCACCCCTCTCTCGCTTGCGCTGCAGATGATCGTCCTCTTCCCGCTCCGACCCCACTTGGAGCAATCGATCTCCGCAGACATGCCCACATTGCCGCTCGGGTAGTACTCCGTCGCCTGACAGTCCGGGTACATGAACACCAGCGAGAACTCGAACTGGCACGATCCCGCCGCATTGCTCGCCGTCACAGTGAAGACGCCACTGCAAGACTTGGTAACCATGCCCGATATGATACCGTTCGACTCGTTCAGGGTGAGTCCGTCGGGCAGAGAGGGAGAGACGGAGAAGGAGTCCACCAGGTTGGTAATGGTTGGAGTGAGGGTGATTGGCGTGTTGACGGAGTAGAAGGACTCGATGTTGTAGTGAAGATTCGATGGAGCGAGTTGAGAGCAGCGATCGTATTGAATGTCACTGAATATGCCATTGAAGCAGAGTCTGTAGGTGTATCCACTGTAACCCTCAGCACAACTGTTTTGCTTGATCGATTCTTCTCCAGACTCAACAGCCTCGTAACCATCCACAGCTTCGCAGCCGTGGTACTTGATCACGAGGATGATTGAGGCTGTTGTGGAGCCAGCACTGTTTAAGGCAGTGACGGTAACAGTGGCGGTCACATTCTCACTCACACTTCCACTGATCACGCCACTCGATTCATTCAACGTCAATCCCTCGGGAAGAGACGGAGAAGCGGAGTACGACTGAACAGGGTTCGTCACGGTCGGTGTAAGCATGATCGGCGTGTCAACGAAGTAGAACGACTCCACGTCGTAACTGAGATCTGAAGGAGCGAGTTGAGTACAATGGTCGTATTGAATGTCACCAAACACTCCATTGAAGCACAGTCTGTAAGTGTATCCACTGTAACCCTCAGCACAACTGTTCTGTTTGATCGATTCTTCTCCAGATTCAACAGCCCCGTAACCATCCACAGCCTCGCAGCCGTGGTATTTGATCACGAGAGTAATCGTAGTGCTTACAGAACCAGCCGTGTTCATAGCTGTCACGTTAACAGTGGCGGTCACATTCTCACTCACACTGCCACTGATCACGCCACTCAACTCATTCAACACCAGCCCGGATGGCAGGGACGGCGACACTGCATACAACTCCACCAGGTTCGTCACAGTGGGCGTGAGGGTGATCGGCGTGTTGACGTAGTAGAACGACTCCACATCGTATTGAAGGTTCGACGGAGGGAGCTGGAAGCAGTGATCGTACTGAATGTCGCCAAACACTCCGTTGTAACACACACGGTAGGTGTAACCACCGTACCCACTCATGCATTCTCCTTCTCTCTTCTCCGTGCCGTGCGCGTACGTCGTGTTGGTCGTCGCGTCCACGCAATCCCTCATTCTCTCCACCACCGTGATCACCAAGTCCTCGTAGCCGTGTGCCTCAAATCCGCTGATCACGAACACGTTCAGCGACGAGTCGATCTCCTGAACACACAGCTCTCCGCTCGCGCCGTTGATGGACACCCCGCTGGTCAGCGACAGCGCGTGGTAGTCCGGCGTGAACAGCGACCAGTACCCCACGTTCACGCCCGCCGGGACCGTCGGCTGCAGACAGAAGGGGTCGGAAGGGCGATAGAGCGTCTGGTCGGGGATCGCGAAAGAGAACGAGGGCGTGTACTGCCGGTAGCTGTGCACGGAGAAGGAGAGCTCTCGGGCGCGCACATGCGCGGACTGCTCCGCCTTCATCGTCACGCGCAGCGACGAACCGAAGTGCTTCAGGTGCGTCTTCCAGCAGTACGAACGCACGCCCTCCACCGCCGTCGGCTCCGTGTAGTCAACCGTCTCGCGTCGCAGCTCACGTGTCTCCGTCACCTCGTCCTGGCTCAGCACACTCACCTCCAGAATCGGAGGCAGCGACGACGCGCCGTCACTCACCAGACACACGTCGCTCACGTCCTCCGTGCTGCGGTCGCCGAACGCAAGCGTCAGGGTCACAGGCGCATTGGCGGACACATCTGTCTCCCACACGGTCGAGAAGTCGCCGTCGAATAGGCTGGCGAGCGACGCGTCGTACGAGAACACGGCGGAATACGAGTGGTAGTCCGTGGTGTCCAGGACGCGGAGAGTGAGGTCAAAGACAGGCACGGTCCCTTCTGGGTAGGAGGCCAGGGACGTGGATACGCACGCGACGACCGTGTTCACACCCTCCTGCAGAAGGGTGGCGGGAAAAACAGAAGTCGACCAGAACGCGGGCGCGTCGTGCGACTGCTTGTCGATGTCGGAGAAGACGGCAACGCCGTTCAGGAAAAGGGATAGCGGAGTTGTCGAGCGGTATTGCAATTCGACGGCTTGCGCTCGCTGGGAATCCTGGAGCGAGAAGGTCGAACGGAGGTACAGGTAGGGGGAGGATGCGGAGAACGGAAAGGACGTTGTCGACTCCCAAGTGGAATCATCGTAGGAAGGAAGCATGAGGGACGTGACGTACGATTCTTCGAGAGCGTACTTCCACACGTGGTAGTTCGCGATAAAAGGAGTCACCAAATAGCTCACGCTGAAGGAAACACTCGCCTTTGAAGGACCCTTGTAGATCACATGGGTGTGCTCCCACTGCGTTGTCGAAATGCCAAGAATAGCGCGCTCAATGCATGGGGAGTAGGTCAGCGAACCAATCTCGCAAGACGTTGTCGTCAAATGGCCGCTGAGCACGACCTTGTATTTCATCTGCGACACTCCGACGGTCAGCGAGGACTCGGTGACGGGCAGCTCCAACAGAGGAACGCCATCGAGCGACTCCAGCGATATCACGGTCAAACGATCTCCCGATAGACCCAACTCGTTCTGGAGGGAAAGAATCGAGGAAGTGTCGATCACTAAAGAAACACACAGCGGACTTGCACTCGTGGAGTTCGTGCACTGCTCAAAATTGTCTATGTCGCCCATTGCATCCAACAGAAAGTCTTCCTCTTGAGCGGTCACGAGAATCAACAAAAGAAAAGAAATCAGGGAGTACACTACGATTCAAGCACAGTACTGCACTTCTACATGCAATTCTTCCACTTTTCATCTTCGATTTCTAGCGAGTTAACGAACGAAAAACGGGTGCGAAAAATACGGACC
>ENA-UEQW01001816-UEQW01001816.1-human-gut-metagenome-genome-assembly--contig:-NODE-1816-length-16896-cov-64.679053_pt1 | contig 16896 bp, 36 predicted proteins | sample MGYA00242947_ERZ507947 | MGnify/ENA primary metagenome ERZ507947 (study PRJEB26167, sample SAMN06115421) | human gut metagenome | host: Homo sapiens | place: China:Guizhou | collected 2015-03-17... | reverse complement strand
TCCGTTGCGGAATGTCAGGAGCTTTTTGTCCTGTGCATACCGCGCGACGCCGTTCAGCTCCTGCCTGAGCTGGTTGATGTGGTTGTTGAGCAGCTCCGGATACGTCCGGCGCACAATGAGGATCTTGATCCCCGGCCAGCTGAGCGCCAGCAGCTTTGATTTTGCGCGGACGGACCAGCTTTTTCCGCCGCCTCTGGCCCCTCCGTAGGCCACATAGCGCGTCAGCGCTTCCATGAAGCGCCTCTGCTTGTCGGAGATGCGCGAAAAGTCGAGCGTTATCTTCGCCATTGTGCGATCTCCTCCGGAAGCTCGATCTCCGTCTCCGTCGTGCCGCTTGTCTTTTCATCCCATCCGAACTTTCGTTCCAGATGGAACTTTGCGCCGTTCGCTGCGGAGCTGTCGAGCCTCTGGATGTTGTAGATCTCGATTCGCGCCCCTGCGCGCGCGCAGGTCTTTGCGAACTCCTCCGATGTGCGCATCGCGCTCCATTGCTTTTCGTCCAGTCCCAGCGCGCCCAGCAGCTCCGGCATGCACGGAGGCCGTGTCCATACCTCGCGCATGAGCGGCTTTTTCCCGCGCATCACCGGCACGACCGCCGTCTGCGTGTGTCCGTATTTGTCGAGCGCGGGGCATTGCATCACGATCCGTTCTCCGTTTTTGATAAATTCTCGATCCTCCAGCACCGGCTCCGTCCTTGTCACCGGCTCCCGGTAGCAGATCGATGCGAAATACCGATCGATTGCGGAGCGAAGCTCCCTCGCGCTCTTGTATACCTTTTCGTTCAGGCTCTTCGCCCCCTTTCGTTTTTCGGAAGCTCTGCCAGGCGCGGAGGTCCCCAACTCCGCGCCCAGTAGGAAGGAAAGAACATGGCTCGTACCGCCTCGGGCCTTCGCCCGGCACAGCCTCCGAAATATGCAAAAAAGCCGGACCCCCGCTTTCGCGGAGATCCGGCTTTCGCTCGTCCATATTGCTCTTCGGATGCACAAGCAGCCGACGACCTCCGCAGCAGCGGACAGATCATCGGCTCAGGCTCATAGGCTCAGGCTCAGTATTCACGATCGTGGTGTTCCTGCAATTTTTGCAGTACAGCGGGAAGTCCCGGAGCCGTGTGGACTCCAGTAATCGGACCGACGTCCGTCTGCCGCATATCGGGCAGACGACGCGGTCTCCTTCCCTCACTAGCACCTTACCACACTTTTGTTCGCATTGCAAGTACTTTTTTCGCCTCCCCTCGGCATCGTCGCAAAACCCTACACATTTACAAGGCAAGATTTAAGCGGCTCCCGTCCGCTTCAATTTTTCATCCTTTTGGGATCGAATACATATTTATAGTATTGGTATCCGTACTGTGTGGCTCTGGCCTCGACGAGCACATAGCCGCGCGGGGCGACCGGCGGATGCTCCGGGCTGTACTCCCGCACGGCCTCGGTCGCAGGCTCCGGCTCCGGCTTGGTGCAGGTGCGGCTTGCCTTGTACCTGTGGCCCCCGAACTCCTTCTGCCAGTGACCGTGCAGGTAGTTCGCCAGCGCCGTGTAATCCTGCCCATGATCTACCTTTTCACCGTTCTGGTTTACATAATAGTTGTGCTTGCGAAGGTGCTTGCTTTCTACCACGCTTCCGAGGCCCCACAGCTTCGCAATGGCGTCCTCTGGAATGCCGTCGGAGATCATGTGGATGTGGAAGCGGTTCGTAGATTTTCCGCGCCCGTATACCATCACGATCTTTGCCTCCGGGTATCGGTATGTAAGCCTGCGCCAGTAATTGTCGCGGATGCGCTTGATCTCTTCCACGGTATGCGCCTCAAACTCCGCGCTGAGCGTCAGCGTGGAGTAGAGGCTCGTCGGGCCGAAGTTGGCGTTGATAAGCGCCTCGAATTTGCCCGCTGAAATTTTGGAGTTGAATTCATCGCGCTCAGCCTGCGTGGCGAAGCGCGGCTTGCGCGGCTTGCTGCTCTTGATATCCGCCTGTTCGCTCACGTTGTAGACGATCTGCGTACATACCGCCCCGGCGAATAACCGCCGCTTGTGCCTTTTTGCCATTTCCGCCACTCCTTCCGGGCGGACAGAGCCGTCCGCCCCTACAGGGCCATCTGCCCGTTCAAAGCGTGGCCGGAGCCTCCGGCCATGCGTTCAACGTGCAGCGCTACTCTTTCATTTTTTCAAGTGCTTTCTCGGCCTCTTCGCGCGTGAGAAATATCCTTTTGCCCATCTCATACAGGCACAGCAGAGTAAATTTGAACTCCGCCACGCCCATCCTGTACCGTCCATTCTGTTTCTGTACATATTGGATGCGGTACACCGTATCGCCTATCTTGCATGGAAGGACGAGAACGCGCCCCTCTCTGTCCGCCTGCAGCAGCTCTGGCGCGCGTTCTCCCCATTGCTTTTCTTCTCTTACCATCACGTCACCTCCACTGCCTCATCCAGCCGCACATTGATCTTCTTCCCGCCGGACTCGATCACATATCCTCCGTGTCCGCCGTACCTTGCCTCAAATTTCAGCGCATCATACACCGCGCCCACCTTTGGCTGAAGCTTCTGAAATACCGGTATTCTTGTCATGATCCGGATGCGCGTCTGCGTCGGAAAATTTTTCTTTTCGAACGGAACGCCCTCGCGATCCTGCGCCACCTGTTTTGCCGCGCACGTCTGGCTGCAATAAAACTTTTTTGCATGATTCATCCTGTGCAGCTCGCGCTGGAATACCTTCCCGCAGTGTGCGCACTGCATTGTTATCATCGTCGGCATACTATCCACTCCTCATTTTTTACCCGGGCGCGGCCTTTGCAGCTGCCGCGCCCGGAGCCTTAAGCCGGGGCTCCCTCCTGCTCACCTCATGGCACAGTGCGCAGGCATAAGTCCACCAAAAAATCAGTTCTCCCGGCTGTTTGCCGCCTCGATCTCCTTGCGCTCCTGCATAAAGCCGTGCAGGAACAGCTCCAATAGATTTGCCGCGCCGTTTACCATCTTGGTAAGATCTTTTTTGCTGATCTGGAGTTTGCCGGTCGTTATGACCTGCAAGTCCGGCCTGCCGATGATCTGTACCGTCGGATTCGGCTCGATCGTCCGTTTTCCATCCTCCTCGATCTTATAGAGAGGCGGTGTCGCCTGCTCCATCACGATCCTCGGTGGATACTCCGTTCCAACGAAATCCACATCCCAATGCTTGCCGTTGTACTCATTTACAAACGAATCCAACTCTACTGCAAAATATTGCATGATTTCAGCCATCTGTTTGCTCCTTCCCGACGTGCTTTCTCCGCACGCCGTTTTCATCCTCCGTGAGCGGCAGTGCCTTTCTGCGTGCCCGCTCCTCCGGCTGCCATCCGCAGTGCGTGCAGGCCTCGTCGCCCGCGTACTCCATCTGGCAGCATCGCGCTGACTTCGGCAGCGTGCATCGCTTTTCATCCTCTGCCATCCCTACACCTCCTGTATGTCGATCCCGTATTTGGATCGCATCATTTTTTTGTTGCGCAGGTACTCCTTGGTGCGCGTGGGCTTGGACTTTACATCCTCTACCACCAGCTTTCCGCCGAAGCGATAGGAGAAGTCCGCCGTGTAGCGGATCGCGCGGATGCGCTGACCGTTCTCTGCGATGTAGCTCTCCTGCAGCGTAAACTGCGGCTGCAAGCGCAGATCTGTAATGATCCCCGTTCGGAGCATCACCATCAGCTCGTCATACCGCCGCGCCTCTTTCTGGCTGCCGAAGCGCACCGCGCCGCGCTCTGCCTTCCTATTTTTGTATTTCTGCTGCGTTTTCGCAGCGCTTTGTGCTGTTTGCTGCGCACCCGCAGCGCCGGCCGCCTGCTTCGCGTAAAGCTCCCGCATCTTCGGCGGCATGTCCGCCATCGACTCAAATCTCAGCCCGCTCATTCGGCTGCACCATCCATCTTCGCCCCGCAGCCTGGGCAGCATTTCGGCAGGCAATCCGGGTTATCCGTGCCGTCGTCGATGCAGTATCCGCATTGAGAGCAATGCCACACATCAAGCACAATCTCGCCGTCTGCGTATCCGTCGCCCTCACCTTCCCACTGCCCATACGCCACCTCCGCAACGTCGGCGGCGGGCAGCTTCCTGATTTCTGCAAACGCCGCAGCGTAATCCCCGCACGTCCGCGTTGTAATTTCCAACGCCGCTTCGCGGCTGATATAATCACCCGCCATGCCGCACCTCCACGCCTGCCATTTCAAGCAACCCGTAAATGTCCACTTCATCGCTGTTCGCGAGGAAATCGTCATTTTCGTCGTAGTAGTTGTACGCTGTGTATGCGCGGGCTTGGATTCCTGCGTATTTCTCGAGCAACTTATTTGCCCCCGCGATTCCAAATGTGCAAGCATCCTCCAGCTCTTCCATCTGTGATTTCGTGATAAACTTAGCCATTCTTCTTGCCCTCCAATTCCCATTCCTTCAAAACCATATCCCTGCGCACCATGCAGGCAGCATTCGCCGGAAACACAAACGTCTCATCCGTAGAGCATCGTGCATAGTCTTTGCACCGGAAGCATTCGCCGAGGATTACGGCGGCCTGAACGCCCAGACCCTCAGCCTGCTTTTCAGGCGGCAAGTCCTCCATAAATGCGGTACAGTATGTTTCAGTCATCCTTCTTGCCCTCCATTTCCGCCAGCGCCTTTTTGGCTTCTTCGTGGCTCAAAAATACGGTTTTGCCGATTTCACCGCTTCCTATGCCGTTCAGAGATTGCCAAACAATACCATTTACAATATTCCACTCAACAAAAATCTCGAACAATTCCACGCGAATAGCCTTAACTTTATACACGCTGATTGTTTTTCTACCTGTTACTTCGTAAAGCATATCCCCCACCTTGCACGGCAGCACAATCACGCGCCCGTCCTTGTCGGCCTCGGCAAGCTCGCGCAGTCTGTCGTAGCTTCCGATGCTGTTCAAAACAGACATCATCGCGCACCACTCGCCGGACATACTATGATTGGATTGATCGTCCGCGTGCCTTTCAGCTGGCAGTTTTCCATGAGCATTCTTCGCTCGTCGTTATCATCCATGAGGATGATCCGCTTGTCTTTGTCTTTGTGGATAGTCTCCATAATGCCACGCGACGCTTTCCGCCTTTCGGATTCTGCCCAGCGAACGCCTGTTGCAATCCATCTTCCTTTCCCACCGCCTTCTTTGAGTTCTGCGCAGCAGTAACGTACCAGTCTGGTTGGAGGCATGAGTTTTCTCGGAATCAGATTCCACATGGTTACATTCGTTCCGTCTTGGCGCTTGTGCGTATCGATGGTGCATTTTACGCCTGCCAGTTCCAACCTCCGGAAGGTATCCCGCACGTGCCAGACGGTCTCCGGCGCGTCCGCCGTTGTGAGACTGTGTAGCACCTCATACGGGATACCCGCTTTCCCGGCCAGATGCAAAAGAACGTCTGAATCCTTGCCTCCGGAATAAGTGATAACAAGCGGCTGCTTGTACAAGCGCAAGCTCATATCCGAGGCCATCCGCAGCCGCTCAATCGCGGTTTGTTCTAAGTCCATCGGTTCAGCTCCTCCATCAATGCTTTAAAAATCGGGTATGCTTGCTGCGGCACTACGGCGTTTCCGAGGCATTTAAGTCTGTCCACCCTGGCGGGAATCCCATGAGCCACTCTACCCACGTCGGGTTCAGCTGCCCAGCAACGTCCGTCCGCAAGCTCCTGCGATTGTTTCCTCCGTGCGATCCCTGCGCATCCGCTGCACATGGCGTCGTAAACAGCTTCACTGCATTCGCCAGCTGGCGCACGTGATGGTTGTTCCCCGGCGTCTTCGGCTGCGTCAGGTGTTTCAGGCTGTTTGTGCCCTTGCAGTCCCGGGCCGTTGGCGTCTGCCACAGGCTCTCCCCCTCCTGTACAGCTACCCAGTCCCGCAGGTTGCACGGCTGCTTCCGTCCTGGGCGCGATACCGTCATTTCCTTCTTCAGCGCTTCCGGCGATTTCGGCGGAAGCGCATCCATCGTGTTCGGCGTCGGTCGCAACGAAAAACACTCTCGATCTCCTGTGCCAAGCTCCGACAGCCGCAGCCTCAAAATTAAACACGACGACGTGATAGCCAGCACGCTCCAGATCCTTGACCACCTGCCCGGCGGCAATCTTGATGATTCCAGGAACGTTCTCACCGACAACGCAACGCGGGCGCAGCTCGGTGATAACTCGGAGCATCTCCGGCCAGAGGTATCGATCATCCCCTTTGCCCTTTTGCTTTCCAGCCACGGAGAAGGGCTGGCATGGGAATCCGCCGGAAATAACGTCAACTGTTCGTAGGCCTGTCCGCTCATAAAAACTCTCCTTTGTCAGCGTCCGGACATCACGCCAGCGCGGCACGTCCGGCCAGTGCTTTTCCAGCACCTTCGTCTGGTAATCGGCAAACTCACACTGCCCGACGGTCGTAAATCCTGCCCACTCGGCAGCCAGATCAAGCCCGCCGATCCCGGTAAACAGGCTCAGATGCGTCAGCATCGTGCCTCATCCCTCCCCGTCGTCAGCGCGAATGGTCTCCGTTGCCTCTTGCAAATATGGATTTTTCATGGTATACTCTCCCTGTACTTGATTTTCACAGAGAAGCGCAGGCTTCTCCGCCCTCGTCCGGCCGCAACCGGGCGAGGGCATTTTTTATCCGATCAGGAACTCCGGCTTATAGTGGAGCTTCAACGCCCTGGCGTTCTGGTGGTACTCCGGCGCGCTCCATTTGTAGCCCCAGTGCTTGGCCGCCGTAAAGATCGCGGCCAGCTCGTCTCCCGCGCGTACCGTAATGCTCTGATTGCGGTACACGACGGCGTAATAATTTTTCCCGGTATACCCGGCCTGCGCGATCACGCACGGCCTGCGCGGTGCCCGCTCTCCCGAGTAATCTATGCTATTTTGCCGCATACAAATGCCCCTTCCTTACTTTCCTCCCGGCGTGCGCGATCTCCCGCTGCGCCACGAAATTCAGTTCCTGCGCGTGCTTCTCTGCGAGCTGCTTTTGATAGATGTGCTCCCGGATGGACTGATACAGCATCCATGAGCAGCACATCGCGCTGCATCCCGGCGCACGTCCCGGGCAGTCCCTCCCGCATGGAGGCGGGACCGGCTTTGTCTTTGGTGTGTACCGCATCATTCGTCCACGGCCTCCTCCCACAAATGCTGCATCCACGCCGCCAGCGTCAGCAGGCGCTTGCGCGTCTCCAGCAGCATCCCGACGGTCTCACGATCGATATGCGGCTGACTGCTCAGTATCTCCGCGTCCTCCTGATCCTGTTCAGCGGCCCGCGTGGCCGCATCGATCAGGTCCTCCATCTGCTCCGGCGTCAGCTCCACCGGAATTTTCCCGTTACTCGCCATCTTTCTCGCGCTCCGCGATCCGCATTGCCTCGCGGATCACACTCCCGCCATAGGCATCCTTGGTCAGCTCAAAGAATGCCTCGCGCGTCATATCTGCGCTCAGGTCGATTCCGTGATCCTTCGCAAATGCCTTTCGCCCGGCCTCGCAACTCCCAGTCAGCCGATGATGCCAGTCGTACAGCGTCATCACCGGATACGCTGTATTCGGCTTGATCGCATTCAGAAATGCGGTGATCCGCTTCTCCTGCGGCAGGCCCTCAAACGCCTTATCGCGCGCAGCCTCCACGGCGGCACGGGGCGTTTCCCCATGCGCAAAGAATCCATCTACTTTTGCCATAAAGCACGGCGTTAATGTTAAATCCTTTTGCAGGATGGTGCCCTTCGCAATGTTCCCGTGTACCGCCGTTATGATCGTCTGCACACCATCGATCATATGTACATCTTCGCCGTCGTACTTTTTAATGCCGGAGCCGGAGCCGGAGCCGGAGCCGGAGCCGGAGCCGTAGCCGACGCCGGAGCCGTAGCCGTCGCCGGTGCCGTAGCCGGTGCCGTAGCCGGTGCCGGAGCCGTAGCCGTAGCCGGTGCCGTAGCCGTAGCCGTCGCCGTAGCCGGTGCCGTAGCCGTCGCCGGAGCCGTAGCCGGTGCCGGAGCCGTAGCCGTCGCCGGTGCCGTAGCCGGATCGCGCGGCCAGAAACTCTTTGATTTTTATCGTTTCCATACTCTTACTCCATTGATGCTCCGCACCGCCTCGTCGGTGCAAGGGATGATCTCAATAATCCCGAGTACCGTCATTGCCGGTACCGTTACCGTAAACTTACAGTTTCCAGGTGCTTTCACTCCCTCCGTTGCGAGCTGGGACAAGCTCGCCGCTCCATCCCAATACCACAGCCTTCTGCAATCAACCAGATCTGCCTCGGCACCTCTGCGCTCCGCGATCTTTGCGAAGAATACGCCCGCCCGATCGCACCGAATGATGTAATACTGTTCCTTTTTGTTTTCCATTATTGGCCCCTCCTTAAATTTCGTTTTCCGGCAGCTTCGCTCGAAGCGCCTTGTTTTCTGCCTCCAGCCGCTCGATCCTGTCGGCTGCGTCCATGCCAATCTTATCTATGTCGCAGCTGCACCATTCGTCCGTCCCGAGCTTTTCCTTGAGTTCTACACTCAAGTGCTCTGCTCGGTAATACAAGCATCCTTTGCAGTCTCCCGTCGGGCCGCCCGGTGCGGATATGCACCGCAGCGCCCTGATAATATCCTCACAGCTCATACAGCACACTCCCCAGTACAGCGCTGATCGCCGCCGCTCCGCCGAAGGCCAGCGCCGCACCGGCCAGCTCCAAGGCCAGCAGCACCAGCGCCATGCCGGACAAAAACGCCCCTGCCAGCCAGCAGGCGGAGAGCGCCGTCCGGCGTACCCGCTCTCTCTTTTCCCGCAGGCCGTCTCTCTCGGCTCTGCGCTTGTTCCATTCGCGTTCCCGCGCTCTCTGGTGATTGACTCCCGTGATAAACTCCACGTCGCTCATACGCTTTCCTCCCTCAGTATGGATAACAGATCGTCTCCCGCACCCTTTCGATCGGCACGGACAGCTTCCGCATCAGCGGCAGCACCTTGTCAAAGTACGCGGTCGGCTGCTCGAAAACGCGGTAGAGCGTCTTTTCGCTGCATCCTGCGTACCGGCTCGCCACTTCGATGGTGACGCCCTGCGCGGCCATTTCTCCCCGGATCATCGCCCGCAGGCGGTAATCCGTCGTCCGCTCGACTCGCATCTTCGGCATATGCTCACGCCTCCCTTAAAACTTTCTCTTCTCAAACGCGCGGTTTTTCAGGATATCAAGGATTTCCGACTGTGCATCCTCTCCCGCCGCGTGGAAGCTCTTCACCACGAAGGCGTCCACGCTGTTCATGCCCCACGCGACCACGCTCTTCTCCGGCGGCTCCGCATGCTCTGGCATCCCGATTTCATGCAAAATCTTGATGCAGAGTTCCGCATTGCCGCGCGCCTCCGCGTACTCAGCCGCACCGCTGTCCTCGTCAAAAAGCACCCCAACCTCTTCCAGCAGCGCACGAAGCACCGCCCGTTTCAGTTCTTCCATGTCCTCACGCCTCCTTCCGTTCCGCCTGCATCAGCTTTGCCGCCGTTGCCATACCCTGCATATATGTGATCATGACCTCGATCTGCTGCGGGTTCATGTGCTTCATCTCGTGCAGCACGCCGTCGATCTTCTTCTTCTGTTCCTCGGACATCTCTTCACCTTCTTCCTTGACACCTCCTGCCGCACCTGCTATCCTGAATCCGGGAAGCGATGCGCAGGAGATTTTTATGGATATTCTTGATAAACTGAATTTGGAAATGCAGTATTCCGGCTCCATCGACAAGACCGTAACGGTCTATTGCCACAAATACAAGCGTAAAGAAACCGTCTTTTTTGTCCTTACGCAGCATCCTCAGCCCTTCGGCTATGTGTTCAACGCCTGCGAGCAGAATTGCCCTTCTGCCTGCATGGAACAGTGCCGTCTGCGTGCGGAGGCTGAATTTAAGGAACACTATTCGCAGTTACCCCTTCTCAGCCCCTCTTCGGGCTGACCCCGTTCGCCCACTGATAGATACAGCGCATCGCTTCCTTCAGCGCTTCCGCATACGGGTCTGCGCACCTCGGCCATGCGTGCCCGCCGTAATACGCGGGGATCAAATCCCGGTGCGTCTGGATGAGCCCCCCAAGCTTTGACATACCGTCCACCGCCGGATCGCTATGCGCGATCGCTTCCAGCAGCTCCGACTGAAGCCCGTGGACCTCGATCATGCAGAGCAGCCCGCGCTTGAGCGCCGCGTTGCACTCGTCGATCTGCGGCACCCTGTATCCGCACTTCACGGCTTCGTTGTGCCCGATCAGGCTTGCGATCATCATCGCCTGCTCCATGTGTGTCATGCCTTTCACCCCCTTCCAATCGGCATTTCTTATCCTAGATAAGAAACGAAATATAACTGAATCACATTTAATCTTGACTTGGTCATAGCATAGCACGCTCATATCTCGTTGTCAAGGTTAATTTTTACTTAGTCACATTTTTCTTGACATTCTATTTCTGTTGTGCTACCTTGTATCCAGAAAGGTGGTGGTTCCCATGGATACAATCAACGAGCGCATTTCCCATCTCATTAAAGATCTGGGCGTTACAAAAACCAAGTTCGCGGATCGGCTCCATGTTTCGCCGTCGTTCATTTCCTTTGTTTGTTCTGGCTCAAAGGTGCCGAGCGACCGCACGATTGCAGACATCTGCCGCGAGTTCAACGTATCTCTTGCATGGCTGGAGACCGGAGAAGGGGAGATGTACGTCCAGCGCAGTGAGAACGAGCGCCTGGCCCTGATGTTTGCCGACGTTCTGGCCGATGCCGACGAATCTGTCCGCAAGCGCTGCATCGCTGCGGCAATGGAAATGCCCCCTGAGTTCTGGGACAACATCTACGAGTACGCGAAAAAAATCACCGGAAGCGCATGACCGCTTCCGGTGATTTCTTATCGAAGGATCTTTTCTGCCAGCCGCAGCAGCAGCCAGACCTGCTCATCAGTCGCCCGCTCAAGGATGTTTTTCAGTCTTTCTCTTGCCTTTTCCATCGTTTCCTCCCTTTCTCAACAAAAACGCCGTTCATTTTTCGTTCATATTTCCATCTTGCACCAAATGTAATTTGGGCATAAGCTATAAGTATCACAGATTGGAGGGCTCGTGTTGGACGCTTGGATCGCTCTTGCCTTATTCATTCTTGCGTTTGCTGATTTACTATATTTCGAGCCGAAGCGCACCGAAAAAATTGAAAGCGCAAAATTCGATGCCGCCGTGCTTGGATTTTTAGTGGCACTTGATATGCAGGAATTTGGCTGGCAGTACAAATTCTCTATCTATGATCTCCACGATTATATAAAGTCCGCGCGCAGATATTATCTTAGTATCAAAACGCCCCCACCAAACGACCCTTTATGGCATTGTTGCCATAATCCAAACGACTTCTGCGAGTTCACAATTCGTTGCATGGCACTCTTCGCCGAAGAATATGATTTGCCCGAACTCTTGGAATACGCAAAATCGCACGAGGTTGCTTCTTCTCGTGTATCGGTTTATTTCCATTTCTAAGGAGTAATGAATCTGGTTATGAATTCAAACAAACGCGTTTTGGAGTATACACGCAAAGCCTACCATTGCATAATGCATGATGAAATTAATGCTCTTAGATTCGCATTAAAACAGGATGGTTTCCTCAATCGCAGGGTTTCTATTTTGTTGTCTCTATACACTTACGGGTATTGCATGGGCGTTATTGACTATGATTTATCTTTATCAGTTGGACGCCCAAAGCAATATGATCTTACCGACCCAATGGACGCCTTGTTTGTAAAGCATTTGTCTAATTCGATTTCTGTATTCTCTGCAAACAGGTCTCAGACGCTTAATGACGTTTTACGCCGTAACAATTTCAATCGTGAATTTGTTACATATATGTTGACTGAAAAAACAGATAAAATCGAATCCCTTCAAAATGAAACGCTGGACGATGCCGCATATCGTGAAAAGTTCAGTGAAATCATAATAGATACGCATGACGCTCTTCGCTCCCATTTCCTTGAGACACTACAAATACCGTTTTATGATTTCAACCCTAAAGTCAACGTTGCTACCGTAGATGCAATTGACAATATGTTTATTCAGTCTCCCGTTGGCGACTTGCTGCACGCGGCAAGTCTTTATGTATAGTTGGTTTTTTAGGAGGTCTTGCCATTCCGCCTGTCGCCTCCGCCCCAAGGCAGCGTGCCGTCGCTGCCTCGGGGCCTTGGTTTCTGCAAGCGATTGGGAGCCGCCTGTAGCTCAACCATACGCTTTCACCAATGGTTGTGTCCAGCCCTTTCCATGGTTTTCTCCGCCCCAATCATGTGTTTTTGGAGTGATTTTCTTGGAAAAAATGTTATGGCAGCTCTGCCGCGAAGCAAAGGAGGCTTTGCATCTCACAAATCAGGCCATTGCCGATCGCGCCGGACTCGCCCTGAATACGGTTTCTCAGTACCTGCGCGGCGAATCAAAAAGCGCCTCTGTCTACACCGTTGGCCCGATCTGCTATGCCCTCGGCATCGATTTGAACGCATACTTCGGCATCTCGCCGCCCGCTCCGGAATCCGTTTCCGATCTGCTTCGGCTGGAAAACAAAAGCCTCCGCATCCAGCGCGAGCATCTGCAGAAATCCCTGCGTATGCACCGGCTTGTGACGCTTATCCTGCTCAGCATCGTCGCGCTTTGCGCTTTTGCTCTGGTGGTGGATATCCTGAGTCCCACCCTCGGTTGGTTCCGTGCATAAAAAATAGCCGCCCCGGCGCACTGCCGGAGCGGTATTCTGTATCCCTTGGAGGTGTCCCCATGAAAGTCCCCGAGCCTCGCAAACTGAAATCCGGCACATGGTTCATCCAGCTCCGCCTTGGCGGCGAGAGCATCCCCGTCTCCGCCCTGACCCGCTCCGACTGCATCAAGCAGGCGCAGCTCATCAAGGCCCAGCACCGCGCCGACCAGCGCGAAATCAAATACAAGACGGACAAGACCGTCCGCGACCTTATACAGGATTATATTGACGCACTGCCCGCCAGTACGTCTCCATCGACAGTGCGAGGCTACTTAAGCGTTGCTTCGACGCGATTCGCATCGGTCATGGATAAGGCCCCGTCGAGCGTGCGCGACTGGCAGTCCGTGATCGATGCCGAAGCAAAGTCTGTCTCTCCGAAAACCGTAAAAAATGCGTGGGGCCTGCTTTCGTCTGCCCTGCGCAGCGCAGAGATCTCCGTCCCACGCATCCGCCTGCCGCAGCCTCACAAGGCGGAGAAGCTTTGGCTGGAGCCGGAGCAGCTTCCGGAATTCGTCCGACTCATTCACGGCGACCGTTTTGAAATTCCTATGCTTTTGGCTCTGCACGGCCTCCGGCGCTCCGAGATTCTCGCCATGACCTACGACAAGATCGACCTTAAACGCGGCACCATCACCGTCCACGGTGCGGCAGTCCTCGACCGTGACGGCGCAATGGTGCAAAAGGCCGAAAATAAGAATGCCAGCTCCCGCCGCGTTATCCCGATCATGATTCCAGCCCTTGCGGCAGCCATCGAAGCCGTGCCTCCTGAACGGCGCACCGGCTTGATCTACGACGCCAATCCCACAACGTTGTATTGGCGCATCAATACCATCTGCAAAAACAACGGTCTCCCGGCGGTCGGCGTCCACGGCCTGCGTCACAGTTTCGCGTCGCTGGCATACCATCTTGGCTTGTCTGCGCAGGAAACAATGGAACTTGGCGGCTGGGCCGACAGCGATACCATGCTCAAGATTTATACACACCTCGCGCAGGCCGACCGACTCAAGAGTCAAAATAAAATCGCCGCCTTTTTTGCAGAAAATGCTAATCAAAATGCTTAATTTTCAAAAAGTCATTGCGCCACAACGCTTTTTCGTTTCATTTCTTGGGTTCGATTCCCGTACGGGTCACCAAAAAGAGAAAACCCGCAATCCATTGAGATTGCGGGTTTTTCTTTACATACCAATGCTTTCCGGGTTTTTATGTGTTGTAATATCTGACGCATTCTCGCATTGTCTGACGCATTCAGGATGCAATTTTCAACACAAAACGCTAACGAAAAATGCTAACGGTTTTGCTTCACAATGCACCTGTAATACGCACAAAGCTTTTCCTCCGGGCCGGGGCCGTCCTTGTCCATCAAGAACGCCCGCGCCAGCTCCGCGTAGAACTCCGGCACGTTGACTCCGAATTTCCGCGCCACATCGTAGTAGTCCGAATACATCATGTTCATCGTCACTCCGAAAACCCAGTGCGGAATATCGTTCCCGGCTCCGCTCGCATCCGCGACGGCGGAAGTCTGCTCCATCGTCCAGTGTGGGCCGGTCGAGCCGTCGGCATTCTGCATGCGCTCGGCCCACTGCATGGCCGTCTCTCGGTCAAACTCTGCCGCTTCCGGCTGGTCTTCGCGGCAGTCCAGCTTTTCCAGCCTGCGGATCGTCTTTGCGTACAGGCCGACTTCCTCCGCGCTGCCCAGCGTCACAGGTTTCTCCATGGCCTCGTGCAGCTTCGTGTAAAGTTTTTCGACATATTCTTTCATCGTGTCATGCCTCCTGGATATACCGGTAGAGTTTATCGATGTCATTCTGGTCAAACCGCATATCGCCCAGCAGCGGGACGGATACGGTCAGCTTGTTTTCAAAGCGCGGCCGGGTCGCGTTGTAGAGCTTGTCGAGGTCGATGTTTCCGGCGTCGTCAAAGATCTGCATCATTTTGACCGCGGGATTCTCGCGCAGCGCGAGGATCTTCTCACGGCTGCCCTCCATGATGAGGGCCAGCATGATGCCGGCCCCGATGCCCTTGCCGCCCGGCAGGTGCGGGATGACCTCATTGTCTGCGTAGCGCATCGCGCCGCGCATGGCCTGATCTATCGTCACTGTCATTGCAGATTTCCTCCTTTAAGGATGGGGCGGCTATTGCCGCCCCTTTTCCTTAGCTGTTGCAGCACCCGCCGCACTTCTGGATCGGGTTGTAGAGCGTCTGCGCCGTGGTCGCGGTGCCCGTGGTGACGTCGGCGACCTGCTTGGGATAAAAGGTCGCGTTGACGTAGGTGACGATGGAGTTGTCACCGCAGCAGCGGCGCTCGGCCTCCATCTTGATCGCATCAAGCGCTTCCTTGCGGACGGACTCGACGTCCTGCTTTACCAGCGTGAAACTGTCCTCGGTGCGCTGGTTGTGGACGGCCTGCTTGCACAGCGTCTCACGGACGTCCTTGAGCTGCCTGTCGATATAACCGTACACCTCCAGCATCTTGCCGTCGTTGTACGTGTTGGCCTTGAGCAGCGCGATCTCGCTGTCCTTCGCGGCCAGCTTCTGCTCCCGGTCGAGATCGTAGCGCGTGACCGGCATGTTCTCGCTGCACGTCGGCGCCTGCTGCCGCGCGGCGAGCATGGCGGCGACCGTCATGGCAGGCGTAACTGCTGCAACGACGTCAGCGGCTGCCGGCTTGTTGTTCTGTCCGATGCCGCCCAGCAGATTGCCGAGCCCGCCGTTTGCCAGACTCATCGCGGCGCCGCCGATGCCAAATCCCAGCGCAGTTCCCGCGAGTCCCTTGCTTGCGTATTCCATAGTAGTACCTCCGATAAAATAGTAAGCTGGCCAGCTCCTATGCTCATTATGAGGCATCCACGAAGAACAAAAAACCAACTCTTCGGCCACCTTTCGGGCACAAAAAATATAAAAACAGCCACCCCTTACGGAGTGGCTGCCTTCACATATGATAGTTTAATCCTGTTTTTCAATTGGCACGATCATCTTCTTATGTTCCCGCTTCTTCCAGCACGACTTAAGCCCGTCAATGTGCTCGAACAAGTCCTTGGGAATGGTTGCCTCCATTGGATCAAGAATGAAGTCAATTCCCTCTCGTCTGGCCAGTTTTGCTGCTGGCACAAAGTCGCTGTCGCCTGCCAGTAAAATTATCTGATCTACTTGTTTTTTATACGCAAGTGACGCAATATCTAATCCGATGCGCATATCAACGCCTTTCTGGTTGAAGGAGATCGTAAAATCTGATTCCGTTAAATCCTCAACGCTTCGTTCCTTTCTGCACAGTGCCTTTGTAGCATCCGCCGAAAGTGCAAAGTGCGCGCCTGCATCAGACAGCCGGCCCATTCGGAGTGCGACCTTGCGTTTCTTTTTCAATTCTTCAAAAAATGCATTTGCCCAACGATAAGTATCGGATTTTCCAAAGTCGATCCCGCACTTCAACGCAGGATGATAGACTGTCTTTTTCAGCGGCGGGCAATCGTAATAGAAGATACGATACAGTTCACGCTCTTCTCTGTGGTTACTATCCTTTCCTTCATCGCGAATGTGTGCCATGCAGTAGGCATACAATTCGTTTGCGCGGTCAATCGGGCTTTTATCACCCCGAAGGTAAAACGCCCGCTTTCTGTAAAACGCACCATCTACAAGAATTGCTGTCTTTTTCATATGTCAGCTCCTAAAAAATGATGAAGCCCCCGGTTGCAGCATTCCCCGTATGAATGGGGTGCTTAATACCGGGGGCCTGTTAATGACACAACGGACGTAGTAAACAAACATTACTTTCGTTGTGCTTATATATTATGACAGCGAAAATTCATTGTCAACCCATTTAGTAAAATTTAATATTCATGAGCCGCCCTATCCGGGCGGCTCCTTTGCATGCTCCCGCAGTACATTCACGCACCGCGCTATGATCTTCTTGACGCCGTTCACGCTCAGGCCCTCGCGCTCGGCAATGCGCTCATGGCTCCAATCGTCAAGAATCTTCCGTTTCAGGATTCCCCGGTATCGCTCCGAAAGAATCCATTCGTCGATCAAATGCTCCCAATCGCTGCGGCTCAGACTCGGCAGCCCCCGCAGCATATACCCTCCTTACTTGCTATCCAGCACGGCAATATTGCCCTTATTGGATACCTTCAGGCCCAGCGCGGCGGCGATATCGCGCACCTTGACATAGTTCGTGCCGTTTTTCAGGATGCGTTCGACGGCGA
>ENA-UEQW01001814-UEQW01001814.1-human-gut-metagenome-genome-assembly--contig:-NODE-1814-length-16913-cov-3.892255_pt1 | contig 16913 bp, 20 predicted proteins | sample MGYA00242947_ERZ507947 | MGnify/ENA primary metagenome ERZ507947 (study PRJEB26167, sample SAMN06115421) | human gut metagenome | host: Homo sapiens | place: China:Guizhou | collected 2015-03-17... | reverse complement strand
GGAGTGAGAGCCAGACCCCTGTCCAAGACGGTGAGATTCAACGTCATTGAGCACGAGGTCCAGAAGACGAACGGTCTTTCCAACATCCGCAAGCAGTTCCGTATGTTCTAAATGAATGAGAGGAGAAGGACAAAGGTGAATCTTGCTCTATTTGTTCGACAAACACGCTATGGGCTAGGACTATACACGGATTGGTAAATGCGGAAGGAATGAGCTTCCATAGTCACATTCGCGCAGAACTGATAACTAGGAGTGAACGGCAACGCGCACGGCTACTAATGGCCACCATCCCGATCGCACTGCCACACCTCGATATCGGGATCATCCTCAGTGAAGTCATCGTACACCGACTTCCTGTCCGTATTCACGTAGCTGACCCACCTGTACCCGGGCTTCAGCTCAGGGAAGTCGATCTCTTCTCTACGCATCACTCCGCCTTCCATCCGCCACGTCGCGTTCTTTGCGCTATCCCCCAGATTCATAACCCCCACAAATCGCAGATCCGTGCTTCTGAGAAGAAAAGCAACAGTATGAGTAACATTATTCACGTAGTAAGCAAACGGTTTATATGAAGAATACAACTAATCGTCAATCGCCGACCGATCGCTCACAGAATACTGATATCGGAACGTCAGCAACTGCTTGGTGTAGTTGAGCAGGCCAATGCTCGGGCCCGTCACCAGCCAGTTCTGATTGGAGAACACCCCAACACGATCCAAGTCCAACATTGGAGGCGAGGCTGAAAACTCCACAGCGGTCAGGTACTCATCGCCCATGAAGAGGCGCGGGATGCCGGGCGTGAGGAGGAACAGGGAGTGAATGAGGAGTGCGTGCTTCATCGCTTGGGTTGTTGTGCGCGTGTTGTCTGAATCACCTTCCGAATCACCATCTTCAACACCCTCTGCAACCCCCTCCTTCCCATACAGTCGCTGACAGCGCGAAAGGAGACGGGTCTAGACATCACCACCACACGACACACCCACCTCCTGCGTGTTCAGTGTAATCACAGTGCTATCAGCAATGGACCCGAACAGCGCAAAGTACTCCAACACGTCCTTCTCCTTGATGACGCGCACCAGCGTCACGGCGAGCAACTGACTACCTCTGCACCTCACTCCCACAACCCTCACTCACATCGATTCATCCAACGCACCGCGGAACCCCAACCCGTGCTGTGAGGTGGAGGCAGTGATGTCACGCACCATCGAGTCGGGGTTCTTCACGCTCACCACACCACGCGTGTCCTCGCCGAAGAGGAAGGGAATCGAGGCACTCATGGAGCGGAGGAAGCGCACCGCATTCTCGTTGTCGCTGCCCTCGCCCTGCTCGCACTCGCGACTGTCCAGACGCAGACACAGCAGTCCGCGCCACCACAGCCCCGTGAACCCGAACTCGTTCACGAAGCGTGTAAGCATCGTCTTGAGCAGCGTGTGACTCACCGTACCCGTTCGCAGATCCGGCTTGCCGCACGTCCGACCCTGGTACTGGAACAGTGGCGCCTCCGCATCGAAGAGCGAGCCGAACCAGGTGCTGTTGGCGGAGCCGTCGTAGTTGTACCAGTCGGAGGCGGTGGAGAACTGCGTGAGATCGACGTCGTGAAGCGACGACATGCCGGTGAAGGAGATGTTGGCGAGCAGCGAGTGGAGCGAGGACTGCAACCCGTAGCGGGGGTGCGGGATGCCCGGATAGACGACACTGGCGTGGTCTAGAATAAGAGGCGGGGAGAGGAGGGTACACCAACAGGAGGAATCGATCACGGATGATTCGCAAACATGGGTCTCGAGGTTCATGAACTCCACCGTCATCACGCCGAGGTGACGCAGATAATCGAGGTAGTAGTTCGTGCTCGAGTACGAGCCCTCTCCTACGCATTAGACGAACAATCGGAGGGGACGAGTGAAGGACGGAACGTGAATATAGTAGATTACATTGTACGGAGTGTGCGCCGCGGAAAAGCGCGTGTACCGGTTGGAGGAAGAGGCGTCGTGATCAACGTTCCTCCACTTCTTCGTGATGCTGTAGGATCTAGCGTTGAGTCACCGCGACAGCCGTACAGGAATTGTCCGTTCTGGATCAAGTGAATTCGACTATCCTTGTTGGAGACGACACGGTATGCAAACTCGGCATTGCTGTTAATACCACCTACATTGTAGAACCAGAACCCGCTGCTTTGAGGACTAGGGGTGAGCAGGCGAACGAACTCGCTACAGCATCGAGTACTCTTGCTCGGATCCGCCCAACGTGGATGCCAGCACAAACACACTTCTAGCGTACGGCGCGTAGACGCGGAATGCCATGCCACGCGTATAGACATGACCGTCGGGCAGAGTATAGTGCTTGTCCCCGGACCACGGATAGAAACCAATTACTGTTATATTTTGGCACTCGGAGCCGGAAAAGCCTGGAGGACACGTCTTTGTCACAACGGTGGGATCCCTGTTGTGATTTCTCGTTACCAGCACGATGACCGTAACGATGCAGCAGAGAATCGTGGCGAGAAGCGCGGCGAGGAGACCACATCGCGTCTTCGTCGTCTTCGGCTGCTCCATGACTCTCCGCCCGTTGTTCTTCCCGACTCTCCAATCCCTGCTGGAATCTCCCTGATGCCGCATCGAAAGGGAGTAGTACTCTCGTTTTGGCGCGCTTCTGTTGCCCTGAAATCGCGATGACATGGGGAATGCGGAGGCGATTCAGAAGCACTTCACGGGACGAATGAAACCAAAACAATGCGTAGTAAAAAACACATTGATAATGAACAACCACTAAACGTACTGTCTATAGGAATTGACGACCGCTTCAAACTCCTGGAGCATTTCCACGGATACCTTCTTCTGCGAGTACTTGGCTATCACCCGGTCAAGCTCCTCCTTCTTTTCGTCATCGTCAATCTGCTCCACCAAGTGATATCCCTCCTCCTGTATTCTATTATTCTTGTCTTGCAGTTTCAAGTACTCCTCCGTCTTCTTCGACTCCTCGTTCATGACGCCCTTCAGCACCTTCATCTCCTCCGCAGACCACGTGGCTTGCATGTCCTTCGCCTTCACTTCCTTTCCCGAGTCCATGTCCTTGATCGACAGCGACAAGTTGCCGTTCACCGACATCTTGAAATTGATTTGGAAGCGGTTCTGGAACGCCGCCTTCGGCTGCTCCACCTTGAAGCGGATCTGCTTGATCTTGGAGTTCTCGTCGCACATCTCCTTGTCGCCCTGGTACACACGGAACGGAATGTGCTTCATCATCGGCTTCGTGTTCGTGATCGGCAGCGTCACCTCGAACGGCAACTTCTCTCCTGCCTTGATCAGCACGATCATCTTGCCGTCCCCGCCCTGCAGACCGATGCACGAGGGGCATTGCGGCACCACGGTCATCGAGCCCACGTCCACCATGGGGGGTTGCGGGGTGGGGGTTTCAGAGGGTTGAGGAGTGGTAGTTTCAGAGGGTTGAGGAGTGGTAGTTTCAGAGGGTTGAGGGGTGGGGGTTTCAGAAAGTTGAGGAGCAGGGCTCTCAGGCGTCACCGCCTCATTCAGCTTCCCATCTTCCTCCTTCAAGATCTCGGGGTGCTGTGTGAGGTAGTTGGCGTACTTGGCAGCGCCGTACGCCACGCACTCGTCGGGGTTCACCGTGTGCTTGACTGTGAGGTTGAAGTGCTCCTTCAGCTCCTTCTCCACCATCAGCAGACGCGTCGACCCGCCCACCAGCACGATCTCGTCGATGTCCTCCGGCTTCAGACCCGCCTTGGCGATCGTCTCGTCGCAAATCTCGATGGAGCGCTTGATCTGGTTGTAGATGAGTTGGTTCATGTGGTTGCGCGACAGCGTGTAGGTCCAGTCGATGTCGTCGTTGATGGTGATGTCGGTAGAGAGCACAGAGGTCAGGTCAATCTTGGCGTCTTCGCACTTCTTCCGCAACTTGCCCTTGTCGCGCGTTGTGATCTCCTCGAAGTCATCATTGCCGCTCATCTCTTCGTTGTACGCGTCAATAACGTCCTTCATGATGATGGCGTCAAAGTCGCTTCCTCCCAAGAATTCGTCGCCGCCAAGCGCGACCTCTGTGAATTGCAAACCCTTGATGTGCATCACCGTCACATCGAAAGTGCCACCACCCAGATCGTAGATGAGAATCGTCTTCTCTGCTGCGTCCTGTGCCAAATCCGCATACGCATAGGCCGCGGCCACTGGTTCCGTGATAATGGCGATGGCGTTCAATCCACTGATGTTGGCAGCATCACGCACGATTTGGCGTTGCAACTGCGTGTATCGCGCGGGCACGGTGATGACGACGTCCGTGATGGGGAATCCGGCGAAGGACTGGGTCATGGACTTCAAATGGGACAGGATGTACGCTGAAATCTGTTCCGGGTATCTCCTTTCCTCCTTGTTATTTTGCTTTATGCTAATCATCGGTTTGTTGTTGCCATCGTCCACAATGCTGAACGCCACCGAATCCTGCATGCGTTTGACGATAGGGTCCGAGAACTTGGCACCAATGAGTCGCTTGCAGTCGTGGACCACTTCCTTCGGACGCGTCGTCATTCTTGTCTTTGCGATGAAACCGGCAATGAAGGGGGGATCGCCCGATGCTGGGAAGCACACGTAGGAGGGGACGATGGGTTTCCCGTTCTTGTCGACAACCATATCGATTCTCCCGTTGCGGTAGATCGCCGAAGCAGAGTTCGTCGTTCCCAAATCAATGCCGAAAGCGGTAGATGTACTCATTTCCAAATAATGCAATCTGTTTCAGTCATACCATGAGGCGTTTCATCCCCGAAATTGTGTAGGATTCTGACACTTGTCGTTTAAAGTGGATTTGCTTGAGTATTCCGTGTGGTTGTGAGTGCTATTAGATAGGAGAGTGATTGAGAGTCATTGCGAAGGAGTGATGACGCGATCAAGTGAAGGAAGAAAACAGGAAACACTCTACTCAACAACAGCATTTGAAAAGTCCATTTCCGGGTGCTACACCTCAACCACGACTCGGAGAACTACATCACGCATAAACTGCTGCAACGCCTCCTGCTTCCTCTGCTCGTCGCTTGTCAGAAGGCCTCGCTCCTTCTGTTTCTGATCGTACTACCCATCACTTTTACACACGCGAACCTACCATCATCTTCTCCACCTGGGACCGTAGACTGCCCTCCAGCGCGTCCAGATTCACTGGCGGAGGATCGATCTGTGAAACGTCCACTTCGGGTTCGCCCTCTACCACGTGCGGCCACCAGTGGTCGCCTTCGTTCTTCTCCAACTCCACTCGAATCAGGCGATCGGCTCCTTCTCCCTCCAGCGTCCACACCGAATCGTCCACCTTGATGCGCTGGAAGGTTGCACCCTAAGCGTGACTCCAAACACGCGAAGCCACGTCAAGCACGGGCGACGATCCACGAAGACCCACAACCAAGTGCTTCGGCTCGATACGGCAATCCACGTTACGTCCCTTGGTGGAAGCAGGGACAGGAATGAGGACGGTCACGTTCTTCACCGTTTGCGTCCAGGAATACGTGTCAAACGAGGCGCCAAATCCTTCGTTAGCTAGAGTAAAATGGATGAGAGGAAGCACAAACGTTTCAGCTTCTCCATGGTGGTAATAGTGCAATGCGAAGGAATGGAGGGGGATAGCAAAAGAGAATAATGCATTGTCATTCTTACAGCACATTTCTTCGCAACAAAGAGGAGAAAACGGCAGGTAAAACAACAACCTGGAGAAGGGAATATCGCACACTTATTTAGCACGGGATCTCATCTGTCTTCTCTTGCGTCTCAGACGTCGCATACGTTTCTTAGCCCACTTCGCTCTCATTCTAGAATGACGGTAAGCGCTTCGTCCTCGATCTCCCTCACGAAGCCCCCAAAAGCACGCTCAAACTCCACATACTTGGTTCAATCGAATCGAAATCTGTCGAGAGAATGCTTGTAGCTGTTACGCGTTGGGGTGAATTGACGCAATCTTGGAGATAAAGCGGAGAAACGCACTTTTGAAAACAAACAGCAGAAACAGCAATTAGCAACACTTCTTTTTCTCCTCCTCTTCCTCACACTCCGACATCAGGCTGATCTTGACCGTTTTCTTCTCCAGGGGCAATGGACTGGAGGTGGGCTTGGTCGTTTCCAGCTTGTTGCACGAGTTCAGTTCGTAGATCTCTGCACATCAGCACGCCTCACCACCACTACGCTTCAACACCGTGGAAAATGCCTCCTCAATGCCCGTTCGGTCGTAGGCACTCGTCTCCAAAAACGCCATGTTGTGCTTCTCCGCGTACGCCACCGCCTCTTCGGTGGAAATGCAGCGCTGGTTTGACAGATCGCACTTGTTTCCGATCTATTCGTGATTAAAACTAGTAGGAATCACCAAAACCACCACGATGTTTCCCTCCGAGTGCTGTCGCAGTTCGGATAGCCAACCCTCCACGTTCTCAAAGGAGGAGCGGGAGGTGATGTCGTAGACCATGAGGGCGCCCGCGGCTCCACGGTAGTACCTATTCATCACATCCAAACGATATTCTGACGCGCTCGTGATGGAACGATAACGCTCCTGGCCGGCTATACATAAAGCTTCCTCCCACACCATCTCACCTGTATCCCAGATTTGTGCTTTGATCACGGAATTGCCCACTTTCACGCACTTGGCGGAAAACTCGACGCCCACGGTTGCCTTCGAGTCCAAATTGAATTCGTCCTTCGTGAAGCGAGACATGATGTTCGTCTTCCCCACGTTGGAATCGCCGATTAGCACAACTAGTCCGTGATTCTCCCTGCGCTCGCCCACTCTTGTACAGATAATCGTAATGATCATCCATTTCTGCCGTCGATGCAACCAGTCCTTGATGGATCCCACGTTCCCCCGTTTTCCGCCCCATCGCTTCCCGCTGCGAAACTCGCTTCATAAACCGGATTCTTTGGGATGAACAAGAAGGAAATCTGTGTGAATCTGCTGTACAGGCACTGCATGCGGTGTCTGTCACTTCAGATGGCAGACAGGGGGGTGTCGATTGAAAAGACGACTAACGCTCTCTTCGAAGATATGAACTGCCGTTGCATCGCGCTCAAGGCACAGGACGATTTGGAAATGGTTTTCCTGTCTTCCATCGAGAAGGATCACACGATTCTGTTCGAAATGGTGAGTCACACCGTGGACTACATTCAGGTGATCGGAGAGAGTCGGATACGCTTGCTTCCGTAACGGATAGGCGCCTTCTTCCCGTCGCAGCCTCCTCCCCTCCAATTCACCTTCGAAACGTTCAACGCGATGCTGGAGTTGCTCTTTCCGTCCATTTTGAGGCGTAGTAGTTTGGGCGTCGGCGATTCGGTCACGTCCTCCGACTTCGTCTTCGTGTCCATTGCCTTGTTTGGAGTGGGTTTCATAATTCAGCGTGACGGATAGGAGATTGAGTTGCTGACCTTCAACGACCTCCTCCGCCTTCTCTTCGGAGACAACCGGAAGCGGCTATCGCGCGAGAGCCTTTGGAATCAGGTGTGCGCCTATCTGACGCCGTGTCGGCAGGAGCGCATTCGCAACTTGTTCCTCTTCTTCTGCAGCTCCGGGAAGGACAACCTGTCCGCCATCGAGTGCGTGTCGTTCCTCACCTTCCTCTTCTGGATGGAGTCGATCGCCTTCATCACCGGTCGCTACGCCTCCCCGTTGCTTCTCCTCCACTCGCTAACGCGTAGCATCAACTACAAGCCGGTCGCGCTCGAGTGCACTTCCAAGCTGTTCGCCGATTTCCATCTCCGCTCGACCGACTCCATTTCGTTCCACCAGTGCATCCTCTGGCTCTACTCGCACGGCGCGGAGTATCTCTGCGCGTCGAAGAACGCCATTGCGTCGGACCCCTGCGTGACCTGCCACGCGGACTACCTGTTGGCTCTTCTCGCCTCCGCCTTCGACCACAACCGTCTCACCTACGAGGAGATCATGGCTCCGCTGAAGGACATCTCGAAAAGTGGGGGCCCCCTCACCAAGGAGGTGGTGTCGTTCTTCTTCATGGGCATTCTGCGCCCCAACCTCTTCGACGAGGAACACAAGTACTTCTCGATCCTCTGCAACGCCTTGTCGCTGCTGTTTGGAGACGAAATCGACCGACGCACCTTCCTCTACTGCGTTACTGTGATGGTCCTTCTGAATCATAAAACCACTGAACACAAAGCCATCTTGCGGCTGTGTTACGCGTGTCTTGGCGCCGTCTCGAGCGACGACCTGAGGCGGATGCTGACAGACGCCTTCGTGTTCTCCTCGCGTTTAGTGATCCATGGTTATCAAGACATCACTGTGCATACGGAGGAGAAGAGTCGGAGTGTGCTGAAGGAGTGCTGGCCCTTGTTAATGAAGAAGGTCCCCATCACTGAACACGCGGACGTTTCCTTCGACGCGTTCTGTGACGTCGCCACGCTTCTCCTCTCCTTCTTCTGCAAGGCGTCGCACTTCAACGACCCCGTGGTGGCGCTGAAACAGTATCTTGTGGACGGGAAGGTGGAGGAGAGGAATGTGGTGTTGGAGGGTGAGTGTGGGTATGAGGCGTTATTGGAAGGTGAGTGCGAGCCGGTTGCGGGGGTTTCGCTGTGGCAGACGCTGTTTCCGGCGAGGGGTATGATGACGCAGTATCCAACGAGGGGTATGACAACGACGCAGTATCCAACGAGGGGTATGACAACGACGCAGCTATCACAACAGGAATCAGAGCTGAAGGCGGCGCCCGCCTCCGTGTTCATCTACTCCGTCTTCTCGCCCGTCTCCGCCATCGGGTGTTCGTGCATCGTCGCGGAAGTCGTGTGGCGTCATGTCTAGACAGTTCTCCGCGCGCTCGCCTCCGCGTTGACGATGACAGCGGCCAGCGCGGACACGCTCTTCTCGCTGTACCAAAACCAGCCCGAATTCCTCTTCTTCTCGGACTATTCTCACATCATGCACTCTCTATGCGAAGGAGTCTCCAGCACGCTCCGCGCGGGACTCTTCTCTCTTCTGGACTGGGAGAAATCGAGCCGAATTCGGACGGACGATCTGTTCTTCCTGCTGTTGGAGTTGCAGACGCTGCTGCAGCCCAAGGAGGACGGCTACACCGCCCTGTGGAGGTGGCTGCAGCGGTTGGAGACGGACCACGGTTTCCCCTTGCTGTCGCTTCAACTCTTTATCCAGTTGCAGTGTAAGCTCCTCGCCGCGATCCTGCCAGGCGTGTGCGAGTGCACAGGCCGCGACCTGCAGGCACTGCTTCGCTCCATCACCGCCTCCTTCACCACGCACACAGCGTCCTTCCTTCACCCGCCTGCCTCGGCAGACCTCTTCGCGTTTAACGCTCTGTCGTACAGCGAGGTGTTCGTGCAGGAGGAGGTGGTTCGCGACCCCGAGTTGATGCTGAGCGCGTTCAAGGGGTGGCTGGACGAGGGCAATTTGGTGATTGACAGTGCGGTGCTGTCGAGTCAGGACGTGTTCGCGCAGCGGAGGGAGAGTCTGTGCGCGTATCTGGGCGTGGCGGGCTTGACGTCGCGTGATGTTGTTGCCTGTGTGTGTGAGTGCTTTGGGGGTGAGGGTGATTGTGATTGTGATTGTGATTGCGATTGTGATTGTGACTGTGATTGCGATCACGGTGAAGACGACGACCACGACAGCACGCTGAACGACTCCCTCATTCCCCTTCCCCAACTCATTCAATTCTGGGACCGCTTCTTCCCGCTCTCGCCCCTCTCGTCGTGGGTGCAGCAGCGCATCACGCTCCTCTCTGACCTCTTCAGCGTCTTCTCCGTCCGCGTCACTCAGCCGGACGGCACACAGAGCGAACGCGTGTCCATCCACACGATCGCCGCCTTCATCTGCTGCCTGCTCGACGACGACATCATGTCGCTGCTACTCCACGTTCTGCGTCTCCACGGACACGCTGCGGCGCTCAGCACGCAGGAGGTGATTCGCACACTTCGCTTCCTTGCGAGCTGCGTCATCTTCATCGAGCAAGCAATGCGCTTCCTGCTGACGCGTAGATCGGGCGTTTCGTTCTTCAGCACCACCAAATTCGACTCCTTCTTCGCCTCCGTACTGCTCGACATGGGCTTCGACGCGTCGTCCTCGTATCTCCCCACCGACGTGTTCCACGTCGTGCTTCACGCTCCTTCTCTCTTCCTCTCCTCCTCCACGTATCTCCAGCACTGTCTTCCCACGGTTCGGAGAAGTCTGTTCAGTCAGATCGAAGCCGTGCTATTGAAGAACGAGGCCAGCTTGCGCGCGTGTTATCCCGCCCTGAAGCGCGTGGCAGACAACGGCGTGGTTTTCCGCGGGGATTACTACCGTGCGATGTGCTCCGACTTCCGTGGCAGCATGCCCGAGAAGCTCCTGTTCATGACGGTGGTGGACGGCGTGTGGGACCGTAGCATGACTGGACGAGGCGTGACGGAGGGCTGTGAGCCAGAGACGCTGTTGAAGGCGATCGCGTCGCTTCTGTACACCGACGCCGCCTTCTTCGCGCAGTACGCGGACGTGATTCATCCTTCGGAAGACGACTTGTGGAGTTTCAACGAAGTGTACTCGTTCTTCTTCTCCATTTACCAGATCTACAACGACGTGACGTTTATACGTTCGCTTTATTTTTAGCTGCTCGGCACGCCAGACGGTCCCGTGTCCACACTGCAAATCATGGCAGAAATCCAGGCGATTTCATGCTTCATCCAGTCGTCGGCAGAGTACACGTCGGACCTCACCGACGACGATCTGCAAGCCTTTCTGCAGGACGCGCCCTTCTTCGTCGTGACGGAGGACGTGCTGAAGGGTGAGTTGAATGGGAGTGTTGTCAAGCCGTTCGGAAGTGATCCGTCGTTGATGCTGGCTTCAGCGCTGCGGAAGTCGGTGCCTGCGATGGCGGTGCCGGTTGCTGAGTCGGTGCCAGTGATGGATTCAGTGCCAGTTGCTGTTCCGTGTGCTGTGCGGACGGAAGCGGTGCCGTTGGCGACGGCGATACCTGTGGAGAAGGTGGGTGAGTTGCGTCAGGGTGTGAGTCCGCTGTGTCAGGGCGTGAGTCCGCTGTGTCAGGGGGTGGGTGAGTTGCGTCAAGGAATCAGTGAACTGCATCGAGGAGTCAGTGAGCTTCATCAAGGAGTGCCCGTGCCCACAGCAAGTGTTGTGGTTCCCACTGTTGCTGTGAATCAGGGCACCACTGCAACTCAATGTGGTAATACTGTGAATCACGTCGCCGCTGCTCAACCCCCCATTCAACAGAACATCGCCACGCAACCCCCCATTCAACAGACCATCGCCGTGCCCACAATCAGCATTCAACAGACCACTCCCAGCGTTGCATGCGAGAACGCGGAAGCACTCAACCCACCTCCCTTCACCGAAACCACCATCCCCATCACCCCCATTCCTTCACTGAACGACGCTCCAAGCCGAAAAGAGGGAGATCTTCTCACCGCGGGATTCCGACGTGCAGTGGCTGCATTCCCGCGCCCTGTTCGCATCGAGGCGTTTCAGCCTCAATATGCCTCCAAATCGGGACTGAAGTGGTCGTACGAGGAGTTGGTGCAGGCTCTCAACGCGTATTGGAGGGAGGATAAAGGAGAATCGGTCCGATTCTTGTACTCCATTCTGGATCCCTACGAAGAAGGAAGCGTCGAAATCAGGACTCTTTTGGGAATCATCGAATTCGCGCAGAACCCGGACTTCGACGATCGCATTCAATGCAGCATCGAGATTGCTTGCAAGGAGAACGAGGGCGTTTCCGCGAAGGCGTTTGAAGCGTTCTGTGGAGTGTTGACTCTCTTCTTGGCGGAGTTCGTTCCGGTTTCGCTGTTGGACTCTGAAATCAGAGCGGAGAAGGAATGGCTGACCGTGCCTGAGGCGGCGACGCAGCTGAAACGATTCCTGCTCCAAATCGAAGCTCGCATTCCAACCCAGGAACCAACCCCCAACTCCGAGTGGTTACCGCGCAGCAGCGAGAGTGTGTTCAGCGCCGTTCTGCAACCCGCATCCCTCGAAGCCATCCGCGCCGTGCTGTCGCCCTGTGGGACCAAGTCAGTTCTCACCAAAGGCGTGTTCCGAAGACTGGTGGAAACGTACCTGCGGGCGCTGAAGACGGAGAGTTGTGTTACTGCCGTGCATCGCTTCATCGACGAGCAGTTCGATGGCTTGAAGACGGACGCGTGTCACATCGACCTCCTGACGGCGCTCGCCGTGGTGCTGTCGCTGACGCCTGTTGGGAAGGAGGTCGAGGAGTCCTTCTTTGTCCAGTACTCGCTGTTCGTGTACTCCTTCGTCGGCGCGGTCTGCAACGTGGAGCGTCGAACGCTGTGTCGTGTGGTGGAGGCGTTGTATGCTGTGAAGTGCAGCTGGAAGCGGACGGAGGTGATGGTGGAGGTGAGTGAAGCCATCGAGAAGGCGTTCCAGCCCAGTGATCAGCTTCTGCGCAAGAGCGAGTATGTGGGGATTATGATGGAGCTGTTCAACGCGGAGGAGCGTTTCTTGTCTACTGTTTTTGTTTCATGGAGTTGTTTGGTTTGAGAAGCGTTCATGGAGTTGTTTTGAGAAGCGTTCATGGAGTTGTTTGGTTTGAGAAGCGTTCATGGAGTTGTTTTGAGAAGCGTTCATGGAGCGGAAGAAGCGAGGAAGAAAGCAGAATGAAGAGACACTCACAACAAACATACCAAAACAAGAATAAAACACACCTAGAAAAGAGTGGAACTAAGAAACACGGATTCGCTCGTCGACGCCGCCGCCTTCGCCTTGAACTCTGCAATACACGCATCCAGCAACGGAAAGTGCCCGCACACGCACAGAATGCCCTTCAGAGCGTTGGCGATGTCCATCATGGAACGATTCGGAAGGGCGATCACGGACACGGGGGAAAACACTCCACACGCATCACAGTTCAACAGCACTTGATACAGATTCAATAACACGTCCTTCTCTTTGAGCAACAGCGGGAGGAATCGGCGTTGAATGGAGAGGCATGCAGCGATGTAACTCATGTAATCGTCGTGCACGTTCTGGAAGGAGGACGGAACCTCCTCTCTGTCTGTATTCAGCACCTGCTGGAACTGATGAACCGCATCCTCTGTCAAGCCCGTACGTGGCTTCCCCATTGTCATCACGGAGGGGAACTGGAATGCGGGAACGTTGCTCTTCTTCGTTTTGACCTGGGATTCGACGTAAATCACCTTTTGCAGGAATACTTCGAGTGCTAATGATAAAACCATACAACAAATCAAAACAAAAAATCGTCGTTTGCGCCGCATAGGCTCTCAAATACGCATACAGCACGTACGGCGTTATTGAAACGGAAAAGCACTGGATGTCTCGATTGGACGATCCCACACAGAAGAATAGCGATGACATGACGTTTTGCAACTCCTACGGCGTGAATGCCCTCCCCCTTCTCTACCTCCGTTTCTTCCTTTGATTCCATAATGACATCTCGAATATATTTCGCAAATGACGCATTTGACACAATTCTTGATACGTCTTCATCCGAGAACTGTACGAAGCACTTCAGAAAGCAGTCGCCGCTGCCTTCGATCTCGTGGATTTTCTCGACGATCGACGCATCCAGTTCCGAGACGACACGACTCAGCGCACTCATTTTTGAACAAACACGCGGAGCTAGTTGAAAAAGTAGGGACTTTCTAAAATACGGTGCAGATCCAAGTGGCCCTTCTCCGGGATTTTGGGGAAGGTCAGGTCTGGATAGCGAATGACAAGCGACTCCAAGAAGTTCTCCAAGATGGGCTGCGAATAGAGCTTCACGAACTGCTCGCGAAGCAGCTGGTTCATCACGTCGATATCGCCTATTCCTCACGCGAAGAGAGAGCGCATTACACGCGTGCGTCCAGTACGAGTCGTGGACCGTCGCAAAGTCCATATTGTACTTGTCGCACACCAGCGATGTCATCATCATGTGCGTACTATCCAGCGAATGCACCTACGCGTAATCGAGACGATTCCTGCCATTACGAAATTCGGAGGGAACGCGGAACTCTGACGTCGCGTTAGCACCGGCAGCACGTCGCTACAATGACACTCGCACACAACGCCCACTTATTCACCTTCACCTGGACATCTTGCATCGCCGTCGAAATGTGGTACACGTTCTCTCTTCGGTACGGCTGCACCACCGGCAGCCCCAGCGGCGTGATCCAGCACACTGGACTGTTCGTGTGTGCAATAATCGCGGCGATTTTGTTCAGCCACGCCATAATGGTCGTCGCGCCCTGGTTCGTCACACCGATGGACCCCAGCGTCAGACGCGCCAGATACATGCTCAGCGCGTACAGCATGTCGTCGTCGAAGTCGATCTTCTTGTCATCGCGTCGCGACTATGACTCATTGAAGTATGGAACACGCACCGACAACTGTCCTTCGATTTGCGCACGCGCGCCGACGAACGTCACACCGTACACGGACGTCATGACCGTTTGCTTCACGATCTTCCGATTCACCTCCTCGCCGCCGCGCAGCAGCTCCGCCATCCGCCGAATCATCGGGTCCTTGCTGTTCAGGTCCTCGTGAATGTGCTGTTTAACGATCCGCAACACTGCCGTGTACACGTCGCCCGGTTTCGGCGACGGCACGAGATTCACCTGCGCGCCGCCCTTCTCGTCCAGTCCCAGCGCCGCGTAGTGCTGCAGACCGTTGCACGAACCATCCTATTGGATGAGACTCACACACAGTCATTACCTGGTGCACGGGAATGTTGCTCAGGTACGCCGTCGGGTCCGGCGCGTCCACTGCCTTCACGTATTCCATACACGTCGCCAGTAGCTGCCACGGGTCGTCGCCCTCCTTCCACCACGCGTCCGGCGCCATCGGGTTCTTCACGGATTCCCGAATTCGGTCCATATTCTCGTCCACCCACTTCTCTCGATCCGCGAAGGAGATCTACTCCTAACCGCGTCGCCCCACACTCACCTTGTCGTTGCCGTACAGGTTCGCCACCTGGATTTTCAGCCAGAACAGTCCGCGCTCGCCCAGCGGCTTCTTGCGCGCGAAGCTGAGCAGCCCGCGACACAGGTCGTTGCCCATGTGGTTCAGGTGTGGCGGGATCGGGTACACGCGTCCGCGGAAGTCAAGGTTCATCGGATAGTACATCACCTAGCATGAATCGGACGAGAGGGCGTTACATCGTTCTGAAACTCCCGCGCGATGTCGAGTTTGTACCCCAGATCGCAGCGCAGCGAGTGCAAGTCGCAGTTCTTCTGTTTGATCTTCATCAGCTCCTTGTGGTACTTGCGCTCGCTTGAAAAATCGGACTATTTCTGACATTTCAATGGAAACACTCACTCGGTTGGGCAGCGGCAGGTCCGTTCGAGAAGGAATGTCCAGAATGCCGCCACCGTTCTCCCACACCTGCTCCGCCACGCGCAGCACCTCCTTGTTCACCACCCACCCCACCTTGCTTAGCGTGTTCAGCGACTTGAAAATGTTGTGCAGGTCCGCGTGGTACAATGACTCCGTCTGCAGCTGGCTGCCGTGCGTGCGCATGAACACCGTCTTCTGGCTGAGGAAGCCGCCGCGGTCGACGGAGAGCCACGGACGCGGTGGCACCAGCATGGGCTTGTAGCGGAGAAAGGAGATTTCCCCGTGGGAATCGGCGCGGTTCAGCTTCTCTTGCACGACTTCGTTGAAACGCATCATGCCGATCAGATTGCCGGACTGGCGCTGGCGGCGGTAGAAGTGAATGAACGCCGGCTCGGACTAGAGGTGAGGAGGCGATGTGATGATCACTCGACCATCCACGTCGATGTTGCAATTCTTCTGGAGGAGGAAGAGCAGGGCGCCGCCAACCTTGAACGTGATATCGGGAGCCCATTCTGTGCGTTAGGAAGGAATGACAGAAATACCTCCCAAATTGGTGTCGTTGAGAGCGCCCGAAACGAAGAGGTCCGTCTTCTTTGCCTTCCGCTTCGTGTCGCTTTCGATTTTGGCGAGGGATTCGGCCTAACTGTGAAAGCGAGAGGGTTAATGCACTTTGATGATCTTGCCCACGTTCTCACAGCAATAGGTGTAGGCATTGCCTGCCGGACTCTGCATCAGGATGTGAATGAGCTCGTGAAGGACGATGATGGCAATCTTGTCGGGTTTGAGAATGAGCATGTAGGGCTGGATGGCCTTCTCGGAAACGGCGCCCTTGTTTTGTCTAGTCGTTAGAAAGTGCAGGAACGACGTGCTTGATGTTCAACTGCTCTTCCCGGATGGCATTTGTGAGCGGATCGAACCACTCGGCTAAAAGCACTTGTACGGGACGCAGCGCAACACCCTGACCGATTTTCTCCACTTCGGAACGCATCGCTTGATACTTTTGAACCGCAAGGTCCACCGCGCTCTCTTCCAGTTCCAATTGTCTTTTCAGGAGCTATTTGTGAGGGTGGTGATGTGTGTTTACTTCTCTGTTCACTTCCATTTCCTTCTTCTCCATCTCTCGTTTTTCCTTGCTGGTTTCCACGCCTTTGTCTAGCGATTAGGGATGAGATGCAGAATATACCCGAAATGGGATTCATCTCGAAGCCCGACGCGGAAGGGACGTAAGCCAACGCTCCATTCTTCTTGTCGATGTCAATTTGTTCCGCTGTCTTCGCCGATGACGTTGCAAACGCGCGAATGATGAATCGGGTTTGGGTTGTGCAGGCAGCGAGGCGAGTAGCTGTTTGCGCGATTCGAGCGAATGGACGCTTCAATGCAAGCATATTGGCGTCGAACAGGAAGGTGAGAGTGGAATTGGCGTATTCCAGTTTTGGGGGCGGTTTGGGGAGGGAATTGGGGACGTTTTTTGGAATGAGTGGGAGGAGGCGGAGAATGGGGTTTTTAGGGGTGTGGAGGAGGGAGATGGGGTTTTCGCTAGGGTGCTGGTGAGAATGTGGGGATGATGAGGATGCAACTTTACATATTCTAAATAGGAGTGCGTATGGGATGTACATTCTGAAGGGAATGAATGAGAGCGTTGGCTAGGTGGA
>ENA-UEQW01001810-UEQW01001810.1-human-gut-metagenome-genome-assembly--contig:-NODE-1810-length-16944-cov-5.646884_pt1 | contig 16944 bp, 15 predicted proteins | sample MGYA00242947_ERZ507947 | MGnify/ENA primary metagenome ERZ507947 (study PRJEB26167, sample SAMN06115421) | human gut metagenome | host: Homo sapiens | place: China:Guizhou | collected 2015-03-17... | reverse complement strand
GATCGTCGCCTTGGTGGGCCGTTACCTCACCAACTAGCTAATCAGACGCGAGGCCATCTTTCAGCGATAAATCTTTGACATAAGTGCCATGCGACACCTATGTGTCATGCGGTATTAGCAGTCGTTTCCAACTGTTGTCCCCCTCTGAAAGGCAGGTTCCTCACGCGTTACTCACCCGTCCGCCACTGTCCTCTGCTTCAATTGGACGAATCCTCTTTCCACAGATTCTCGTTCGACTTGCATGTGTTAAGCACGCCGCCAGCGTTCGTCCTGAGCCAGGATCAAACTCTCTATAAATTGTATCTAAACGGCCATGCCGTTCAAATCTTTACAGAGCTATTTGTCATAGCTTCAAAAACTTTTTATACTTAGCTTTGCCGGTAATTGACTTAACCCGGCTCCGCCAAGTTCTCAGTTGCACATCTTACAATGTGCTCCCGTCTGGTGCTTTTCGTTTCGTTCGTTGTTTAATTTACAAGGTACACGTCCCATAACCGCGGAACAGTCATTATCTTAGCACATGTCTGCCATCTTGTCAACTACTATTTTACCTTTTTTAGACATTTTTCATTGACTAGCTTTACACGCGCTCCGCCCTCCCGGACAGCTTTGTTAGACTACCATACACTGTGCCGTTTGTCAACGGTCAATTCCACATTTTGTTCACTTGGAATAGAAACTTCCACACCATCAGCACAGCTTATGTATTATTTCCATCTCCCGCCTCTTTGATACTTATAGGAACGTCTCGTTCTTTGCCGGACGGGCATAGACCTCCTCCAGTTCGCTCTTGTGGTATAGATACCCGGGATCATCGAAATACTTAGCACCGCTGGGACAGCCCTTGACACAGGCACCGCACTTGATGCACACACCATTGATCCGGGACACGTCCGCCGGGTCGATACTTCCCATGGGACACCGGGCAGCACATAGACCGCAGCCCCCGCATTTTGTCATATCCGTCTTGGGCTTGACCTTCAGGATATTGATGGGTTCTCCATGACGGTCACGGGGGGTGTAGTAGGGCCGTATGGGGTCGCAGCCGTCCACGGTGACGGGCGCAGTATCTCCCGCTACCAATTTGGCGGCCACATGCTCGGCAAAGGCATCCATCTCCCCCACATCCGCCCCACTGGGCCGACCCGCGCCTAAGGTGCGGGAAAAACTGTGTTCCCCCACGAAGGCCCCTCCGGCCACGCAGGAAAAGCCGTCAGCCGTCAGCAGCCGCGACAGCTCCATCAGTGCGTCATCGTAATTGCGGTTGCCGAACAGCACCACAGGCACCGCCAAAGCACCCTCGCCGTGCACCATATCCCGCAGGTACGGCATCAGCAGATTTGGAACGCGCCCAGCGTAGGTGGGACAACCCACTACGGCCACATCACCGGACGGAATGGTCAACTCCTGTCGGCGTGCGGCAGGCAGCGTGTAGTCATACACTTCGCAGTCTGTGCCCAACGCTTCTGCCAGACGGCGGGCGATGCGGTCGACTGTTTTCTTCGTGGTGCCGGTCCCGCTAAAGTACACAGCCCATACTTTTTTAACAGTCATGCCATTCTCCTTTCACTGCACGGGCAGCCGCCCAGAGGCGGCTGCCTATTGTGCTTACAGTTGAAAATCCTCTTCCCGCAGCTTATCTGTATCCAGCTTCATCGGCCGGGGCGGTACCCGCTTCAATGGGTCGTACTTAAACGCGCCGCAGTGGTCCTCCGGCATCACGACACCCCGCTTGACGCAGGCTACCTTGTCCTCGCCGATGCGGCTTCCTTTGGCGCAGTAAGCGCACCGGGGATCCATATCCTTGCGAAACAGCATAGACTCACCTCACAATGTGTACAGCTGCACCGCGCCGTCGCGTACGGTGGCGCTGATCTGCGTAATGGGATGCTCGAATGCATCGATGATACGGGCGGCCATGGGGTCCTCCAGCTCCTTTTGGATCAGGCGCCGCAGGTTTCGGGCTTCATCCTTAGCCATCTCATGAACGGTATCGTGGATAGCATCTGACCAAATAGTCCACCAGTGCCTCGTCATAGCGGAGGGTATAGCCCTTGTCGCCCAGCGAGGCTTTCAGCTCATCCAGCATGATACGGGCGATCCCGGCAAAGTTCTCTTTTGTCAGATGGTTGAAGCACACGATCTCATCCACGCGGTTCAGGAACTCCGGCCGCAGGAAGTCCTGCAGTGCCTTCATGATTCGCTCCCTGCCCTGGTCATCAGCGCTGCCGCCGAAGCCCACTGCACCGGCGGATTTAGTGTCGGACCCTGCATTTGAGGTCATCACGATGACGGTGTTCTCAAAATTCACCTTCCGTCCGTGGGCGTCTGTGATCTGTCCGTCGTCCAAAATCTGCAGCAACACATTCAGCACATCCGGGTGCGCTTTTTCGATCTCATCGAACAGCACAACGGAGTAGGGCTTGCGGCGTATCTTCTCCGTCAGCTGCCCCGCCTCGTCGTAGCCTACATAGCCCGGAGGACTGCCCACAATACGGGAGACAGAGTGCTTCTCCATAAACTCGGACATATCCAAGCGGATCAGGCTCTCCGGCGCATTGAACAGATCGTCGGCCAGCTGCTTCACCAGTTCCGTCTTGCCCACACCGGTAGGACCCACGAAGATGAAGCTCACCGGCTTGTGCTTGGGGGAAATGCCCACGCGGTTGCGGCGGATCGCGGCGGACACGGCGGCGATCGCCTCGTCCTGACCCACCACATGGGCGCGCAGCCGCTGGTCAAGCTCCGCCAAACGCTTGAACTCTTCTTCCTTGATCTTGCTGGCGGGGATCTTTGTCCACATCTCGATGACCCGGGCAATGTTCTCCATAGTCAGCTCCGGCATCCCCTTGGCCCTGATGGCATTCAGTTCATCCGTCACCCGCAGCTCCTGGCTGCGAAGCTCCGCGATGCGCTCGTACCGCTGGTCCAGTTCCTGCTCCGTGAACTGCTGACCATCCGCCGGCTGGGCGGACATCAGATTCTCGCGCTCAAAGGTCAAATTGGACAGTTCCTGTTCCAGCTCCATCCGGCGGTTGATCTCCGGATCGTGGAGGTTCCGGTCGGAGCAGGCCTCATCGATCAGGTCGATAGCCTTATCCGGCAGATAGCGGTCCGTGATATAGCGCTCGGACAGCAGCACCGCCTGCCACAGCACCCCCTGCAGGATGGACACACCGTGGAACTGCTCATAGTAGTGAGCGATGCCCTGCAGTATCTTCAGTGTATCCTCCATGTTGGGTTCGCTGACGGTGACGGGCTGGAAACGGCGTTCCAGCGCCGTGTCCTTCTCAATGTGCTTGCGGTACTCGTTGAACGTGGTGGCACCGATGACCTGAATCTCGCCCCGGCTGAGGGCGGGCTTGAGGATATTGGCGGCGTTCATACTGCCCTCAGCATCGCCGGCGCCCACGATGTTGTGTACCTCGTCGATGACCAGGATCACGTTGCCAGCTTTGCGTATCTCTTCGATCAGGCCCTTCATCCGGCTCTCGAACTGACCGCGGAACTGCGTACCTGCCACCAGCGCCGTCAGATCCAGCAGATAGACCTCCTTCTGCCGCAGCTTGAACGGCACCTCGCCCTTGACGATCCGCTGGGCCAGGCCCTCGGCGATGGCGGTCTTGCCCACACCCGGCTCGCCGATCAGGCAGGGATTGTTCTTCTGGCGGCGGTTCAGAATCTGCACCACGCGCTCGATCTCCTGTTCCCGGCCAATAACGGCGTCCAGCTTTCCCTCCCGGGCACGCTGGCTCAGATTGATGCAGTAGTTATCCAGGAATTTGCGCTTCTTCTCCGTCTTGCGGCCGGTCCCTTGCTGTCCGGCGCCGCCGTTCTGGGACGGCTGCTGCTCGGCCGGCGGATTGCTCCCGTTGCTGAACAGCCGGTTCAGGAACGGAAACGTAGCGGTCTTGCCGCTTTCCTCATCGTCCTCGTCGCTCTCGTCCGCCGGAACATCCAGCTCCTCCGCGCCGCCGAAGGCCTGCATCATCTCACTGTTGATGTTCTCCAGGTCCTCCGGCGTGATACCCATACGCTTCATCATGTCCTCCACCTGGGGCAGACCCAGCTGGGCGGCACACTTAAGGCACAGGCCCTCGTTGACCATCTCATTCTTCTCATTCATCCGGGAGATGAACACGACGGCCACATTTTTCTTACATTTGGAACAAAGAGTCGGTTGCATGGTTTTCCTCCGTTATCTCTTATCAAAAAGCATATCCATTATAGCCGCTTTCACAGCTTTGCGATCAGATCGATGGGGCTGTTCTGGGCGAAAAATTTGAGCAGCACCGTTTTGTTCACCAGCTCCGGCGTCACCAGCAACTGCAGCTTCTGCAGCACCCACACTGCCAAAAACAGCAACAGTGCCGCCTTTACCAGCCCCAGCACGCCGCCCAGCAGGGCGTTGACACCGTGGACCACGGGCAGTTTTGTGAACAGATGCAGCGGTGTCAGTACCAGCCGCAGCAAGAGCAGCAACAACAAAAACGATACCACGTACACCACCGCGTAGGCCGCGGACTTCAGCGCGGTGGACACCACAGCGCTCAGCAGCGTCTCGCCCGCCTGCTGGGCCTTCTCCACAGCGTTGTCCACCAGCTCTGACAGTGTATCGCCCTCAAAACCGAAGGCCGCCAGCATCTCGCCAGCATCGTCGGTGTTGCCTTGGGCTGTCAGCCGCTGCTCCAGCTTCTCCGAAAGGATCGGCTCCAGCCATCTGGCCGCCGGCTCCGCCAGCTTTCCGGCGATCCAGCCGGCCAGCAGCAGTGCCGCCACCACCACGATGATACGCGTCAGCGCCTGCACGAACCCCTGCCGCCAACCCAGTACCAAGCCGATCAGCAGCAGTGCCAGTAAAATCAGATCCACAAATATCCCAACATTTCCACTCATTGGTGATCACCTCACATAGGGCACTCGCCCCGTCACACCTTACGGCAGATACAGGCTTGCAGCGGTGCTCCCCGCCAGCACAGCCGAGCCGTCACTCCGCATCAGCACCTCCCGTGCCTGGCTGACCTCCTCCAGGTCGGCCACCGGTAGCAGCTGCTTATCATAGATCGTCAGATGGTCGCTGCACAGCACAGCCACGTATCGTCCCGCAGCGGACAGGCTGCTGACCTCCGCGTCCAGCTCCAGCGAGGCCAGCTCCTGGCCGTCACTGTTCACCGTCACCACTCGGTGCTGCGTGCCGGTACGGTACCGACCCAGCAGCAGAGCGGCATAGCCGTCACCGCTGATGCTGACCCGCCGCAGATAGTCTCCGCCGTAATCATAGGCGGCAGTCATCACGCCGCTGCCGTCAATGAAGCACAACTGCTCCTCCGTCACGGCGCAGAATCCGGTTCCCGCAGCCATCAGATCATAGACCACGCTGCCCCGCAGGGTGCAGCGTCCGACCTCCTGATCACTGTTCACCCGGTAGAAGATCACATAGCTGGCAAACGTGCCGTTTTCCTGCCCCATGGTCACCGCCGCCAAGGTACGGCTGTCGGCGGACAGCGCCGCCGTCATCACAAAGCGGTCCGACGACTTGAAGGCGAACACCGCTTCTCCGTTGCCGTCATAGACCCGTACCGCGGCCTTGCAGCCGCTTTCACTGCACACCACAGTCAGCCAGCCCTTGGTATTCAACGATGCACTGAGCACCTCTCCGGCGCAGTCCAGTGTGTACACCAGGCCCTTATCCGACAGGACGTATACCACCGTTCCACCCACGTCATAAGCCGCGGCACGTCCACCGCCGACGGACAACGCCGGTGACTGGAACTTCACCGCCTCGTCATACAGCGTCTTGTTCTGCTCATCCAGCACCGTCAGCTGGTGCATGGACACAGACACGAGGCTGCCCTCCAGCGAGGCAAAATGACCCGACTGGTCGCTGCTGTAACGATACAGCTGGGCGCATCCGTTTTCATCCTTCACCGCCTTGGCGTAGATGACCTTGCGGCGCAGACCATCAAAACCGCTGCGGTCCAGCAGCACCGCTGCCGTCACCGCCGCTACCGCCAATACCGCCACGATCAGCAGTACCAGCAGCGGCTTCCGGCTACGCTTGGCCACACGCCGGGGCTGCTCCTCCTGGACGTCGCCCAGGGTAAACTCTTTCCAGTTGTTGGTGTTGTTATCCATTCAACCGTTCATCCTCATACCATACTCGCGTGAGATACAGCCCTCCCGGCGGCGCCGTGGGCCCCGCCAGCGTCCGGTTGCCCGAATTCAGTATCTCCGGGATGTCCTCCGGCATCAGCTTTCCCTCCGCCGCGTACAGCACCGTGCCGGTAATGGCACGTACCATATTATACAAGAAACCGTCCGCGCATACCTTCAGCTCCAGCAGTTCCCCATTCCGCGTCACACGGCAGTAGTGGATAGTCCGCACGGTGCTCCGCACGTTGGTCCCCACACTCCGCACAGCGGCGAAATCGTGGGTCCCCTCGAACATCCGGGCCGCCCGGTCCATCAAGTCCTCATCCAATTTCTTGGGATAGAAATACGCCCGGTGAACGTAAAAGGGGTTTTTGATCCGGGAGTTGTAGATACGGTAGGTATACTCCTTTTGGATGCACGACCCGATGGCGTTAAAGTCATCGGCCACCTCATAGGCCGCCTTTACCACAATATCCTCCGGGATATGGGTATTCACCGCAAAGGGCAGGCGATCCACCGGTATCCGCGACTCTGTACGGAAATTGGCCACATAGTGCTCCGCGTGGACGCCGGCATCTGTGCGCCCGCAGCCGATGACCTTCACCGGATGGCCGCACACCATAGACAAGCCCTTTTCCAGCGTCTGCGCCACAGAGATCTCCGTCTTCTGCACCTGCCAGCCGTGATAGGCGGTGCCGTTGTACATCAATACCAGCGCGATATTCCGCATAGGCCCCGCCTCCTCTCACTCAAAAGCCAAGCTTTTTCAAAACGATAATGCCTGCCGTCAGCGCCAGGAACGCCACCAGCACCAGCCAGTCCGCCGCCTTATACCGCAGCACCCGCAGGGCTGTACGCCCCTCACCACCGTGGTAACAGCGGCACTCCATAGCCGTAGCCAGTTCATCGGCACGGCGGAACGCACTGATGAACAGCGGCACCAAAATGGGAACCAGCGCTTTGGCACGCCGGAAGATATTGCCTGTCTCAAAGTCCGCGCCGCGGGCCTTCTGTGCCGACATGATCTTGTCTGTCTCCTCGATCAGCGTGGGAATGAACCGCAGCGCGATGGACATCATCATGGCCAGCTCGTGGATCGGCAGGCGCAGCTTTTTCAGCGGCCCCAGCAGGCTCTCCATGCCGTCCGTCAGGGCGATGGGACTGGTGGTGTACGTCATCAAAAATGTGCCCATGATGAGCATCACGATCCGCAGCACCATCTGCACGGCGGCTACAACACCCTCCCAGGTGATGCTCCGCAGCAGCCAAACATCCGCCACCGGCGTACCGGCGGTGAAAAACATATTCATAACGGCCGTGAAGGCCACCACAAAATAGACGGGCTTCAAGCCCTTTGTCAACGACTTGAACGGCACCCGCGACACCAGCACCGACACCGCCAGCACCGTGATCATGATTCCATAGGTCAGTACGCTTTTGGCGCTGAACAGCGCCACGATGTAGAGGATGACGCACAGCAGCTTTGTCCTGGGGTCCAGTCGGTGTACCGGCGTATCCGCCGGGAAGAACTGTCCCAGTGTGATATCCTTCAGCACGGAGACGCACCCCCCCTCAGCGTCAGCAGCTTCTGCTCCAGCGCCTCCACGGTGTATACCGCTGTATCGATATCCAGTCCCCGCGCTTTCAGCGCGGCGGCCACCTTCGTCACCTGAGGCACATCCAGCCCCACCTGCTCCAGTTCATGAGCCCGGGCAAACACCTGCTTCGGCGTGCCCTCCATATATACCTTTCCGTCGGACAGCACCACGATGCGGTCCACGTTCCTGGCGATCTCCTCCATGCTGTGGCTCACCAGCACCACCGCCGCGCCCTTAGCGCGGTGATAGGCCTGTATCTGTGCCAGTATGGCGTCCCGCCCCTGGGGATCCAGTCCCGCCGTAGGCTCGTCCAGCACCAGCACCTTCGGTTCCATGGCGATGACGCCCGCGATAGCCACCCGGCGCTTCTGTCCGCCGGAGAGCTCAAAGGGCGACTTGTCCAGCAGCGTCTCGTGCAGTCCCACAAAGGCCGCCGCGTCCCGCACCCGCCGGTCGATCTCCTCCGCGTCCAGTCCCATGTTCTTCGGTCCAAAGGCGATGTCCTTATACACCGTCTCCTCGAACAGCTGGTATTCCGGGTACTGGAACACCAACCCCACCTTGAAGCGTACGTCCCGTATTTTTTTCGGATCCGCCCAGATGTCCTTCCCCTCCAGGAGAATACGACCGGACGTGGGCTGCAAAAGCCCGTTCAGATGCTGTATCAGCGTGGATTTACCGGACCCGGTGTGTCCGATCACGCCCAAAAACTCCCCTGCGCCCACAGTCATGCTCAGCCCCTCCACGGCGCTGCGCTGGAACGGCGTCCCCGCCGAATAGGTGTGGGTCAGGTCCTCTATCTGCAAAATCGGTTCCAATGTTACTTCCCTTCCGCCTCGCCGAAAGCGCGGCAAATGGTATCGGCGCACTCGTCTACCGTCAGGTTTTCCAGCGGCACATCTACTCCGTCCCGCCGCAGCCGATACAGCAATTCCACCGTATCCGGCGCCGCCAGGCCCAGCTCATGCAGGCGCTCCACCTGCGAGAACACCTGCCGCGGCGTACCGTCCATCGCTACCTCGCCGTCGTTCATCACGATCACTCGGTCTGCACGCTCCGCCTCGACCATGTGATGGGTGATAAGCACCACGGTAATACCCTGTTCCCGGTTCAGCCGCAGCACGGTGTCGATGACCTCACGCCGTCCCGCCGGGTCCAGCATAGCCGTGGCCTCGTCCAGCACGATGCACTCCGGCTCCATGGCCAGAATACCCGCAATGGCGATGCGCTGTTTCTGCCCGCCGGAGAGCAGGTGCGGTGCGTGGCTGGCGAATTGCTCCATGCCCACCGCCGCCAGCGCGGCGTCCACCCGCCGGCGTATCTCCGCCGTAGGCACACCCAGGTTCTCCGGGCCGAAGGCTACATCCTCCTCCACCACATTGGCCACGATCTGATTGTCCGGGTTCTGGAACACCATACCCGTCCGCCGCCGTATCTCCAGCAGCAGCTTCTCGTCCCGCGTGTCCATTCCGTCCACATACACGGCACCGCCGCACGGCAGCAGCACCGCGTTCAGGTGCTTGGCAAAGGTGGACTTGCCGGAGCCGTTGTGGCCCAGTACCACCGTAAAGCTGCCCTTTTCGATCTGTACCGATACATCCCGCAGGGCTGGAGGATTTGTCTCCCCCTCCGGCGCAGGGTACGTATAGGTCAGGTTCCTTGTCTCTATCATCACTGCCATACGCAATTACTTCCGTTCTTGTTTACTCGGAAAACCATCTTCCCGTGGCGCCGCAGGGCAGCGCCATGCCGCTTTCCGTGCAGGGCAGGCCCAGCTCGTCCCATGTGACCGTGCCGCCGAATTTCCGCCCTACCAGCATCTGCAATATGTACCCCAGCACCGACGGCGCCAACCCCGTGGTATAACTGTTCAATATCACGAACAGCGGCTTGTCCGACAGCACCCGGCTGCACAGCTCCACAAAGGGGTACAGATTGTCCTCCAGCTTCCACACCTCGCCGCCAGGCCCGCGCCCGTAGGAGGGCGGATCCATGATAATGGCGTCATAGGTCTTGCCCCGGCGTATCTCACGCTCCACAAACTTGGCGCAGTCGTCCACGATCCAGCGGATGGGCGCTTCGCCCAGGCCGGATAGACGGGCGTTTTCCTTACCCCAGGCCACCATACCCTTGGCCGCGTCCACATGGCACACAGAAGCCCCGGCCATCGCACAGGCTACCGTAGCCCCGCCGGTATAGGCAAACAGGTTCAGCACCCGGATAGGCCTTCCGGCATGCCGTATCTTGTCCATGGCGAAATCCCAATTTACCGCCTGCTCCGGGAACAATCCCGTATGCTTGAAGTTCATGGGCTTCACCTGAAATGTCAGGTCTTTGTAATGCACCCGCCAGCTTTCCGGCAGCTTGCCTTTATCCCAATGACCGCCGCCGGTAGAAGACCGGGAATAGCGTCCTGTTGCGCCGCGCCACAGCCGCGTGGTCTTATCCGTCTTCCAGATCGCCTGGGGATCGGGGCGCACCAATACCTGCCGGTCCCAGCGCTCCAGCTTTTCGCCGCCGCCGCAGTCCAGCAGCTCATAATCCTTCCAATCCTTCGCGATCCACATACAGACGGACCCTCCCCATAATAAATCAGTTTATTATACAATAGAAGTCCCCCATCGTCAACGCCGCAACTGTAAACATTTTTCGCCAACATTTTTTGCCGCGCTGCCCGTTGTGGCCGCGGGCAAAGTGTGGTATACTGCATATACCATACGCAAGGAGGTCTATATGGAAAAGAACACACCCAAACAGCTGGCCCCCGTCAACGGCACACCCTTCGATTACCTCCGCTGGCGCGGCGACCTGACCTTTGCCCGTGACGGCTTCAACGAGGTGGACAACCTGGTGCTGTGCATCCTCTCCTATATCAACTTCCGCCGCATCGATGCGGTCCATACCAAGGACCCCGCCGCGGCACCCACCCTGGCCCAGGTCGCGCCCCTGCTCACTGACAAGGATGACCAGCTGGGCCTCTCCGAGCTCAGCTATCTCCCCCTGCTGCGTCTGGCGGCACAGACCGAACGCTTCCGGGACCTGCGCCTGTTCGGCTACACCCACGAATACGACGAACAGAGCGCCAAGCAGTTCGACGCGCTCTCCTTCCTGGTGCCCGACGGCACATTGTTCGTCGCCTTCATGGGCACCGACACCTCTCTGGCCGGCTGGAAAGAGGACTTCAACATGAGCTTTCTCTCCGCCGTCCCCGCCCAGACGCGCGCCGTGTCCTACGCCGTGGAGATGGCGTCCCTCTGCCCCGCCCTGCCCCTGCGTATCGGCGGCCACAGCAAGGGCGGCAATCTGGCCGCATGGGCGGCCATCTATCTGCCTGCCGAGCTGCAGAAGGACCGCCTGCTGTCCGCCTATAACAACGATGGCCCCGGCTTCGCCCGGGATATGCTGGACACCCCGGAATACCGCCGGGTGGCCGATAAGCTGCACACCTATATCCCCGAGTCCTCCATCGTAGGCGTCCTGCTGGAACACGCCGAGGACTACGCCGTTATTGACAGCGCCAACCGTTCCATCATGCAGCACGAGCCCCTGTCCTGGAGCGTGGTGGGCACCCGCTTTGTCCACCTGGGCCAGCGCTCCCAGATGGGCAGGCTCTCCGACGATGTGCTCCGGGAGTGGATCGGCTCCATGACCCCCGCCGAGCGTGAGCAGTTCACCGACGCGCTGTTTGACGTGCTCTCTCTGTCCGGCAAAGCCCGGACGCTGGACGACCTCCGCAGCGGCGGTCTGGCCGGCGGCGCGGCGCTGCTGAAGCAGTACGCCGGCGCGGACGAGGAGAAAAAGAAGATCATCGCCGAGATATTCCGCCGCCTGGCCGTGGACGTGAAGGACGAGCTGAAAAAGGCCGCCGGTGAGGGGCTTGAAGGCGTGAAAAAGGCTGCCGGCGAAGGTTTGGAGGGCGTCAAGACCGTCCTGACCAACCTAACCAAGGGCGAAAAATAAAAGCGCAGCCGCCCGCAGGCACAGCCCCTGCCCCAGCAACGCGCAAAAAAAGAAAGCCCGCACGGGCTTTCTTTTTTTCATTCGCTCAGTGCCGCTTCTTCGCCGTCCACGCCATACCCGTCGCCGACAGCACCGCCGTCACGGCGTAGATACCCACGCCCGCGTCAAAGGTCTTGGGGGAACCCTTGGTGCCGTCCACCTTGGTGTCAGTGGTGGGGTGGTAGTAATAATGAACAATCTTCTTAACGGTGTAAGTACCGTCACCGTTCGGGACCATTTTATAGCCATCAGCCATATAGTCCGTCACGTCCACGGAAAACGTACCTCCGGTAATGCCGATCTTGCTGGGACGCACACTCTCATTTGCTACTGCCTTCGCTGCATCCTCACCGCTCCAGTAGTTGTTCTCCAAGTTAGCGGAAGCACCCTCCGCAATGGCAGTTGCCTTGAACAACTCACCATTCTCATCCCCGGAGTTCACCATCACATTGTTATTGATGGTAACGTTCGTGCCCTCTCCCGCATTATTGAAACGGAATACCCGGTTGGTAACGTTATTGAAGTAGTTTTCAGTGATGACCACATTGCCGTGGTTCGTAGATGCATTAGTCGGACTCTGGATGGCAACTGCGTTGTGGCCGATCGTGTCAAACGCATTGTTCTTGACAGTCACATTTGTAATGCTGTTCGTGTATACACCCTGATAGCAGTTTTTGAACTCGCAGTCCTTCACAACGAGGTCTTTTACCTTCCCATTATTGAGATTGTTGCTGTAGCTGATAGCCTGTCCATTTCCACTGGCAGTGCCGCCAGTCGTAAATTTGCAGTTTTCAAATGTAACACCGCTGATAGAGGTGTCCTCACTGAATTGTGAGGAAATCACCACGCTCTCTGTAAAATTAACGTTTGAAAATGTCAATCCTGTTATCTTGAAAACAACGCAGTAACCTGTCTTTCCACTTACAAATGGGTCCTGGTTACCATCATAGGTTCTGGATAAAAGGTCCAGTCCTGCAACATTCGCACCATCCTGTGCCGAAATTGTCAGATTGCTTATCGTTCGCGTAAACACGCGAGCAGCGCCATGATGCGGCTTTTCGCTCATGTGGCTCTTATACGCTTCTACTGTATCAAAGGTAAACGGGCCAGTATTGTCTGTAGGGTCGTTATGAGGGCAGGTATACTTTGTTCCAACAATGGCTGCGCGCAGTTCCAGCTTGTTGTAATCACCCGCGGACAGCACGATAGTCGTGTTATCTATGTTGCCGTATTTGCCATCCAGCAGATCCTGTACATTGTCCTTCGTCACATTAGACCACACACCATTGCTCAGGGTCGGCTCGCCTTCCGCCCACGCCACAGTCGTAACGCCCAGTGCCATGACCAGCGCCAGGAACATTGCCAATAACTTCTTCATTGTATATTCCCCTTGTTTTAAATATTTCCGCAGGACGCATCGTTTTAAGATCGTTAAAACGCAAATGCAGAGGTACCTCTGCCACCCTGTCGGTTGGTTTCATTATAACAAAGATTTCCTATTTGACAAGGGTTTTTTGAATAATTCTGGCATGGAAAACGAAAAATGACCGGGATACCCGGTCATTTTTCACTTTATCTGCGGACGACCTCGCGGCCGTCGGACCAGACAGAGACGATGTTGTGGCGGTGGGTCATGTAGATGGCGCGCTCGAAGCGCTCCTCCACGTTCAGGGGATGGGCGGCCTCGGGGAAGTCGCCGTCGTCGATGACCACGGCGTGGAGCTTATCTCCCACGGCGAAGCCCTCCCCTGCCCCGAAATACTTGTGGCCGGAGGTGGTACCCAGGTAATAGCCCTCGGCCACGGTCAGGAATTCGGGGTGCTGCTCGTCGGTGACACGGCGGGCCTTGGAGGTACGGATGGACATGGTGATGACCTTGTACATAGGCAGCTGGGCGCCGCCGGCGATATCGCTGCCCAGCGTGACCCACAGGCCCTCGTTGACCATACGGCGGACGGGGCAGATTCCGGAGCAGATATTCACATTGGAGTCGCCGCAGTGGACCACCACCACGCCGGCGTCACGAATGGCGGCGCGCTCGCGCTCGTCGGACCAGACGCAGTGGGCCATGAGGGTGTGGTCCTTCCAAAGACCGTACTTGTCGTATGTCTCCCAATACTGGCTGCACTCGGGGTGCAGCTCCTTCACCCAGGCGATCTCGTTGGTGCTCTCGGACAGGTGGGACTGGACGTACAGCCCTCTTGCCGCCGCGATGCGGCCCAGCTCGGCCATGAGCCCGTCGGTGCAGCTGGGCGTGAAGCGGGGCGTGAGGATGGGCTTGATGTGCTCAAAATGGCAGGCATCCAGCCAGCGGAGCGTGTCCTGCACGGACTCCTCTGTCGTCTCCTGCAGCTTGCCGGGCAGGCCGTTGCGGTCCATGTTGACCTTGCCCACATAGCCGGTGACGCCGGCGCGCTCCAGCTCGTCCATGAGGACGAGGGTAGCGTCGGTGTGGAGGGAGGAGAACATACAGACGCGGGTGGTGCCGTTGGTGATCAGGTCTGTAGCCAGCCGGCGGTAGACGCGGCGGGCGTAGTCCAGGTCGGCGAACCGCGCCTCGGTGGGGAACGTGTAGGTGTTGAGCCAGTCCAGCAGCGGCAGGTCCATGCCCATGCCCAGCATGGGGTACTGGGGCGCATGGAGATGCATATCCGCGAAGGACTGCATGATGATGCGGTCGCCGAAGTCGCGGACCTCCGCGCCCTCCAGATGGGCGGGCAGATCGGGATAAAGGCCGGTAATGACGCCGTCCTCCAGCATCAGGCAGCCGTGCTCGAGAATGTCCAGGCGGCCCATGGCGGGCGCGTGGACGATATTGCCGCGTAAGACCTGTGTCATGGTGAGATACCTCCTGCAAGCAAAATAAAAATGGATGCTCCGATGCACCCTGCATCGAAACACCCATAGCAGAGCCGTCGGCGGCTCCGTAGAAACGCCCGCGCCATTCTCGCGGGGCTATATGAGCTACATTACGGGAAGCAGTATAACACATTTGCGGCCATTTGGCAAGGTGAAAAATACCTGACGGTGCAGGCACTTTGCCCTGTGTGACGGAGCGACCCGCAAATGGACGCCAGCAGGCGCTCTCCGGAACGCCGCGCCATGCGAAATATCCCCCCGCCGGAGGCGGGGGGATATACCTGTTACTCCACGGTGACGCCGCGCTTCTTGAACTCCTCGACCATCAGATCCAGGTCGGGCTCGATGTGAATGGGCTCGCCGGCGGACTTGATGGCGTTGGCCACGTCCTTCAGTCCGTTGCCGGTGACCACGGACACCACGGTAGCGTCGTGGGGGATCAGACCCTCCTCGCAGGCCTTCTTCAGCGCCGCCGCGCCGGTGACACCGGCAGGCTCGCCGAACACGCCGCAGGTACGGCCCAGCAGGCGCTGGGCGGCCAGGATCTCCTCGTCGGAGACGTTGACGGCGATACCGTTGGACTCGCGGATGGCCATGAGGGCCTTATCTGCATTGCGGGGCACGCCTACGGAGATGGAGTCGGCGATGGTGTTCTCCTCCATGGGCTCCCAGGGCTTGTCCTCCTGGATGGCGCGGTTGATGGGATAGCAGCCCAGGGACTGGGCGGAGATCAGGCGGGGCAGCTTGTCAATGAAGCCGATGGCGTACAGGTCTTTAAAGCCCTTCCACACACCGGCGATCGTGCAGCCGTCGCCCACGGAGATGGCCAGGTAGTCGGGCATCTCCCAGTTCAGCTGCTCGGCGATCTCCAGCGCCACGGTCTTTTTGCCCTCGGAGAGGTAGGGGTTGATGGCGGCGTTGCGGTTGTACCAGCCGTACTTGTCGATGGCGGCGGCGGACATCTTGAAGGTGTCCTCATAGTTGCCCTTGACGGAGATAACGTTGGCGCCGAAGATCATCAGCTGGGCCACCTTGCCCTTGGGGGCGCGCTCGGGAACGAAGATATAGGTCTTGATACCTGCGGCGGCGGCGTTGCCGGCCAGAGAGCTGGCGGCGTTGCCGGTAGAGGAGCAGGCGATGGTCTTGGCGCCGGCTTCCATGGCCTTGGCCACGGCCATGGCGCTGGCACGGTCCTTCAGGGATGCGGTGGGGTTCTGGCCATCGTCCTTGACCCACAGACGCTTGATGCCCAGCAGCTCCGCCAGCTTCGGCTCCTCGTACAGGGGGCTCCAACCCACGCGCAGCGGCGTGTCGGGCGTGGTCTCCTCCACAGGCAGCAGCTCACGGTAGCGCCACATGGAACGGTTCTCGCGCTTGGCCAGCTTCTCCTTGGTCAGCACGGACTTGATGTATTCGTAGTCATAGACGATATCCAGGATACCGCCGCATTCGCAGTTGGTCAGGTCGGGAACGGCGTCGTAGGTCTTGCCGCAGCGGACACATTTGCCGTATTTTACGTTTTTCATGGTGGTTCTCCTTATATGAAATAAGAAATACAGGGCGGGGCTTTCGCCCCGCCCTGAGGCGTTGTTGCGGTGTTTTCTTACAGAGCCTTCAGCAGGCCGGTGGCCTCGTTGAACTCGTTGATGAGCTCGTCCAGCTCCTTGGCCTGTGCGTGGACGGCGTCCCAGGTGTTCTTGGTATCGTACCACTGGGCGTTCAGGTCCTCCACGTTCATCTGCTGCTGCTCCACCCAGGTGTAGTACTTCAGGTTATGGACACGCTTGCGCTCGGTATAGGTCAGCTCCAGCATGGAGTCGGTCTTCAGGCCCAGCATGTGCAGGTTGTGGTCCAGAGACGCCTCATGAGCGTTGTACGCGCCGTACATCTGATTCAGCTCCTCCACCCGGGACTGGTACATCACGGCGGAGTCGGTCAGCACGGTGCCCACCACGTCGTTCTCGGTCAGCTCGTAGTACTTGGCCATCTTGATGCAGCACAGGACGTTGGCGATACCGGAGATGCCCAGCCAGGTCATCTTCTGGACTTCCTCGTCGGACATACCCAGCTCGTCCTTCATGTACTTCTGGCCCTCGGGGGTGTTGAACAGGCGCAGCAGGCGCTGGCTGTCCTCGTCGTCGATGGCAATGGCCATATCGGTGTTCTTCACGTTGTGGATCCAGGGGATGTGCTTGTCGCCGATACCCTCGATGCGGTGGCCGCCAAAGCCGTTATCCAGGATGGTGGGGCACTGCAGGGCCTCGCCCACGGCCAGCTTCAGGTGGGGATAGCGCTCCTTCAGCAGATCACCGGCGGACATGGTGCCGGCGGAACC
>ENA-UEQW01001801-UEQW01001801.1-human-gut-metagenome-genome-assembly--contig:-NODE-1801-length-16995-cov-7.805651_pt1 | contig 16995 bp, 8 predicted proteins | sample MGYA00242947_ERZ507947 | MGnify/ENA primary metagenome ERZ507947 (study PRJEB26167, sample SAMN06115421) | human gut metagenome | host: Homo sapiens | place: China:Guizhou | collected 2015-03-17... | reverse complement strand
AACTGATCGGTTAATGCAAGTCAAGAATACAAAAGACGAAAATAAGCAAACAGATCGCCGAACCCCAGACTCGATAACTATCCCATATCGTATCCATGGTGTAATACATCATGTCTATCCCAGATGCGGTTCGGCGATCCAGGGGGAGAAAAATGAAGAACAGGATAATGTACACGTGTAATGCAGCAATAGAAAAACAAACAGTTTTGCCATTGCTGTTGTTTTTATATAGAAAATCAAAATAGCAGGGGGACAGTATGAGACAGGAATACAAAAGAAAAATGAGAAAACAAATGGGAAGAAGATATCTGGCGATTTTATGCATCATAGCCATTTTCTGTACCAGTTTACCGATTACGACTACCCAGACACAGGCACGGGCTTACACGGACTGGGAGGTATATGAAACAGATACAGGAGATGCTATTGCTGCGGCATATGGCAATCATACATTTGTTTTATTGAATGATGTAGGAATTTTTTATACTTCGGAAGATGCATTAACATGGACACAGACCGGAATATTGCCGGGAGTTGATGGAACAAAGAAATATACATATGAAAAGCTGCAAATGAAGTATTTAAATGACAGATTTTTTGTATATGGCGTAAATGACATCTTTTTATGGAGTATGGATGGAAAAGAATGGGAAAGCATTAGTATTGGTAATGGATTAGTTACAGCCATGACTTATGGGGAGGGGGCATGGTATGTGGCAACAGATGGAGCTGATCGGAATCGTTATCAGGATGAAGGTGATACATTTTCTCTATGGAGTAGTCAGGATGGAGAAAGTTTCACAAAGCTGGGGACTGAGTCAGATATAAAGGCGTGTAACAGTCTGTGCTTTGCACAGAATAAACTTATTGTCACCGATCCGGTATCGGATACCATTAATACACTACAGCCGGATGGAACACTGCTGGCAAAAATAGACGCACATAATGTATGTTATGAACATTATTATGCAGAGAGCAGATATAAAAGCGGTATGTTCCTATGTTTTTTTGAGGGATATATCTGGTATTCAACAGATGCAATCACATGGAATTGTTATAAAATGCTGTATCAATTTTTAAGGAATAGCATGGGTGAGTGGGCTGAAATACGAGATAACTACTATATGCTTAATAAGACAAGCGGAGAGTTGTATGAGATTACACCATGCTACGATCAGCCACCTGTATTTACTTATATTAATTGCAGGATGAGTTATGGTTATGATATACAAAAACTGGTTGTATGTGATGATGTATTATGGGGATTTGGAAACAATATTGCTGCCAGAATGCCCATGAAATTTGATGCAGAGACAATAGAGTGGGATGACGCAGAAAAAACGCCAACCATCAGCGATGGCAGTGTTAGTGATGGATCGATCAGTGAGAATGTGCCCGCACTCATTTATGAGGAAGATTATGTCAGACTGACAAAGGATATCACATTTTCGGAGGATTATACGTTAAGAGGAAAGAAGTTATATCTGGATGGACATATTTTGACGATTCAGGGGGATTTTACCTGCGGTGATACTGTGATCGATACAGGACAGGGAAAATTGTATGTGGCAGGTAATATGATTGTTGACAGTCAGACCAAGATAAGCGGCAAACTCGAGGTGGATGGGTATCTCAGTATTCAAGGTGGCAGTCTGGATTGTGAAATCTGTGATATCGTGGTTCATGGTGATTTGAGAGTATATTATTATCGCTATAATTACGGACTGCAGATGCGTCATGAGGAAGATCATGTCTCTGTATCGGGGTACCTGGGCTATAATACTGATTATTATGGATTGCTAACAGCCGGTACAATAGATGCATATGGAACAGTCAGGTTATCTGCTGGCTTCAAATCAAGGGAAAGCCACATTTTGAGAGTCTGGGGAGATCTCTCGCAGTCCGTAATAATAAATGATTCTAATTGTGAAGTCGCTAATTATGAGGATATGCGGGTTGATATAACTCCACCTGAGCCTGTAGACAGTCTTTTAATGAAGAGTGCAACAGGAAAAGCCATCTATCTGACATGGAAGGAACCGAAGGATAACGGGAAGATTGCGTCCTATAAGGTATATCGAAATGGAACATGTATAAAAGAAGTAACAGAAACTGAAGTGCGGATTGAAGAAAAGTATGCCAATGAAGAAGCGACTTATTATATTACGGCGATAGATGAGGCCGGATGGGAATCTGCAAAGGGAAAAGAAATTACAGCAAAGGCAGAGCCTTTGGCATTTTATAAGGTATTACCGGAAAATGGGTCTGCTGTTGGAAAAACTGTTACCATTACACCATATATGAATTGGGTTCCGGGCTTCAATGATAATCAGTTTAGAATATATTATCATGATCCGGTAGCTGATACAGAAACAGAAGTAGTAAAGGAAAGCCTGACAAAATGGAAAGACAATTGGTTTGAGGGGAAATACCGATATACGAAAGAGTATCCAATAGATCTGTCTAACTTTAAACAGGAGCAGGACATCACGGTATATGCAGAACTGACAGATATAGATGGAGGTGTGACAACAGAAACAATCACATTGCATTTAGATCGGACGCCGCCTGAACAGCCTGCTGTGACAGTGGTGGAGAATGAAGAAAACATTTATCTGGAATGGGATAAGATAGCTGATGCAAAATACTATGGTATCTATAGGAGAGAAGAAAACACAGAGATATATAAGAAACTTGCAGAGCGCTGGTGGAACAATTATTATGATTCAACCGTACAGGACGGAAAAACCTATATTTATGCAGTAACCGCAATAGATTCCTTTGAAAATGAAAGTGATAAGACGGAGATACCGGCTGTTTATAAGCATCCGGATACACAAGCCCCTGTTCTAAAGTCTTTTAGAGTAATAGGAGAAGAAAAAAATAGGGAAACTACAACTGTTCGGCTGTATGCGACAGATAACAGAAATGTGAATAGATTTGTTATCACAGGAAAACGGGAGAATAATACAGAAAATACGATTTATGAGGTGGTATCGGGAGTAAATGGGTACAGCAAAGATGTAACCATAGATACGCGGAAATATGAAGACGGTGATTACATATTGACCGCATATGCGGAAGATCGTGCAGGGAATAAAAGTGATGAAAAGACTGCAAAGCTGATCATAGACAATACACCACCGGCTGTACCAGAGAATTTGCATGCAGAGGTAACTTTTACAGCAATAAAGCTAATCTGGGATAAACAGACAGAAGAAGATTTGAATGAATATGTGATTCAGGAGAAGAAGGCGAATGGCAGTTTTGTGACTATTGATCATATATCCAGTAACAAGACACAGATGGTAATTAATGGTCTGAAACCCGGACAGAAGAAAACGTATCGAATGTATGCCATAGATGATGTAGGAAATATCAGTGATTATTCAGAAAATATTACAGCAGAAACAAAGGAAGATATGGAAAAACCTTCAAAGGTAACTGCTAGGATAGTGAGGAATACAGGTAGTAGTGTGATGTTATCATGGACTGATGCCCAGGATAATGTTGGTGTGCAAAAATATAACATCTACAGAGATGGGATATTAATTGCGGAGGAAGAAAAATATTTATCATATATAGATAAAGAAGTACAAGCCGATCAGACTTATCAGTATCAGGTAGCAGCCATAGATGAATCAGGAAATGAAGCGGAGAAGAGTGATATTGTAACAGGAACGCCTCAAAATCCAGAAATAGCTTCTGTTTTCCCTGCGAATAACAGTATGATCGGAAATTTGAATACACAAATTGAAGTAGAGATTTTAAGACCGGAAAATCCGGGGAATTATAGGATTGAATGTAGTTATTATAAACAGGATACAGATAGTTGGGAAGAAATTGGTACAGCAAAGCTTCCTGGAAGCACAAAAACAAACAGTAGAGTAAAAATTCACTGGAATACTTCGAATGTGGAAAAAGATCAGAGTGTTCCGGTACTCATCAAAGTATATGATGATGACAGTAACTGCGTGCAGAAGAGAATAAATCTGACAGTTGTACAGGATGAAACAAAGCCTGTTATTAATGACATATATCCGCAGAGCGGTACCTTTAATAATCGAATTATTTTATGGATGAAAGCATCAGATAATGTTGCAGTGGGGAAAGGTATATTTTCCTACACGACTGATGGGAAGAACTATGTGAAATTGGCTGAATATGAGGGAGATAAAGAAGAGACTGTGTTCAGACATGAGTGGGATACCACGCAATTACCGGCAGGAGAAGTTACAGTCAGATTTGAAGTATATGATACAAGCGAAAATCATAACAGCCTATCAGATGGTATAACGCAGATAGAAAGACAGTATGTGATCAATCATACACCACCTGAAAAAGTAAAAAATATTTTTGTAAAAGATACAAATCAAAGTATTGGTATTGCATGGGACAAAGCAAAAGCCGAAAATGTGGTGAATTATAAAATATATCGCAAAAACGATAAGAGTGCGGAATGGGAAGAATTTGCAATAAGGGAATTTCCATACTTATATGACACGAGTATAGAATTTGATAGGACATACTACTATAAGGTTTGTGCTGTTGATCGTTTGGGAAATGAAGGGGAACCTTCTGATATTGTACAGGCAATAGTTCGGGATAAGGATAAAGATGATGAGGTGAATCAAACATGGAGAGAACAGGCTGTAGATGAAGTTATTCAGTCGTCAGAGCAGGTAATGGGATCTTTAACATGCAAAAAAATGACAGAGGAGGAAATTAAAGGAAGTGATATTGATTTTGGCAGTGATATAAACAGAACATTTTTCAGATATGAATTAAATATTCGCTTTGAAAGTACTGATGTACCGGAAAAAATAACGTATTTTTCAGACAATAAAAATATAAGAGACAGTAAGGGAAAAACTTTTTCTTATATTTCAGGCAGTACAACAAACAGAGAAGGAGAAAAAATAGACTATAAAATATATCCGATAGGAGATGGTAAGACTGTTGCCTGTTTATCTCATACAGACAGTATTTCAGTATTAAATGATATGTACTGTTTGAAATTGACCATAATAGGTCTGGAAAATGGTGGCGCAATAAAGGACGCTAAAGCAACTGTTGAATTGCCGGAATATGTTACACTGGCACAGACATTGTCACCACAGGAGGAAACTGTGAAATGGGGTGAAATTGAACCGGGCGGACAGGCTGAAAAAACATGGATCGTACAGGCGTCTAAGCCGGGCACTTATACATTGCAGGCGGAATTTAATGGCATGACGGCAAATGATCAGCCGGTTCATCAGGTATTTTCTGTTGATTGTGCATTTGCCTGCAACAGTATGGAAGGTTTACATCTTTATATCAGACCGGAAAAAACCGCTTATATTGGGGAAGAATATTATATTCAGTATGAACTGAAAAATGAATCTGATCATGCGATGTATGCGGTGCAGACAACCTTTGGAAATTATAAGGAAGCTAAAGCAAAGACTGTTACGATCTATGAAATAAACGGACAAAAAGTAGACGAAGTGGAAACGGAAGGAGGAGCTATTTATCGTTTGCCGGATGTGACGGAAACACAAAAAGCACCCATGATAACAGCAGGGGATACGGTAGGAACAGATATTTTATCAGCCGGGGCCAGTATTTATGGGACATATGTGACAACCTTTCAGGCAGAGGGAGATGGTGATAAAAGTTATTATAAATTAGTGAGAAGCCTGGTGGAGATATTGGAAGGGCAGAATACAGGACTGCAAATTACGGTTCAGGAGCAGGAAGGACATATATCAAAGACCAGAAATAATACCATTATAGAAGAAAAGAAGCCGGAATATAATGAATCTGACACAGAGGATACAGGAAAATCAGAACGGAAAAAATATAATCCTTATACACCTCATGAGAAAATAGAAGCACGTAATCCGGAAGAAAAAGAAACACAGAGGAAAGATGCGGATCCGATCAATCTGATGACAGGAGCTTTTGTATCAGATCATACTCTGATGAAGGTGGCTGGAGTACAGGAAATAGACTTTGGCATTCACTATGATTCAACAGATACATTAGGCAAAGGAGATATGGGATATGGCTGGTATCATGATTATGAAACAAGTATTACAGTCAGTGGAGATGATCTGATTTTGCACGAAAAACCGGGAAACAGTATTCGATTTGAAAGTAACAGGGTAAGACGCAATGAAGTATATGGAAGTTATGACGAGGCATCTAAGGTTATTTCTATATCGGAAAATACATTACCGGATGAGGAATATAGTGCATTAACAGACTATAAAGGTAAGATACAACGTAGTCAGGATGGCTATAAGCTGCTTTGCACAGATGGTTCAAGCTACTATTATGATATAAAGGGAAGGCTGATACGTTATATCAATGAGACAGGACAGGAAATATCGTTGTTTCACAATGGAAATCAGATGTATATATGTGATGTGGCAACAGGAAAGAAACTGATATGTGAGTATACCAATGGACTGCTTACAACTGTGACTGATCCGGCAGGTAATCATATAAAATTTACATATGACATGATGGGGAATTTGCTGACAGAGACCGGAAAAAAAGGGACTGTTAATCATTATACATATGATAGACTGCATCGCATATTGACCGGTACAGATACAAATGGAGTTTTGTTTGTTGAAAATACATATGATGAGGTGGGTCGCGTTTTAACACAGGATGATGGAGATGAGAGTACACCTCTGCTGACACTTCGCTATGAAGATGATGAGATCGGTCGTACAAAGATCACATACAAGAAAACAGATGGAGGAACAGAAGTAATCCTTGCCAACAGTAACGGAGACGCAATCAGTTATCAGGATTCCATTGGTGGAGTAACTGCCTATGAATATGATTCAGATGGCAGATTGATCTCATACAGAGAAGCAGATGGAACAGGAACAGACTATAGCAGAGATGAAAAAGGCAATATTATCAGAGAAACTGCCACCAGTGGAAAAACAGGGGTATATAGCTATAATGAACAGGGCAAGGTGTTGTCTTATACTGATAATTGCGGAACAGAAGAAAAATGGACATATGATGCATATGGCAGAATTATGACACAGATCATAAATGGAATGCAGACAAATTATACCTATGATGCAGATGGATTACTTCTGACAGAAACGGTAGTGGGAAAAGGAACCAAAACATATACTCGTCAAGATGGCAATATAACAGATATTGCCTACCCGGATGAAAGCCATGATACATTTTCATATGATGTGCTCGGCAATGTGATACAATATAAAAATAGAAATGGCGTGCTGACAGATTATGAGATTGACAGAGCAGGAAATGTGACAAAAGAGACTCTGCATTTGTCAGATGATCAGTGTTTGGAAAAAAGCTATGTATATGATGCTTATGGGAAATTAACAGCAGAAACAGATGCGATGGGAAACACTACAACATATGTGTATGACAGACATGATAATCTGATCAGATGCATACTGGCGAATGGCAGCGAGATCAGCTATCAGTATGATGTAAATGGAAATGTGATATGTGTTACCTATCCGGATGGAAGGACAGAGGAAGAGTCTGTTTATGATACTGCAGGCAATCTGAAGCAGGTAAAGAATCTACTGGGCTTTATCAGCAGAACAGAGTATGGCAGTGGCAGTCAGATACTGAAGCAGATACAGGCAGACGGAGGAGAAATCGAATATGCCTACGCAGAAAACGGACTTCTGACGCAAAAAACAGATGCGGAAGGTAATATTACATCGTATACTTATGATAATGCAGGAAGAATTATAAAAATCTGTAATCCACAGGGAGCAGAAACAAAAATTACTTATGACAGTTGTGGAAATCCGGCTGCTGTAACAGATGGAGAAGGAAATACTGTCACAACGCAGTATAATGCATATGGAGAAATAACAAAGATCGTTGATGCAAATGGCAATTGCACCTCATATATGTATGACAGCATGGGAAATTGTGTGCAGACAGTAGATGCTATCGGAGTAAAAACAAATTATACCTATGATGCAATGGGAAACATTGTCAGTGCAGTAAAGGGAGAGAGCCGGACAGTCTATACCTATGATGCATGTGATAATCTGGTCAAGGTGACAGATGCTGAAGATAACAGCTTTCAAATGGAATATGATAAAGTGGGAAATCTGACTGCAGTCTATGATGCCTATGGAACAAAGGTGGAAAGCTATACCTATGACAGCATCTATCAGCAGACCGGCATAACAGATGCGCTGGGCAGGACGAGCTCTTATACTTACGACAGCATGGGAAACAGGATAAAGGAGATGAATGCCACAGGGAATATCACAACATTTGCCTACACCGGAGGGAATCTGCTCAGTCAGGCGACAGATGCACTGGGAGGGAATACAAGTGCCGGTTATGATCGCATGGGACGGCTGGAGAACTTTACAAATCCAAATGGCGGCGAAACAAGCTATCGGTATGACAAAAATGGTCAGATGATAGAAGAAAAGACCGGAGACAGCTATCATATTACTTACAGTTATGATAAGGCCGGTAATAAAAAGACTGTTACAAACAGTCGTGGACAGATAACGGAATACGAGTATGATAAAGCAGGAAGAGTCATAAAGCAGAAGGATGAGGCAGGAGAGATCAGTTATACCTATGATGCAAATGGAAACTGCCTGATCATCAGCGAGACTGTGAGTGAAAATGGTGTGCAGAACGTATCTGTAAACACGATTACCAGAACTTATGATGCCTTAAACCGTGTGACAAGCCAGACAGATGCAGATGGAAACCATATAGGCTATGCCTATGACACGCAGGGCAACCTGTCGGTGCTTACTTATCCGGATGGAAAAGAGCTGGAATACAGTTATGATAAAAATGGGAATGTAATCCTTGTTACAGACTGGGAGAACAGGGAAACGCGCTTCTCCTATGACAAAAACGGAAGACTTGTCAGAACAGAGAGGGCAGATGGCAGTACGGAGAGCAGAAGCTACGACAAGGCAGGACAGCTGCTTCAGATAAAGGACACAGCAAAGGATGGCAGACTGATCACGGATCTGTCCTACAGTTATAATGAGAATGGAAACATAGAGCAGATCCGGGATAAAAATGCCGGCACCGCAGGTATGAAATCAAAAACAGAAACGATGACATATGATGCAGTAAACCGTCTGATAAGCTACAATGGGAAAGCTGTCAGCTATGATACGGATGGCAATATGCTCTATGGACCGTTAAATGGACAGATGGCGTCCTTTACCTATGACTGCCGTAACCGGCTGATCAGGACAGAGACAGACAGCGGAGAGGTAACGAAGTATCTCTATGATGCAGAAAATAACCGGATCGGCATAATCAAAAACGCAGGGACAGAGCAGGAAAGCAGGATATGCTATGTTGTAGACAGCACAAGCGGAGAACTGACACAGATCCTGCAGAGCAGGACAGAAGACAGTGCAGAGGAAGTCGCTGATACCGAAGCAGAAAGCAAAGAGGTAGGGCAGAAGGAAGCAGAAAAAATTGCAGATGTTGGGATAACCACATATCTCTATGCCGGAAGCCGTTTGCTGGCAGAGGACGGAGCAGAATACCTGACTTATCATTTCAACAATGTAGGAAGTACCACAGCAGTAACAGACAAATCGGGCAATATAAAGTACCGGTATGCTTATTCTGTATATGGAGAGCTACTGAAGGGAAATTACGGAGAAGTCCTTTTCCTGTACAATGGGCAATATGGTGTGCAGAGTGATGACAGCGGCTTATATTATATGCGTGCCCGCTACTACAATGCCGCGATAAAACGCTTTATCAATCAGGATACTGTGACAGGATCCATAGAAAGCAGCCAGAGCCTGAACCGTTATGCCTATGTAGAAGGAAATCCGGTAAGCTATCTGGATCCGTTTGGGCTGTGTCCGGAAATTATTGATATTTTGCAGAGAGTTAATAACTTTGCAATAAAACTATGTGCTGGAACACAAGTGGCACTATTAGGAATGGCAATTGTTGATTCCGAGATGGCTCCATTTATACTAGCGATAGCAGGGAAAATAGGACAAATACAAATAGGATTGACGATTGCAGATATGAGTATGGAAATCACAAAAATGTATTATGAATCTGATAAGTCAATAAAAGAAATTGTGCTGAATGTAATTTCAATTGCTGCTGCGGAAGTTATGTCTAAAATGGAAGTTGATGCTATTATTCAACTTGCATATTCCATATATGACACTATATTACAGGAGGCTGTGAAAAAAACAGATTAGAAAAGGATGAAGTAGCAAAAAGATCATGAAGAAATTATATCAATTAGAAAAGAAAAAAATGAGTTCTGATGACATGTTTCCTTATTTGGTTATAATGAGTTTATTTACGATGATACCAGTATCAACAATATTTACAGGTAGATTTAAAGAAAGGTATATAATAGATATTGCATGGTTTTTAATTGTGGATCTGGGGATGTTTATCAATATTATTTGTCGTGTAAAAAAAAGAAATACGCTAATTCAACATGGTAAACTAATTATGGCCGAAATTACAGAAATCCAACACTCTAGAACAGGCGCACTGCGAATTAAGGCTAAACAGAAAAATGATAAAGATGGTAAGACATATATTTTTTCACAGAGGGATAAACTTCGAGGATTGCCATTCCAAAAATTATATACGGGTATGCAGAACCGATATGAGATAGGTGTTGTAGTGGATTCAAATGATTGGTCTGATTATTATATGCTGATATTTGAAACTGCAGAATTAGTTTCGAGAATAATCTGAAAGGAAAACCAAATATGAATGAGAAAATATATATATGCAAGCAAATAGACTATGTGACATGGTTTACGGCAACTTTGTTTTTCGTGGTAGCATATCTGATTGTTGTTATAGTTGACAATATAAATAAAACAATGCTTTGGGGAGGCGCATTGCTTATCAGTTTGGGATCAACTGTTTATTTTTATGGGAAATACAAGATGAGAAATGAATTGATGAGGAATGGACAGCTCATATGGTGTAAGGTAGATCATACAAAGTCAAGTATGAATGAAATGGGTATCGTCGTATATGGTAATTACTACTGGAAGGAAAAAATATTTCAAACATTTGTTGGTACGATACAAATGCGAAGGTATGATAAAGAATTATATGAAGAACAATTAAGAAATACTTGCTATGTTCCTGTTTTTGTGTCTAAAGAGAATCACGATAGGTATTTTATGGCATTGTGGAATTATCAGTATACTTATAATGAAGTAATTGCAAATAGCTTGCAAAAAAAAATTATAAGAGTTATAGATTTTTCAACAGAGGGGTTAGAAGATACAATGGTTCATAAATGAATATTAGGTAATTATGAAATTTACTTGTGGTCTGAAAGACAAGAATCATCAATTATATTTTGGGTGGCAGGATAAAAGATTATTGTTACTATATTGGTTTTAAATTTAGATGTTGCTTCTTGAACAGCAGTAACAGACAAATCGGGCAATATAAAGTACCGGTATGCTTATTCTGTATATGGAGAACTGCTAAAGGGAGAGTATGGGGAAGTCCTTTTCCTGCAAAATGGGCAATATGGTGTGCAGAGTGATGATACAGGACTGTATTATATGCGGGCTCGTTATTACAATGTTGCAATTAAACGATTTATCAATCAGGATAGATGTAGATAAGGTACCTATGATGCACAAAATAACCTGATCCGTCACAGGACAGCCTGTGGCAGCGGACAGGAAACAGAGTACTTGTATACCTATACGCAGGATGGTATGCTGAAAGAGAGCAAAGATCCGTTACAGGGGATCAGCAGCATTGCATACAACCGGAACAGGCAGATCGCATCGGTGACAGATCCTCTGGGAAATGAAACAGCCTATCAATATGACAGTGCAGGCAGGATCAGCCGGGTAAGAACTGCAGCGGATACACAGACAGAGTATACCTACAATGCACAGGGACTTCTGGCAAGTGAGAAAACCGCAGATACCAAGACGGAATATACCTATGACGCACTTGGCAGGATCATTACCAAAGAGGATGCACTTGGCAGGATCACTTATACCTATGATGCAAACAGTAACATCACAAAGGTAACGGAGCAGCAGAATGGCAGGACAACAACGATCAAAAGAAGCTTTGATGCCTTAAACCGTGTCACGTCTGTTACGGATGCAAACGGAAAGACGGTAAGCTACAGCTATGATGAGCTTGGAAACCGTATCAGCCTGACCTATCCGGGTGGTGAGATCGTCCGTTACAGCTATGACAAGTGCGGTGATCTGCTTACCGTGACAGAGCCGGACGGCAGTGTAAATACTTATACATATGATAAAAAGGGCAGATGCACGGGACTCAAGCGTGCAGACGGTACGGAAGAGAGCTATTCTTATGATAAAGCAGACCGTCTGAGTGCACAGACGGACAAAAATGCGGATGGCGGCCTCCTGCACAGCTATACCTACACCTATGACGGCGCAGGCAATATCATAAAGATCGGTGGAACAGCAGATACAGCAGCCGGTCATGCAGTCATGACCTATGACAAGGACAACCGCCTTGCCACTTACAATGGGGAAAAGGTGACCTATGACGAACGTGGAAATATGCTTCACGGACCGCTTAACGGCGAAATGGGAGATTACACCTACGACTGCAGAAACCGTCTTATAGAGACAAAAGCTGCAGACGGAACAGTCACAGCCTATACCTATGATGCAGAAAATACCAGACTGACAGAAGAGACAGAAAATACCCGTCATACCTTTGTGACGGATAAGGAAACGACATACAGCCAGCTCCTGACCGAAACGATCAGTGAAAAACATCTGCTGACCTACAAGGAAACCGCAACCATAACCTACACATATGGAAACGGTCTCATCAGCGACAGCAGAAAAGAAGCCAAAGGCAGTGATACAGAAAAACGCTACTACCACTACAACCATATCGGCAGTACAACTGCGATCACAGATGCGGATGGCGACCTTCTCTACAGGATTGCTTACGGAACCTACGGCGAGCTTACCGGTATTTATGATGCGGACGGTCAGAAAATGGCAGGAGAAGCAGCAGACCAACGCAGCATCAGGGAAACCTTGCAGGCAGAAAAGCTCCGCTTCCTGTACAATGGAAGATACGGTGTAGAAACAGGAGCGGACGGGCTATATTACATGAGAGCCCGCTACTATAACCCGCAGATCAAACGCTTTATCAACAGAGACATCATAGATGGCAGCATCACAGACAGCCAGTCTCTGAACAAATACAGCTATGTGCAGGGAAATCCTGTAAACCTCATAGATCCATTCGGACTCTGCGCACAGGATTACTTCAGCCGTGCAGGACATGAACTTCTTGACTGGCTGGGCTTCATATTTGATCCGGCAGATGCGATTAACTTCCTCTGGTATACCGCCGAAGGAAATGCGGCCATGGCAGCAGCAACGGCAGTAGCCATCGTACCGGCGGCAGGAAGCTTCATAGCCAAGGGAACCAAGCAAGCCATAAAAGCCGGAAAGAAGGCTGCCCAGAAAGCAGGAGAAAAGGCTGCCAAGAATGCCACAGAGAAAGCGGCAAAGAAGGCAGCGAAGAAAAAACTGGCAAAAGAAGCCGGAAAAGAAGCCGCCGAAAAAGGTGCGGAAAAGGCAGCCAAAGAAGCCGCAGAGAAAGCTACAGAGAAGACTGCGAAAGAAACTGCGGAGAAAACAGCAAAGGAAGCGACAGAGAAGGGGATAAAGAGTAGTAGAATATCTAATTTAGATGATGGATTAAACTTTTCTAACAGTGCATTAGAGCACATGGGAGAAAGTGGAAGACAAGTTCCAATACAAACATTGCAAGATGCAATTAGATATGGAGAGGCTATGCCAGACCCTAGAGGTTCAAACGCAACGATGTATTATACAACTATGTATAAAAATGGAAAAATGTATAATTTGGAAGTGTTGTATGATGAAATTTCTAATACAGTGTATCACTTTGAGTATGCAAGAAAAGCAATGGGAAACTTGCCAGCAATACCTAAGTAAGGAAGAAGGGGTGATGAAGAAGCATGACAGAAAAAGAGCAGTTATACTATCTGATTAATGGAGTTTTAGATGGTACATATCAGGTTAAGACATTTTGTTCAGAATTTACAAGAGTATATGATTTAGAGGTTGACTATGAGCAGTTGTCTGAACTGGAGAATAAAGAATTTGGAGATTTGTGTGAAATGGCAGGTAGATTTTCTGATGACGAAAAAGAGTTAAAAATTCCAAATATGTTTTTCTCTGAGGAAAGTATTTTGAATAAAGCACAATATGTAAAACAACTATTAGAGTAGCAGATTTGACAAATCCAAGAAGTGGAAAAAAGTATAGATTTTATGCCGATTATAAAAGAAATGGAATTGGTATGATCCAGTATATTAACGTAAGCGCCAAATAATCCCGCGGCTAGCCAACAACCGCCTCTAACTTCATAATCGTAGTTAGACTATTTTACTACAACAACTACAATTATGGAGGACAACATCATGGCAAACACCAGAAAATCCCGAGTTCCAAAAGAAGAACAGTTGAAACTTATCAATGAATGCCGAACCAGTGGCATGACAGATATTGACTGGTGCCGCGAGCATGGCATTGCTGTCAGCACCTTTTACTACTGGGTAAAGCAGCTTCGAAAGGATAAAGAATGACTATGACAATATAATAGTAGGAGAAGAACTGAGATGTTTATTAAATATGATGAAATTGAATTAATAGAATTTTTTGAATCTGAACCAATTTTTATAGGTGATGAAGAAGCAGCAGGAGAATATATGTATGTTAGAAGACAAGGAGATTTTAAAATTATCTTAGTAGTCTCCACATATGAAATGTATATAAAAGTTGCAGTGTCCTATAAAGAAAATGTTATATATAGTGAGAAACATAGTTCCATTTCAGAAATTAAAGGAATTGATAAAAATACTTTAAAGGTTAGTTCTAGCAATCATGACATAGTTATTATTAATGATCCTCAAATAGGAGTTTTTGTGGAAGAATAGCAATAATAGGGGGAGAATTTGATTTCCTGTATAATGGAAGATAGATCAAACGATCAAACGCTTTATCAACAGAGATATCATAGATGGCAGCATCACAGACAGCCAGTCACTGAATAAATACAGCTATGTACAGGGGAATCCGATCAGCCTTGTGGATCCATCTGGAACCTCAGCCATGAAAATTGCTTCGCAATGGGCTGAGGCTGCATCATGCATCTTCGATGCATGACATTATTTGGTCTCTGTGCACAGGACTACTTCAGCCGTACAGGCCACGAGCTCCTTGACTGGCTGGGCTTCATATTTGATCCGGCAGATGCGATTAACTTCCTCTGGTATACCGCCGAAGGAAATGCGGCCATGGCAGCAGCAACGGCAGTAGCCATCGTACCGGCGGCAGGAAGCTTCATAGCCAAGGGAACCAAGCAAGCCATAAAAGCCGGAAAGAAGGCTGCCCAAAAAGCAGGAGAAAAGGCTGCCAAGAATGCCACAGAGAAAGCTGCAAAGAAAGCAGCAGCTACAAAGCTGGCAAAAGAAGCCGGAAAAGAAGCCGCCGAAAAAGGTGCAGAAAAGGCAGCTAAGGAAGCCGCAGAGAAAGCTACAGAAAAGACTGCGAAGGGAACTGCGGAGAAAACAGCAAAAGAGGCAGCAGAAAAGGGGATAAAGAGTGGTACATCAGCTAAAGGATTAATAGGACATGACTTTGAGGATTATTTATCCAAGACTATTGGTGGAGAAGGTTCTTTTAGTGTTGGAGGCAGAGATTTTGATGGCGGTATTGGTAATCGTTGGTGGGAAGCAAAGTCTGGTAATTATTGGAGAATGTTAGAGAAGAATCCTAATGAACTAGCAAAGTTTAAGTCTGATATGGGTAACAGATTGAAAATAGCTACTGAAAATGGTGCGACATATGAGATATTTGCAAATACACCAATACCAGAATCAATAAAACAATGGCTTACAAAAAAGGAATAAAATTTACAGAATTAATAGATTAAAGGAGCATGTGAATGGAAGCGTTAATGGTATTAGATTGCAGCTATTATTCAGAAAGTATAGTAGATGTTTTAAAGATATTTCAACAAATAGGGTGGTATATATATAATCCACAAGGGGAGGTCGAATATTTGCCCATTGGTGATGATGATGAGTACGATTGGCAATGTGACAAGATATCTGCAAGTGAGATATATGATATTATTTCTAAAAAAACTGCTAGCAAGGAACAGATAGGTATAAATTTATTTTATTGTGGTGGTACTGAAGGGATTTCTTTAATAGCAAATAATACCAGTCAGATTTTATTGAGCATAACAATAAATCGTAAGATTATTAAGGGAAAGTATACAGATATGTCTTGGTATTTGGAGAATATTATATACAAGCTTTTGAAAATAGATGTGAGACTATTATCCTATAAAATCGAAGAATATGAAGATTAATTAAGGAGCAAGATGCAATTAGATAGGGAGAAACTATACAAGCCCCAAGAGGTTTAAAGGTAGCGATATAGTATACTACTATGTATAAAAACAAGAAAAGGTATAATCGGAAAGAAATGAAACATGCAAAAATAAAGATCCAGCCTTGTGAATCAACAGCCGCCTTAGAAGCTCTTGGTGTTTTGTATAGGTAATAGCAATGTCCGTACAAGGAAGTACGGACAAGGTGCACCTGAGCCTGGATGGCGAATGTGCACCGGTTGCGTGAGTTTACAAAAACTGAATCAAAACACTTAGAGCTACTTGGCGGCTGTTACCTGAACAAGGATGGGCTTTATTTTTCTATATAAGTGCTATATCAGTTCATATGTCGTTATGTTGCTTAGCCTCATATATGGGTGATTATTACCATTGATAGTACAGAAATGTATTATGAAAAGCAGAATTGTATAAAACCGCAACCATAACCTACACATACGGAAACGGTCTCATCAGCGACAGCAGAAAAGAAGCCAAAGGCAGTGATACAGAAAAACGCTACTACCACTACAACCA
>ENA-UEQW01001797-UEQW01001797.1-human-gut-metagenome-genome-assembly--contig:-NODE-1797-length-17017-cov-3.400118_pt1 | contig 17017 bp, 17 predicted proteins | sample MGYA00242947_ERZ507947 | MGnify/ENA primary metagenome ERZ507947 (study PRJEB26167, sample SAMN06115421) | human gut metagenome | host: Homo sapiens | place: China:Guizhou | collected 2015-03-17... | reverse complement strand
CATCCTGCGTGGTAATTATTTTACCATGTCAAGGATTTCCTGTGCATTGTCTTTTGTAACCTTTACATAATCACAACCAATGTAATACTCGTTGGTCTCACCGTTGATGAAGTTGATTGCTGCATCAGCTGCACCGTGGGACTGTGAGAAGTGATCGTTGAATACGGTACCTGTCATGGTTCCGGCTACAACATCCTCAAGAGCCTCGGATAATGCATCAACACCTACTAAGAAGATATCGGTACCTACGGTACGTCCTGCAGACTGGATTGCCTGTAATGCGCCAAGTGCCATTGCATCGTTGTTACAGAATACAACTTCTACTTTATCGCCGTACTGTCCAAGAGCGTTTGCTACGATCTGCTGTGCCTGATCCTGCTGCCAGTTACCAACCTGATCGGAGAGGCATTCAACCTCAAGACCTGCATCGGTAAGAGCCTTTACGGAATACTCGGTACGATACTGAGCATCAACGTTCTCCGGATCACCTTCTACCATAACGTACTGGATCTTTCCATCGCCGTTTAAGTCTACTGTGTCAAGACCAAGGTCTGCGATCATCTCGCCCTGGAAAGTACCGGACTGACGTGCGTCACATCCAACGTATGTAACATTCCAGCCGTTGTCTTCCCATCTCTGCTCTTCCTCTGCATCCGGCTCACGGTTGATGTATACGAGCGGGATATCTGCTGCTACAACCTTGTCTGTGATGGTAGCTGCGGATGAAGAGTTTACCGGGTTAACAATGAGAACATCTACGCCCTCGGAAATGAAGTTGTCGATCTGACCTGTCTGTGTCGCCTGATCGTTTGCTCCATCAACGATTGTGATATTGTCTTTGGAGAAGCCCTGCTCTACCAGATAATTCTCAAGCTCTGTACGGAACAGTGTCATGAAGTTATCGGAGAACTGGTAAATGCATACGCCGACTTTCTTGTCTGCATAGTCACCGCCTGCTGCATCGGTTACTGCATCTGCAGTATCGGAAGCCTCGGTAGCCGGTGCTGCTGCATCGGTTGTCGTGGATGCTGCGTTATCTGTTGTGGTTGTCTCGCCAGAAGAGTTTCCACATCCTGTTGCCATTGTTGCAACCATAGTAGCTGCAAGGATTAAACTGATTACTTTCTTTTTCATCTCTGAAAAACCTCCCTTTTCGTATTCGTAACTCCTTGTTACATCATGCATTATAGCAATGGAGGCATGTAAAGAACATACAATATTCTTCTCTTTTTCTTGAAAATACTTCTGTTTCTTTTGTGTGTTTCGTATAATTTTATGGTTTTTCGTTTTTTCTTCTTGTGCATATTTTGCAGATGGCTGTTTTTAGCATGTTCTGCTTCGTGCAAATACACAAATGTCCCTGTGTGAAAGACAACTCTTCCACACAGGGACATCTGCTCTGTTTCGACTTTATTCTTATTATAAATACTTCCTGTTCGCCTACAGGGAAAGTACCTTTTCCGCGATCGCAACCGCATCGCGGATACAGTCCGGACAGCTCCGCAAAACCACGCCGGTTTCCACACCCTTCAATTCCTTACAGACAAGCGCATGGTTCTTCTCGGCAAACTGTCTGGTGATCTCTCTGGTCAGCTGATAGGTTGCCGCCTTGGTCTTCGGGTTCTTCGGATCGGCACAGCTGTTCTTGAAGCCCGCAAGCATCACCGCACCGGAGACCGCTCCGCAGGTTGCCTCCATGCCGCCCATGCCGAGTCCGAATCCTTCCGCCGCGGCAAACAGCGTCTCTTCCGGCACGCCGATCTCCTCCGCAAACGCACACGCCACCGCCTGTGCACAGTTGCATCCCCTGTCATGCAATTCGATTGCTTTTTCCTGTTTTGTCATTTTATAACTTCCTTTCCGTTCCTTATAAAATCCTTATAATTTGCCTGTATGCTGTTTCTGTGAACATCTTATCACAACTTATCACAAGAAGTAAACAAGGAGGATTCCAGAACGTATGAATCAGACAACAATCACAAAACAACGGGGACTCTCAGACTTTGCGCTCAAATATTTTGCCATGGTCTGCATGATTCTCGACCACATTCACTATTTTTTCTCATTTACAGGGAAGATCCCACTGTTCTTTTCGTGGATCGGCAGGCTTGCCGCCCCGCTGTTCCTCTTCTGTATCGTGGAGGGTTTTCTTCACACGCACGACCGGAAAAAATATTTTCTGCGTATTTACGCCATCGCCATTTTCATGGGACTGGTGCAGTTTTCCTTCTATAATATTGCATCCGGCCTCGTCCGGCCGGACGGCTTTTTCCCGCAGAATCAGATGCTTGCATCCTTTTCCGTCCTGCTCGTCGTTCTTTGGGGCATCGACCGGTGTCAGAAGAAGCAGTGGATCCGGGGACTTTCTGCCATCCTGATTCCGGTCTTTCTGCCCTTTCTTCTGTACGGGCTGTTCGCCGTATCTGCAGCCTTTGGCATTCCCTACGGCAATTTTCTCTTAAACCTTCTGGTGTACAGTGTCCTGCCCTGCCACACTGCGATCATCGACGGTGGCACCGCCACACTGCTCGGCGGCGTGATTCTCTACCTGACGCACAGACACCGCCGATTGCAGGCAGGTGCCTTTGCACTTTTCGTGCTTGCGTGGGACATCCTGCCCGTGCTGCTTTTTATGCCCGCAGGAACTTCGGCCTCTTTCTTTTTTACCGATGCTTATGAGTGGCTGGAAGTTTTTGCCGTTATCCCTATGTTATGTTACAATGGAACCCGTGGACACGGCTCCAAAAAGCTGTTCTACTGGTTTTATCCGACGCACATTTACGTGCTGTACGCACTTTCGTTCCTTTTGTACCTGACCCTTTATGGAATGGGTTCTTGATAGAAATGAGGTTTTTATGGCTCACATTCTCGCAATTGACGATGATCCCGGCATCCTCGCGCTGATTGAACATGCACTCCGCCGGGAGGGGCATACCATTACCTGCATGCCGCATGTCCCGGCGGATCTTGCGGCGCACCTCGCAGAGTATGATCTCATCCTTCTCGACGTCATGATGCCGCAGACGGACGGCTATGAACTCTGCAGCGCCATCCGTGACGACACGGACTGCCCGATTCTGTTTCTGACCGCAAAGACCATGGAGGAGGACGTCGACTACGGTTTTTCCGTCGGTGCGGACGACTATATCAAAAAACCCTTCTCCATCGTCGAACTGCGGGCGCGCGTCGCCGCGCATCTGCGTCGGGAGCAGCGCGAAAAACACCACTGCCTCTACATACAGGGCATCCGCTTTCTGCTTGCCTCCCGCGAGGTCGCAGCAGGCGGTGTCACGCTCCCCTTCACCAGGACGGAGTATGAGATCACACTTCTGCTCGCCAAAAACCGCGGACAGACATTTTCCAGAGAGCAGATCTACGAAGCGGTCCTAGGATACGACAAGACAGGCGATGAGTCTGCTATTAAAGAGCATATTAAAAATATCCGGAAAAAATTCGCCGCAGTAAATATGGCGCCAATTCAGACAGTATGGGGGATCGGTTATCGATGGAACGCATGAAAAAAAAGAAAAAAGAAATCCGGCTGCGCACATTTTTTGTGCGCTTTTTACTAAAGCTTGTCGCTGCGGTGCTTCTGGCGTTCCTGCTGTGGCTTTTCCAGATTACCGTCTCCGTCGGTACGGGGCTGATCCTGCCTGCGGACACCGCCGAAAAAGAAGCTCTTGCCTACCTTCACACCATCGGTGCACATACAGACATCGTGTCTTCCGGGCTTCCATCCGCCTGCAGCTACGCCATCTATGACACATCCGGAGCGCTTCTTGAGACGGACATGTCCGATTCCCTCCGCGAAAACGCGGATCTTCTCGCGCTTTCCGGGCAGGATTCTCTCTCCGCAAATATGCTCGGGCGGACCTATGTTAAACGCCAGACCGACACCCGGATTGTGGTGCTCACCTACGATTTCCGGTCTGCCTTTGCAAATCCCACGTTCCGGCGTCTCTTTCCGAGCGCTGAACTGTTGGAAGTGTTTCTCCTGCTGTTCCTGCTTCTTGCAGCTTTTGTACTCGTCATCACACGGCAGGCAAAATACCTGTCGCGGGAGCTTTTTCATCTGCAGGAAGCCGCCGACGAAATCCGCAATCAGAATCTCGACTTTACCATCCGGCCAACTGCCATCCGCGAATTCAACCAGGTTGCCGCTTCTTTGGACGCGCTGAAATCCGAACTTTCCGCCTCCTTAAAAGAGCAGTGGCACATGCAGCAACAGCGCAGACGTCAATTTTCCGCGCTCGCCCATGACATCAAGACGCCGCTTACGATCGTCCGCGGGAACGCGGAGCTTTTATCCGAGACAGCGCTCGATGAGACGCAGCAATCCTGCAACCGGTTTATTCTGGAAAATGCCGCGCAGATCCAGGACTATCTGTCGAGAATTATCGAGCTCGCAAAGACGGATGATCCCGCTGCATTTTCCGCAGAGTGCCGTTTTCAGGCGCAGCTTCACACGGCATCGTTTTTCGACGATCTGCTCGGGAATACAAAAAGTCTCGGTCAGAAAAAAGAACTGCATGTTCTTTTTTCCACCGAGACTCTTCCAGCCGTTCTGCCACTGCCGGAACATCCGCTGCGGCGTATTTTAAACAATCTGCTCGACAATGCCGTGTGCTACTCACCGCACAAAGGAACGGTCACTTTAGATGCCTCCATCCGCGATTATAGGGATGCACCCGAGAAAGAAAGCACGCTCTTTCTCACTGTATCCGATGAGGGACCCGGCTTCTGCGAAGACGCCCTGCTCTACGGCACGGAAGCCTTTTACAGGGAATCCGCCGACCGGAATGACAAAAGCCACTTCGGTCTCGGACTTTCCATCGCCGACCAGCTTGCCCGTGGACTTGGCGGATCGATCACTCTGTGTAATGCGCCGGCAGGCGGAGCCGTCGTAATCGTAAGACTTCCTCTGACCGGACAGCTACAGCGCGATACGGAATAAATCCTATTCTACCGGAACGGTCCAGCCGTACTTATCCGGAAGCTTACCCCACTGGATACCGGTCAGTGTGTCGTACAGCTTCTGTGTCAGCTCGCCGATCTTGAAGTCGTTGATCGTGACAACGTCATCCTTGTAACGGAGCTCGCCGACCGGAGAGATCACGGCTGCGGTACCCGTTCCGAATACTTCCTCTAAGGTTCCGTCATGTCCTGCCTTCATCAGGTCATCGACGGATAATCTGGTCTCGTTTACCTTGTAACCCCAGTCTCTCAACAGATGAATCATGGAATCTCTGGTAACGCCCGGAAGTACCGTACCCTCGATCGGTGCTGTGTAGATCTCACCGGCGATCTTGAACATGATGTTCATTGTACCGACTTCCTCGACGTATTTGCGGTGCTCACCGTCCAGCCAGAGTACCTGGGAGTAACCAAGCTTTTCTGCCTTTACCTGTCCTAAGATGGAGCCTGCATAGTTGCCGCCGCACTTGGTGAATCCGGTACCGCCCTTGACTGCACGCACCAACTCGTCCTCGACAAGAATCTTCACCGGATTGATGCCCTCTGCATAGTAAGCGCCTACCGGGCAGCAGATAATCATGAATTTGTAAGCGGACGCCATATGTACGCCGAGCGCAGCCTCTGTTGCGAACATGAACGGGCGGATATAAAGAGAGGTCTCCGGCTCAGACGGAACCCAGTCTGCCTCCACCTTTACCAGCGCTTTTACCGCTTCTACGAACATATCCACCGGGAACTCCGGCATGCAGAGTCTCGCGTTGGAATTGATCATTCTCTTCGCATTCATCTCCGGACGGAACAGCTGGATCTTTCCCTCTGCCGTGCGGTATGCCTTCATACCCTCAAATGTCTCCTGCGCATAGTGCAGCGTCACACAGGCAGGCTCCAGACTGATCGGTCCTTCCGGCACGATTCTCGCATCCTTCCAGCCGTCTTCCTTCGTCCAGTCCATGACGAACATGTAATCGGTCATATACTTGCCGAATCCGAGATGTTTCTGATCCGGCTTCTCCTTTAATACGTCTCTTTTTACAAATCTGATATCCATTATGCTACCATTCCTTTCCCGACATATAAAATTCTTGAAATCAATTATGATACTTTCTTTTTTCAGTGTCAAGATTATTCCAACCGCTTATGCCGCTCATGATTGTAAGTTATATATTAGTCATCTTCCCATATCCATATGGAATAAAAAACGCCGCAAAAAAGCGGAGCAGGATCTTTTCTCCCGCTCCGCCATCGGAGTCTCTTTTCCCTATTTTACCACTTTTTTCAACGGAATCCAGAGAATAAATGCATACACACTTCCGATCAGGGAAGTCACAAGCTGCGTCACGGAAAAGGTCGTCTGGAACACTGCCATCTTTGCCTCCATCGGTGCCGGCAGCAGGTTCGGAATCAGAATCAGCGAGATCACAATTCCCATGAACAGTGCCTTTACGACAGATCCTGCCGCCATGCCGGCAATCAGTCCGCCGTTTCCTTTGCATTTTTTCGTGACCAGTCCCACACCCAGGACCAGAAGGGCATTGCCCGCCATGATACACGGCATGATCGCCGGAATGGCACCGATGATCGGGCTTCCCGTAATAAAGAATGATGTGACCGGCGTGATCACAGAGAGAATAATGCCGCAGGGAATTCCCACACTTAACACCGCTAAGATCAGGCATGCATTGATGACCGGTCCGGTAATATAGACGCTCGTGTTCTTAAAAAACTGGCTCACGATACAGATCGCCAGAAGAACCGCTGTCGTTGTGATTTGTTTTGTTGTGATTTTCATCGCTTCCTCCTTCTGATGCAGCACTCCTTCGCAGATGTAATGCACTCTCCCGTCACTGCACCAAAGCAAGCATAATACTTCTCTCTCATAAAATCAAGCCGTCACTCCGCCAGCAGATTCTCCACAAGTGCGCAGAACTCGTCCCGGCTCAGTCCTTCCGACTGCACATTCACGGTCACACCGTTTTTCTTATAGGTCGCCAGATACCCGTCCGTGAACGTTCCTCCACTGCTGCCCGCCGGATAATGTGCTGCTGTCACCTTCACACCGGAAACCGTCATCGGCTTTAATCCGCCGGATACATAGGACGTCATCTCCCCCATGTCCGTTGAGCGTGCGCGGATGGTAAACCATCCCGCTGTCTCACTGTTCTCATAACGCATGACACAGTTGTCATCGATCACATTGCCATCTGCATCATAGCCAATCTGATACGTTTTCTCCTCATCCGTCTGCACATAGCCATCCGGAATTGCATCCGGAATCACCTTGATTCCGTAATAGTTCTGAAGCTGTTCCTCTGTGAGTGAAACCGTCTTCGCCGCTTCCGCCCCGCAGGCAATCGATGTCTGAAGTTCCTCCACTTCGTTAAAATACCAGTCAATTCCCGCAACGCTCTCCGGCTGGGCAGCCTCTTGTATACCGTTGCCATCCCCCGCAGTGCTTTGTGCAGCCGCCTCATATTCCTCCGCACTCTCTGCGGTACCGTCCGGCGCTGCCGCGTCAGATGTCATGTCGCCGTCGGATGCCGCTGCCTCATAAGTGTCTGCCGTTTCCGCGCTCTCTGTCTTTGCCATGTCCGTGCGCGCCGTACTCTCATACTGCTGCCATATTCCGTAGGAACCTCCGATCAAAAGAAGTGCCACGCAGGCAGCCATCTGCATAAAGTGCTTTTTCCGTGCTCCGAGATAGCGCACGTCCTCGGCTTCCTGTATGTATGTCGGATCCGCTTCGCCGAGCGCATCCAGTAAATCGTCCGTCTTCATATTTTCCGCTCCTTTCCGCCGCTATGAAAGCAGCCCCTCGCGCTCCAGATGCATCCGCAGTTTTCCCCGGGACCGGTACAGCGAAGATTTTACCTTACTCTCGCTGACCGCAAGCCTCCCGGCAATCGCTCCGATGCCATCCATATACCAGTATCTGCGCATGAAAATAATCCGGCTCTCACGGTCTAACCCCTCCAGGAACCGGTTGATGGACGCCGCCAGTTCCTTTCGCTCCATCTGCGTCAGCGGCTCCTCGCCTCCGGCGCAGTCATGCAGTTCCTCATATATATACGGCATGACGCCTCCGCCTCTCTTTTCGGAATGCTTTCTGCGGTAGCGGTCCAGCGACAGATTGCGCGTGATCGCTCCCAGAAAAGCCGCCAGAAGATGCGGGCGCTCCCTGGGCATGGAATTCCAGGCGCGCATCCATGTGTCGTTCACGCACTCCTCTGCATCCTGCGCATCATGTACAATATTGTGCGCGATGCTTCCGCAGTAACGTCCGTACTTCTGCTGTGTCTCTGCAATCGCCGTCTGATCCCTGTCCCAGTACAGCGCTATGATTTTTTCATCCTCCATGCCTTCTCCCTCTCAGTTAAAAGCTCTCCACCGTTCCGATGAACACCGGAATACCGGTGTCCTTCTCCACGATCGCATATAAAAACGGCCTGTCTAAAATAATGCGCTCCGGCTGTTCAACCATTGCCGTCTCCTTGCACATCTCCACAACCGTGGCCGCTCCGGCTTTCGTTCCAAGCCCGTCCACATCGACGTGGGTCTTGTGCAGCACCCTGCTGATGCTGATATTTCTTCCGTCCGGGCAGTACCCCATTTTGGAAAAATCCGCCTGTTCCTCATCAAACGCGAGCGGCATTCCAAGCGCCGTGAGCGTATCTTTTAGTTCCAGATCGGTCTCGCCTGTAAATTGCGGCAGCCCCGTCTCTATCATTGTATCATTTTCCTGCCGGATTGTCTCGTGAAACGTTTCCCCGTCCAGTTCTTCCAGCCATTTGCTCAGTGACAGTCCCTCCTCCGGAAGCAGCGCCACAAAGTCATAGCCCTCCTTGTAAGCCCGGCAAAAGCCCTTTGCATGTTCCATGGTCAGATAGCGGTACGTGGTATCGTACATCATGGAAACCTCCTGCCCGCTTCCGTCCTCCGCATAAAATGTGGCATCCTGTATCTGGCTCTCATCATAGGGCGTTTCCCACTCCGCATCAAACGCCACCGCATTCACCAGGTACATGACCGCAAGCTCCGGAATCTGATCCAGAATCTCTGTTATCATGCCGTCTGTCTCCTGCTCCACCAGGCGGTTGATGTCCTGGCAGGTCGTCTCGTCAAACGGGGCGCCAAAGACTTCTGCGTCATACGCCGTTTTTACGGTGTCAAGGAAATTCTCATCCGGCACAAATGCATCGTCCGCCGTCTTCACCCACACCGAATCAGACATGTGGAATCTGGCGCCCTCTGCATCCGGCAGGCTCTTGCAGATCCTGTCAAGCACCATACTGCCATCCTCCGCCGACATTCCCGGGTACAAAACCGCTCCCATCTGCTGCTTCGTGTCGCCGTCCGCTCCGGTCCGCGCCATCTCGAGCGCCATCATCACAGAGAGTGGACACACCATCGTATTCTTCGCGCCCTCGCCGGTCTGCACCTGCTTTCTGCTCTCCCGCAGCAGATTTAAGGAAAACTGCGTATAGGAATCCTCAAATGCCTCCCTGATGGCACCGAGGTCTTTTTCTTCCATTGCAGCATCCTCCGCTCCTGCATCTTCTGCCTGTCCGGTCTGTCCGCTCTGTCCGTTTGCTCCGGTTCCTTCCATCTTCCCGTCCTCTTTGGTCCCATATTGTCCGGTAAGATCGGTGGTTGTACCGGACATTCCGCCGTTCGCACAGCCTGTCATCCCCACTGCCATCATTGCCGCAAGCACACCTACCGTCACCCGTTCCATTCCTTTTCTCCTCATAAGCTTCTCCCTCTCTTTTCTATCATCCAATTTTTTGTCTTTCATATAATAAGACGCAAAAAACCGGAAACGGTTGCGTCCATTTCCGGTTTTTGTAAAAATTTTCTATCTCACATCTTCTGTTCTCTCTACAGCCTTAAATACTCAAACGCCTGATAGACATCCAGCGCACCGTACCCCCACTCCCGGTTCGGGTACCCCCTGTCCTCCGAGCGCTTTGCACCGCGGATGAGCATATTTTTGATCGCGGCGTTGGACATCACCGGATCGTTCTGCTGCACCAGCGCCCACTGCATGATCTGTGCGACCGCCCCCGCCGTCACCGCCGCCGCGGCGCTGGTTCCCGTGTAGGTCACATAGTTTCCACGCAGCCCCGGTCCGTACACATTCACCGCAGGTGCCGCAAAGTCCGGCTTGATCTCACCCGCCACCGTGTAGCCGCGCCCGGAATCCGCATACATGCTGTTGTTGGAAACCTGGTACCCGCCGACCGTGATGACCTGTGCCGCTGTCCCCGGCGCAGTGAGCGTCGTGTCCGGATTGGATCTTAGAAAAATCACATTTCCGTCCGTAAGCTTCTGCATCGGGAGCCACATGTTATAGTTGCCGCTCACAAGATTTTCCGGATAAACCCGCACAATCCAAAGCCCCTTGCGCACATCCGAAAAGCGCAGATAGATCAACTGGTTTGCCGTCTCCTTCGTCTCAATGCGGTAATCCACCGACACGGTCGTCCCCTCGAAGATGAACCGGAAGGTCTGGGAGACACCGGAACGCAGCGGCACTTTCGGAAGCCGTTCGCCCGTCGGCGAGATCACAGATATCGTGTACAGTTCCGGCGCGCCCGCCCACAGCTCTATGAAAAAGCCCGCCATATCCTGCTCCACGCTGATCTCCACATCCTCATATTCCATCTCACGGCGGATCGCCCCCTGAAAATGGTGCCTGGTGTTCGCCTCGTTTCCCGTTGCTGTCACAATCGAGCGTCTCCGCCTGGTGCTGATATAGTTCAGGAAATTGGACAGCGGGCCGTCCGTCCCGTGTCCCCCCATGCTGTTGCCGAGTGCAAGACAGATCACAAGCGGCATATTTAACACATTTGCAACGTCATTTAAATAGGATACCGCCATCATCAGGTCCGTCTCCTGATAGGCAGGCACTCCCTCCGGCACGAAGAAAAATTCCCGCAGATAACGCTTTGCCTCCTTTAGCTTTACAACGGCAATCCCGGCGTTTGGCACCGCCCCGATAAAGCCGTTCGGGATATCCTCTCCCCCGCACACGACTCCCGTCACGAATGTTCCGTGCCCGTTTTCATCGCGGGACGGCACCACATCATACGGCCGCTCTGCTTGCAGCGCTTCATCAATCTCCTCTTTGCGGTACTCTGCACCGTACAGAATTCCCTCCGGCGGCGTTCCGTCCTGTATCGTCTGATCCCAGATCCGCAGGATTCTGCTGCTGCCGTCCGAATACCGGAACAGCGGGTTTGTGTAATCTACGCCGGTATCGATGATGCCCACCAGGACCCCTTCGCCTTTTAACGCAAGCACCGGCTGATTCTGCAGCCGGGTGATTCCCGATGCATCGAGCGCCGTCGTATCGAGCAGTGCGTAGCATTTTGGTATCGCCGTGTAGGTATAATTCCCGATAGAAAGCGGCGGCAGTCCCTCTCGCGGGTAGAAAAAAATGTCGTAATCCTCCGCGATGCGCTGCACGCATCCGGACGTGGACGGAACCTCTGCCTCCACCCCGTACGGAATCAAAAAATCATAATACTCCTCTGAATATACCTGCTCCCTGCAATTTTGCATAAAAAACTCCGGTCATCCATTGCTTTCTTAACAATAGATGCCGGAGTGTAACTATTTATTCCATATTATCAGTTGCTGGCTGCAATCTGCGGATTCTCCGTACTCCCAATACCGATGCAGCCGCGCAGTGTGATGACCGGGCTACCCTTCTTCTCCACATAGTCCTTCGTGATCGTGACCATGCCGATGTTGTCGTCCTTCGGAATCTCATACATGATATCCAGCATGAATTCCTCTATCACCGCGCGGAGCGCACGCGCTCCCACCTTCTTCTCTTTCGCCTTGTGTGCGATCGCGCGCAGCGCATCCTCATCGAACGCCAGCTTGACCTCGTCCATGGCGAGAAGCTTCTCATACTGCTTTAAGATCGCATTCTTCGGCTCCTGTAGAATCCGCACCAGCGTATCCTCCGAGAGCGGCTCTAGTGTAAACAGGATCGGCAGACGTCCCAAAAACTCCGGGATCATACCAAACTTACGCACATCCTCCACGGTAACCTTGGAGAGCAGGTTCTCGTCCTTGTCATACTCATCCTTTAACTTCGCGCGGAATCCGATCGAAGCCTCCTGATTCAGACGCTCCTTAATGATCTCCTCTAACTCCGGAAATGCTCCGCCGCAGATGAACAGAATATTCTTCGTGTTGACCATCGTCATCGGCACCATCGCGTTTTTGCTGCTGGCTCCCACAGGCACCTCGACCTCGGCGCCCTCTAAAAGCTTTAACATTCCCTGCTGTACGGATTCTCCGCTGACATCCCGCTGGTTCGTATTGCGCTTCTTGGCAATCTTATCGATCTCGTCGATAAAAATGATGCCGTGCTCCGCACGCTCCACATCATTGTCCGCAGCCGCAAGCAGCTTGCTGACTACGCTCTCAATGTCGTCGCCTATGTAGCCTGCCTCCGTGAGTGACGTCGCGTCCGTGATCGCAAGCGGCACATCCAAAAGCCGCGCAAGCGTCTTGACCAGATACGTCTTGCCGCAGCCGGTCGGTCCGATCATAAGCATGTTGGACTTCTCAATCTCCACGCCGTCCTTCTCATCCGCCGCAATCCGCTTGTAGTGATTATAGACCGCAACCGACATCACCTTTTTTGCCTGCTCCTGTCCGACCACATATTCATCGAGCGACGCCTTGATCTTGTGCGGTGCCGGGATCTTCTTAATGTCGATGACCGGCTCCGACTGCGCTTTCGGCTTTTTCTTCTTCAGCTTCTGATTGTTCGGCAGTCCGCCCTGCAGATCCGACAGGTTGATCATGCTGATGTTCGGAATTCTTCCCATGTTCATATTCATCATATCATCCATGGAAAAACCGCTTCCGTTCATACTGTCGAACGTCTTCTGCATACAGTCCTGGCAGATACAGATATTGTTCGGAATGCGGATCATCTTCCCCGCAATATGCTCCGGGCGTCTGCAGATATAGCAGATGTCCTCATACTCTGTATCCTGATTCTGGTCTGCGTCATCTGAAGCGGAGCTCTGCATTACCTCTCCGGTGCCTGATGTGCTCTCATGCTCCGTCGCATCTTCTGCATGGGGCGCCTCACTTCCCGTCTGCGCACCGTGAGCCACGTTTCCCGCCGGCACACCGTGATCCGCGCTTCCCGGCTGTGTGCCGCCGGCAGCTCCTGTATTTGTATCTGCGCCAGTCTCCGGCGCGTCATCTATAATCTCTCTGAAATCATTGTGATTCATACTAATATCCCCTATTCGCTTTCTATCATGAAATTTAGGTTCATTATAATGCAAACATTGTTTAATCACAAGGAAATTACGGAGATTTCATAGTTATTTTAGGAATTCACCAAAAATGGCGAAAGCCTCTTTTGCTTTCGCCATTCTCTATTTCCCTTATCCGTAAAATGCGCTCTATCTGCCGTTTCCGTTATTATCTGTGGTTCCGTTGCTATTGTTGTCATTGCCGGTCAGATCATCCACGCCGTTCTCCACTCCGTTGATGACATCCTTTCCAGCCTCACCGACACCGTCTACCACGTCGTCCACAACATTACCTGTTCCGTCTGTCGTACCCGTGCCATTGTTGTCTAACGTACCATTATCTGTGTTCGTACCGTTTGTGCCATCCATTGTACCGGTTCCATTAACCGTATCGTTGGTTGTACCGTTCGCATTGCCATTGTTCGTGCCGTTGGTTGTACCGGTTCCACCTACCGTATTCTCTGTGCCGGTTCCGTCTACGGTGCTCTCCGTGCCGGTTCCGTTCGTCGTGTCATTGACGTTGTCATTGTTCGTACCGCAGGCAGCCATCGCGCTCACCGCGAAAGTAAGTACCAGTCCTGCGAGCAGTGTTCTCCACTTTCTCATAGTCATATTCTCCTTTTTCTCAGAATCACTTCTGTTTTCAAGGATAGTATGACCCTGACGCTTTCCTTTTATTCCCGTGGACGCTGCTTTTCTTTTGAATTTTATTTTTAAAAATTCAATCTTAAGATTTGTAATAGCCAAGCTCTCTCGACAGTTCTTCCTGTACTTTTTTCACATCCACCGCAAGTTCCTTAACGCGCTCTCTCGTCATACGGCTGGTCGGTCCGGAGATACTGAACGCGTATTTTACCTCTTTCTGGTAGCCGTGCAGGCAGGCTGCGATGCAGCGGACGCCCTTTTCGTTCTCCTCATCGTCCAGCGCGTAGCCATTCTGCCGCACTTCCTCCAACACTTCCTGCATCTGTGAAAAATCCGTGATCGTCTTGTCCGTTTTTTTCTCAATAATGCTCTCATTCCAGATCTTTTTGACTTCCTCGTCCGGAAGCGTCGCCATGATCGCTTTGCCGACACCGGAGCAGTACATCGGATGTACCATTCCCACATGGGATACCATGCGGATCGTTCCGACCTTCGCCTCAATCTTGTATATATATAAGATATGATTGCCCTCGCGCTGCACCAGATGCACCGCTTCCCCGGACAGATCCGAGAGACGTTCCATATACGGCTTTGCCACCTGCAGAATATCCATCCGCTCGAGAATCTTTCCCGCCATGTTGACCACCTTGTAGGAAAGCATATATTTCTGCGTCGCCTCATCCTGCTTTGCGTATCCCATATAAATGAGAGACATTAACAGTCTGTGTACGGTGCTCTTGTGCAGATCCAGCGCCGTGCTAAGTTCCATCAGTCCCATCTCCCCGTGGTCCGCAAGCGTCTCCATCACCTGAAAAATACGCTCTGCCGACTGTACCGGATTTTTCGCTTCTCTCTCTTCTGCCATAGTATCTCCCATGCTGTATCTCAGTCAGTTTCATCATTCAATCTGCCGTTCCGTATTACGGAACGACCTTGTTATCATATCATGACCGCCGCCCGAAAGTCAACTCCGGAATCTCCGCTGTCCCGGTGTTTTGTTTTATGGAAAATACATGATTTTGTTTCTTGAATCGGTTGACAAGGTTTTTCCACATGTTATAATAATTTTGTACCATTACATGAAACATAGTTCCGTATTGTGGAACATGAATGATAAGTAAAAGGAGAAGAATCATGAACAAAGTATTAGAAGAGTTTTCCAAGATTGGTATTATCCCGGTCATCGCACTGGATCATGTAGAGGATGCCGCACCTCTGGCAAAGGCTTTATGTGACGGCGGTCTTCCGTGTGCTGAGGTTACCTTCCGTACCGCTGCTGCTGAGGAGTCCATCCGCATCATGTCCGAGCAGTTCCCGGAGATGTTAGTCGGCGCAGGTACCGTTCTTACCACCGAGCAGGTTGACCGTGCGGTAAACGCAGGTGCGAAGTTCATCGTCAGCCCGGGCTTAAACCCGAAGGTTGTAAAATACTGCGTGGACAAGGGTATCCCGGTAACTCCTGGCTGCTCAAACCCGAGCGACGTGGAAGTTGCAATCGAGCTTGGTCTTGAGGTTGTAAAATTCTTCCCGGCAGAGGCTGCTGGCGGACTGAACATGATTAAATCCATGGCTGCTCCGTACACCAAGATGAAATTCATGCCGACCGGCGGTATCAACGCTAAGAACCTGACGAACTATCTTGATTTCAAGAAGATCATCGCATGCGGCGGTTCCTGGATGGTAAACAAAGACATGATCGCAGCAAAGGACTGGGCAGGCATCACCGCTCTCACCAAAGAGGCAGTTGCTACCATGCTTGGCTTCAAGCTCCTGCATGTCGGCGTCAACAATGCATCTGAGGAAGTTGCTTCCACCGAGTCCGCAAAGTTCGCAACTTTACTTGGACAGGATGTCAAGGTTGGCAACAGCTCCATGTTCGTTGGTTCCTTAATCGAGATGATGAAGAATCCGGGACGCGGAACACACGGTCACATCTGCATCCAAACAAATTATCTGGATCGTGCCATCTATCATCTGGAGAAGAGAGGCTTTGCTTTCGATGAGTCTTCCTTCAAATACAATGACAAGGGTGAGCTTACCGTTGCTTACTTAAAGGATGAGATCGCCGGATTCGCTGTACACTTCAACCAGAAATAAGGAGAACATCATGACAGATCAGAATTGCGCATATTGCATGGAAGGTGATCTGGTAGCCGCATTCGGCATCAAGATCTGTGAACTTCCTTCCTCCAAGGTATATCTTTTTAAGGAGCAGAGCCACAAGGGACGTGTCATCGTTGCACACAAGAAGCACGTGAGTGAGATCACGGAGCTGACCGCCGAGGAACGTGCCGCTTACATCGAGGACATCAACCATGTTGCCGAGGCACTGCATCAGGCATTCCATCCGCAGAAAGTGAACTACGGCGCTTATGGCGATACCGGCCATCACCTGCACTTCCACCTCGTTCCGAAGTATACAGACGAGTATGAGTGGGGCGGCGTCTTCGCTATGAATCCACAGCAGAAGTTCCTCTCGGATGAAGAGTATACCGCACTGATCGAGGAGATCAAAAAGTATCTGTAGGATATGTATTTCCGTTGGATTTTATGAAAACGAGGCAAACCTTTGCGGTTTGCCTCGTTTTTTGCTTATGCTGGCACTTGCAAGAGAAAAGCGCATGAAAACGGTAATGGGAAATCATTGCCCACGCTTGGCATCCAGCATGTTGGCGGCGTATTCCGGCTCCAGTTCTTCTGCCAGATACACATCACTCATACAGTGCATATCCGATACGCCATCACGGATCAGTTGATATACCTCGGAATGATAAAAGAACTTCAATGCCGCATCCAGTGAAATTCCCTGCCGTTTTGCAAAACACGCAATGACACGGCTATATTTTTTTTGAAGTAAAATCGGATTTGCTGTCATACAATTTCACTCCCTTCAAAATGCAGGAGAGACAATGCTCTCTCTGTGCGGAAACAAATTTGCACATTCGGTTTTTCATAACGCAGACGTTTGATAGCCTCCGCCTTATCAATCAATCCATCAAAAAACAATTCCACCGTATTGAATACCGCATCATTGGCACCACGACCAACAACCAGATCATAATCTGTCGTGTCTTTGCCGCTGCGCCAATTCAGCATAAAATCCACCCATT